>ERZ1643246.2577-NODE-2577-length-16923-cov-4.818710_pt1 | contig 16923 bp, 16 predicted proteins | sample MGYA00579265_ERZ1643246 | MGnify/ENA primary metagenome ERZ1643246 (study PRJEB29033, sample SAMEA4952261) | chicken gut metagenome | biome: Broiler Chicken; feature: Gastrointestinal Tract; material: Caecum | place: Ireland | collected 2018 | study: Broiler...
GTGCCCTGTTGGGCGTCAGCCGTCCCACCCTGCGGCAGGCGCTGGACACGCTGACGCGGGAAGGACTGATCGTGCGCATCAAGGGAAAGGGCACCTTTGCCGCCGAACCCAAGGTGGTGCATGAGTCCACCCGTTTTGTCACGGGCTACCGGGCCGAGAGCGAAAAAAACCATCGCACCGTCCGCACCCAGGTACTCTATATCGGGCAGGAGCGGGCCGCTGAGCCGGTGGCCCACGCCCTGGAGCTCCCTTTGGGGGCCCGGGTGACCCGGAAGGATACCATAACAACGCCCCGGTGGTGTACACCACGGTGTACGTGCCCCACAAACTCTTTGCGGATATGGACCAGCTGGATTTTACCGACCTTTCCTTTTATGCGGTGTTGTCGGAGCGACATCTGGAGGTGCGCCACGCCAGCCGCCAGCTGGAAGTGGTGCCTCCGCCGGAGGAAGTGGCGGCTCGCCTGGAGATCAGCCCTTTTGAACCCACCATCTACATCACCTCCGTCGGCCGGATGGCTTCGGGGCATCCCATCGAATACACCGAAAGTTACTATCCCGCCGGCAGCAGCCGCTTTCTGATCGAAGTACATTGCTGAAAATTTGCATACAGCGGCCCAGCCTTCCACCCCTGGTGGAAGGTTTTCTCTTTTGCACCGGGAACCAAGGGGGCAGTGCTCTTTTGCACAAGAAAAAAGGAAAACACAAAGAAAAAATTGGAAGAAAACCCAAAAAAGGACCGCTTTTTTGTTGACGCGGTGCCCGGGCAGGAGTATGCTTTTACTAGAATCAAAAGTCCGGCAACAGGCAGACAACAACGTACATCGGGGTGTCTGCGGGCACTCCGGAAGGAGGCAGATCTATGAAAATACTCGTCATCGGCGGCGTGGCTGCCGGCACCAAGGCAGCAGCCAAACTCAAGCGGGAACAGCCCGATGCCCAGGTGGTATTGTACTCCAAAGGCAAGGATATCTCCTACGCGGGCTGCGGCCTGCCCTACTATCTGGGAGGCAGCATCGAAACCCGGGAGGATCTGATCGTCAACACGCCCCAGAAATACGCGGGCCTCACCCGGGTGGAGGTACATACCGGGAAGGAGGCGGTGGCCCTGGATGCCTCGGCCCGGACCGTCACCCTGCGGGATACCGACACCGGCGCCGAACAGACCGAAGCCTATGACAAGCTGATCCTGGCGGTGGGCGCCGAGCCCTTTGTGCCCGATGTGCCCGGCACGGGGTTGCCCGGCGTCTTCAAGATGCGCACGCCGGACGACGCCATAGCCGCCCGGGCCTGGGCCGAGCAGAACGGCTGCCGCCGGGCCGTGGTGGTGGGCGGCGGGTTCATCGGTCTGGAAGTGGCCGAAAACCTGCTGGCCAAGGGCCTGTCGGTGACGGTGGTGGACATGGCGTCCCAGCTCATGCCCAACATCTTTGACCCCGAAATGGCCGGGTATGTCAAGCGGCAGCTCCAGGCCAAGGGGGTGCGGGTGCTCACCGGTACCGCGCTGCAGGGCATCACTGGCACCGACCGGGCCGCCGGGGTGACCACCGACGGCGGTACCCTGCCGGCGGATCTGGTGGTGCTGGCCATCGGCATCCGCCCGGCCACGGCCTTTTTGCAGGGCACCGGCCTCGAGATGGTCAAGGGGGCCATCCTGGTGGACGACAAACAGGCCACCAACCTGCCCGACGTCTACGCCGTGGGCGACTGTGCCATGGTGCACAATGCCCTCACCGGCAAACCCCAGTGGTCGGCCATGGGTTCCACCGCCAACCTCACCGGCCGCTGCCTGGCCCGCAACCTGTCGGGGGAGCCAAGCCCCTACGGCGGCTGCCTGGGCACCGGCGTCGTCAAACTGCTGGACAACCTCTGCGCCGGGCGCACCGGCCTGACCGAGGCCCAGGCAAAGGATGCCGGGTTTGACCCGGTGAGCGTGGTCTGCGTCACCGACGACAAGGCCCACTACTATCCCGGTGCCGACATCTTCCTCACCAAGCTGCTGGCCGACCGCACCACCCACAAACTGCTGGGCATTCAGGTGCTGGGTGCCGGCGCGGTGGACAAGATGGTGGACATTGCCGTCACCGGCATCGCCCTGGGCGCCCGGCTGGAGGACTTCGACACGCTGGACCTTGCCTATGCGCCACCCTTCTCCACGGCCATCCATCCCTTCGTGCAGGCCTGCTACATTCTGGAAAACAAATTGGCCGGCATCTTTGAAACCTTCACCCCGGCGGAGTATGCCGCCGGAGCCGCCGCCGACTACCAGGTCATCGACGTGCTGCCCCAGGCGTCCATCCCGGGGGCCAAGTGGATCAACCTTGCCGCCGTCACCGGTCCCCTGGAAGGCATCGACAAGGACGCCAAACTGCTGCTGGTCTGCGCCCGGGGCAAGCGGGGGTACTTCCTCCAGAACCGGCTCAAGGCCTTCGGTTACACCCACACCCGGGTGCTGGAGGGCGGCCTGACCTTCAACCAGGTCAAGGTGGCCTTCCACGGCACCATCCCGCCCGAGGAGATCAAGCGGGTCAAGGCGCTGGGCTGCCTGCAGGACAAGCGCTACCCCGACCGGTTCAACATCCGGGTCATCACCCGCAACGGCAAGATCACGGCGGGGGAACAGCGGGTCATCGCCGAGGCCGCCGAGCGGTTCGGCTCCGGGGAGGTGACGATGACCACCCGCCTGACGCTGGAAATCCAGTGCGTGCCCTACGACAAGCTGGATGAGCTGCGGGCTTTCCTGGGCGATGCCGGCCTGCAGACCGGCGGTACCGGTTCGCTGGTACGGCCCATCGTCTCCTGCAAGGGGACCACCTGCCAGTACGGCCTGCTGGATTCCTTCGGCCTCAGCGAAAAGCTCCACGAGCGGTTCTATCTGGGCTACCACAACGTCACGCTGCCCCACAAGTTCAAGATTGCCGTGGGCGGCTGCCCCAACAACTGCGTCAAGCCCGATCTGAACGACCTGGGCATTGTGGGCCAGCGGGTGCCCCTGATTGATCCTGCCAAGTGCCGCGGCTGTAAGGTCTGCCAGGTGGAGGCCAACTGTCCCATCCATGTGGCCAAGCTGGAAGACGGCACGCTGCACATCGATCCCGACGCCTGCAACCACTGCGGCCGCTGCAAGGGCAAGTGCCCCTTCGGCGTCACCGAGGAATTCACCGACGGCTACAAGATCTACCTGGGCGGCCGCTGGGGCAAGCGGATTGCCCACGGCCACCCCATGGACAAAATCTTCACTTCGGAGGAGGAAGTGCTGGACATCGTGGAACGGGCCATCCTCTTCTTCCGGGATGAGGGCATCACCGGCGAGCGGTTCGCCGATACCATCGACCGGCTGGGCTTTGACTATGTCCAGAACAAGCTGCTCACCGCGCCGGTGGACAAGGAAGCGGTGCTGCAAAAGAAAGTCAAGGGCGGCGCCACCTGCTGAGCTTCGCCCCGCAACCGCCAAGGAGGAGTTTCTATGAATCACGAGCTGCGCGAACAGGCCCTGGACATTGTCACGGCCAGTCTGACGGCCGTCATGCCGGACCGGGCCGTGCAGCGTGCATTGGAACGGTTTACCCCCGGTCCCGGGCGGACGCTGTTGGTGGCGGTGGGCAAGGCCGCCTGGCAGATGGCCCACGCTGCGGTGTCGGTTCTGGGCAAAGTGGACGGGGGACTGGTGGTGACCAAGTACGGCCATGTGCGGGGGTCCATCCCCGGCGTGGTCTGCTGCGAGGCGGGGCACCCGGTGCCCGACGAGAACGGCTTTGCCGCCACCGAACGCGCCCTGGAACTGGTGCGGAACCTGACCGCCGACGACACCGTGCTGTTTTTGCTGTCGGGCGGGGGCAGCGCCCTGCTGGAAAAGCCGCTGCTGGCCGCCGCGGAATTGCAGGACATCACCCGCCAGCTGCTGGCCAGCGGGGCCGATATTGTGGAAATCAACTGTATCCGCAAGCGGTTGTCCGGCGTCAAGGGCGGACGGTTCGCCCAGGCCTGCGCCCCGGCGCAGGTCTACAGTATCATCCTGTCCGACATTGTGGGGGACCCACTGGATATGATCGCCTCCGGACCGGCCTATCCCGATTCCTCCACCTGCGCCCAGGCCCGGGCCATTGCGGCCCGGTACGGGCTGCGGCTTTCGCCCTTGGCGCGGGAATTGCTGGACCGGGAAACACCCAAAACGCTGGACAATGTGACCACCCGGGTTACCGGCAGTGTGCGGGAACTCTGCGCCGCGGCAGCGGCCCAGTGCCGCACCCTGGGGTATGAAACGGTGCTGCTCACCGATTGCCTGAACTGTGAGGCCCGGGAGGCAGGCCGCTTCCTGGCCAGTGTGCTGCGCACCCACGCGGGCAGCGGGCGGCGGCTGGCCTTTGTGGCCGGCGGCGAGACGGTGGTCCATCTGACCGGTAACGGGTTGGGCGGCCGCAACCAGGAACTGGCGCTGGGGGCTGCCGTCGGGCTGCAGGGGTTGGAAAACGCCGCGGTTTTCAGCGTGGGGTCAGACGGCACCGACGGTCCCACCGACGCGGCGGGCGGCTATGTGGACGGCTCTACCCTGCAGGCGCTGCGGCAAAAGGGGCTGGACCCGGTGACCGTGCTGCGGCAAAACGACGCCTACCATGCCCTGCGCGCGGTGGACGGACTGCTGATCACCGGCCCCACCGGCACCAACGTCAACGATGTGGCGGTGGCCTTGCTGGACGAATGAATCCATAGCAACAGAAAAAGCACCCCCGCACCGCGGTAACGCGGTGCGGGGGTGCTTTGTTGTGACGTCAGGTTATGCGTCCACCGCTTCGCAGGGGTACACAATGCCCATCTGGGCCCGCAGATGATCCATGACCTCCATCATATGTACGGTTTCGGCATGGGGCATGGAGGGGCATTCCACCAGCCCCTGTTCCAGGCAGCGGACGGTTTCCAGCAGCTCATACTCGTATCCGGTCAGCTGGGGCGGGCAGGGAAGCTCCCGCACCGGGCGGTTGTGGCCGTCAAACACCGTGATTTTCTGGGGGTTGTTGATGTTCTCCACCAGCAGGTAGCCGTCGGTGCCGTACACCGCACCGTACCGGTCGGTCACGGCGTTGGCGGCGGCGGTCAGGTGGGCGGCGCGCCCGTCCGCCCAGGTCAGCGTGATGCTGTCGGTCAGGTCCACCCCGGTCTCGTGCTTGGTGCAAAGGCCCTGCACGCCGTCCGCTCGGCCAAACACCATCTCGGCAAAGTTCAGGGCGTAGACGCCCACGTCCAGCAGGGCACCCCCGGCCAGGGCCGGGTCCACGATCCGCCGGTTCTGGGTCATGGCGTAGCCCAGGTTGGCGGTGAGCAGCTGCGGCCGGCCGATGACGCCGCTTTGCAGCACCTCGTCCAGCATCCGGCGCATGGGCTGGTACCGGGTCCAGATGGCCTCGGTCACCAGCACGCCCCGGGCACGGGCCCGCCGCAGCACGTCGTCGGCCTGGCGGGCGTTGACGGTGAAGGCCTTCTCGCACAGGACCGGTTTGCCGTGGTCCACGCAGAGCTTGATGTGGCGGTAATGGTGGGAGTGGGGCGTGGCAATGTAGACAAAGTCCACCGCCGGATCCCGCAGCATCGCCTCATAACTGCCGAAGGCGCAGGGCATGCCGTACTGCCGGGCAAAGTCCCGGGCCCGGTCTTCCTCCCGGGCGGCCACCGCGTACAATTCCACTTCTCCGTGGCCGGCCGCCTGCATCCGCCGCACCGTGTCGGCCATCACATGGGCGATGAACCCCGCCCCCAAGATTCCCAGTTTCATCCAGAATGTCCTCCTTGCCATGGTATGTGTCGTATCTTTCATCATACCATGGCGGGCCCCGGGTTGCAACGGGCGGCGGGATGTGGTAGAGTGAAAAAAACAGCGGCCTTCGGGCCGGAATCAAGAGGAAGGTCTCCATGAAACAAACGGTTTTTCAGCTGCCCCAGGTGCGGATTCTGGGGCGGCATGTTCCCACGGACGGCGCCCTGACGCTGTTTTATACGGCCTGTGGCATCGAGTGCCTGTGCACCGGCAGCGAACTGTGGCTGGAACTGAACGCCGACTATGCGCAGTACGAACCCTGGCTCAGCATCGAACTCAACGGGGCCTGGCTCAGTCGGTTTCCGGTGGCTCCCGGGCGCAGCCGGGTCTGCGTGTTCCGGGGCATGACCCCCGGCACCCCCAAGCGGGTGCGGGTGCTCAAGGATGTGCAGGCCATGCACGACGACCCCCGGCACCTGGTGCAGATCACCGCCCTTTGCTGGGAGAACGGCGACTTTCTGCCCCTGCCCGCCCCGCGGTACCGGCTGGAATTTGTGGGGGACAGCATCACCAGCGGGGAGGGCGCCATCGGGGCCCGCGGCGAGGAGGACTGGGTGCCTGCTTTTTTCAGCGCCATGAACCACTACGGGCGGATGACCGCCGACCGGCTGCAGGCGGAATACCGGCTGGTCAGCCAGAGCGGCTGGGGCATCCTGTCCAGCTGGGACAACCGGCCGGAATGCCGGGTGCTGGCCTACTATGACAAGGTCTGCGGGGTGGCCGCCGGGGCACGCAACGCCGCCCTGGGGGCCGGGCAGCCCAACGACTTCGCCGCCTGGCCGGCCGACGCGGTGATTGTCAACCTGGGCACCAACGATGTCTCCGCCCTGCATAACCCCGCCTGGACCGATCCGGTCACCGGCCGGACCTTCCAACAGACCGATACGCCGGAGAACCGGGCGGCTCTGGTCCGGGCGGTGGGGGACGGCCTGGCGATGCTGCGCCGCTGCAATCCCGGAGCGCTGCTGGTCTGGGCCTACGGCATGCTGGGGGCGGAGCTGCGTCCCACCCTGGAGGAGGCGGTGGCCCGCTACTGCCGGGAAAGCGGCGATGCCCGGGCCTGCTTCCTGCCGCTGCCGCCCACCGAAGCGGCGGACTTCGGCGCCCGCCATCACCCGGGCGTGACGGCCCACCGCCGGGCCGCCGACACGCTGGCTGCCTTTCTGGAAAGGGCGCTGGCCGGGCAGAGCCCCCAGGGAAAACCTGCAGAGAAAGACAACCGATAAGGCGTAAAAGGACATAAAACCGAAAAAACTGCGCCGCTGACAACAGACATCAAAAGCCCCGACCGCACGTGTCGGGCTTTTTTCTGTGGCATACAAAAAACCAGGCCCTGCCCCGGGGGACAGAACCTGGCAAAAGAAAGTTTATTGTGCTTCCGGCGGGGTGAACCGCAGCCGGTTCAGCGCCACAAAGACGCCGTCCGCCTCGTTGGTGGCGGTGACAAAGTCGGCGGCGGCCCGCACCTTGGGGCCGGCGTTGCCCATGGCCACGCCCAGCCCGGCCATCCGCAGCATGCCGGCGTCCACCTCGCCGTCCCCGCAGGCCACCGCCCGGGCGGCGGGCAGGCCAAAGTGGTCCAGCAGGACCGCGGCGGTCTGTTCCTTGCAGACGCCGTTGGCCACCACCTCCAGATAGGTAGGGTTGGAGCGCAGCACCGTCAGTTCGGGGAAGCGGGGCGTCAGCTGGTGCTGCAGGTCGGTAATGTCCCGCTCGGGGCCGATGCACAGCAGCTTGTGCACATCCCCCAGCCGCTGGGCCTCGCTGCCCAGGGCGCTGGCCAGGGGTTGGCAGCCGGTGATGTCCGCCTCCCGCCGGATGGCAGGATCGTCGGGGTTGGGGGTCAGCCAGGCGTCGTAGAGAGAGGCGCTCAGGGCCAGGCGGGGCCAGTCGTCCAGCACCGTCTGCTCAAACCGGGCGGCGGTGGCGGCGGGAATGCCGTGGTCGTACAGGATGTGCTGGTCGGGCAGCACCGCCAGCGCCCCGGCACAGCAGATGGCCGGGCCCCGGAACTCCAGCTGGTCGTAGATGGGTTCCAACCCCTTGGGGGGCCGGGCACTGGCCAGTACCACCGGCACGCCCCGGTCATGCAGCTTGCGCAGCAGTGTCCGGGTGGCGGGGCTGACCCGGTGGGCACTGTCCAGCAGGGTACCGTCCACATCCAGAAATACAATGGAATAGCTAGGCATGGTATTCACCCCTTGTGGGAGGCGCCCGGCTCCAGACTGGCCAGGATTGCCTCCACATTTTTTTCGCCGCGCACAATGCTCAGGTGGACCAGCAGGGTCAGCACCATGCCGATGACGCCCAGCACCGCACCTGCAATGCCTGCCGCCGGCACGCCGGTGGTGAAGCCCCAGGCGGCCAGCGCCACAAAACAGGCGGTCAGCACAAAGAGCAGCCGCCGCCAGCCGCCGATGGTCTGCAGCGCCTGTTTCTGGCGCCGGGCCTCGTCCAAAGCCTGTTGGTTTGTCAGCATACAAAGACCTCCTTGGGAAATGCACAAAACAGAGAGGGGCGGCCGGCCGGGTTGCCCCGGGCCGGCCGCCCCCGCAGGGAAAGATGACAGAGCGTCAGAAAAGCAATCAGTAGCTCAGACCCGGATCGAAGAAGCCGATCAGGACGCCCACAAAGGCGATGCCCACCAACAGCAGCATGACCACGATGGGGCTCATCTTCTTCTTGCTCATGAGCCACCAGCACAGCAGCACAAAGAGCGCGGAAAGAATGTGGGGGTAGACGGTATCCAGGGTGCTCTGTAGGTCGACGATGACCTCGCCGTTGCTGCCGATCATCTTGAAGGCGGTGGTGATGGATACCCAGCTGGCAGTGACGCCGCCGATGACCATGGTACCGATCATGACGATGGCTTCGCGGATGGCGTTGGCTTTTTCGCCCACCAGGAACTCCACGGCCTTGCCGCCCATCTCATAGCCCTTGAAGTAGAGCATCCGCATGATGAGGAACATGCCGATGTTCCACACCAGGATGTAGAAGATGGCGCCCAGGGGAGAACCGCCGCCCGACAGGCTCAGGGCGATGCCCAGCAGGATGGGGATGACGGTGCCGACCACCAGCGAGTCGCCGATACCGGCCAGGGGGCCCATCAGACCGGCGCGGATACCGTTGATGGTCTCGCCGTCCACCGGTTCGCCGTTGGCGCGGGCTTCCTCCATGCCGGCGGTGATGCCCACGACCACCGAGCCGACCTGGGGTTCGGTGTTGAAGAAGGCCGTGTAGGTCTGCATTTTTTCGGTCTGTTCTTCGTTGGTGTCATACAGGTCCTGCAGGATGGGCAGCATGGCCAGCATGTAACCGAAGGTCTGCATATGTTCCTGAGAGAAGCAGGTCAGATGGCCGTAGAACCAGTTCAGGAAGGACTTGTTCAAAGCCTTTTTGGAAAGTTTTTTCATCGTCAGATATCCTCCTCGTCATCATCGTCCCCGGAGGCGGCGCCGGCCGCAGCCGGACGCATGGCCGCGCAGCTGATCTGGTACTTGATCAGGGCAAAGAAGCCGGCCACGATGGCACAGCCGATCAGGTTCAGACCCATGCAGCCGCACAGGGTAAAGCCAAAGAAGAAGGTCAGGAAATCCTTGGGGCTGGTGACCACCTGCTTGAGCAGGATGGCAACACCGACGGCCGGCAGCAGCGAACCGACGGTGAACAGCGTCTTCATGATGATGCCGTCCATGGGCAGGTAGCTCTGGATCAGCTCAACCATGTTGGAGCCGAAGTAGCAGATGATGAAGGTGGGGATGAAGGAGCACAGAATGTGGGAGATCCAGGGCAGGCCGATGTCCACCAGGTACAGGCTCTTCAGGTTGCCCTTCTCCACGTTGCGCCAGCCGATGTGCTGCCACACCAGGTTGACGGTGGCGGTGCCGTAGAACAGCACGGTGCCCAGGGTGCCCACGGTGGAGGCCAGGGTCACGGCCATGTCCTGGGCAGCGGAGGTGGCGGGGTCAAGCCCGGCCGCGCTGACGTAGAGCATCGCCAAAGGAATGCCGATGTAGGAGATGGCGCGCACGTCCGCCGAAACGGTGCCGCCGGGGGTGACCAGCGCGATGTAGACCAGCTGCACCGCCGCACCCAGGAAGATGCCCATGGGCACATTGCCCAGGATCAGGCCAACCACCAGGCCAGCCACCAGCGGGCGGCCCAGGGTGTAGTTGCCGAATGTGGTGCCGCCCATACCCGGCATGGACGACAAGCAGGCGCACAGGCCCAGCAATGCCGCCTGAAATACATTGATCGTCATGAAAATTCCTCCTCAAGCGTGATTATTTGTAGCCGAACTGGCCGCGGAATTTCTTCCAGTTGCCAATGGCCGCTTCCTTGATGAGGGCAAACTCAATCTCGTAGCCGGCGGCCATCAGCTTTTCAAAGGCTGCGGCCTCCTCCGGTGTGACGCTCTGGTTGTTGCCCAGCTTGATGGCTCCGGGACGATCGTTGCAGGGCCCCACGATGATGGTGTGGATGCCCGGGTCAAAGGGCTGGTCCAGCAGCACCTTGGCCATGTCCACGGGGTTCTTGGTGATCAGGAAGTACTGGTCCTTGCTGGCCAGCACCTTTTCCTTCTTTTTCTGCCAGGCGTCCAGCGTCCAGACAAAGGTCTTCTTGTCGCAGGCATTCTTGTACGCCGCCGACAGGATGGAGTTGTTGGCCGCCGCGTCGTTGACGGCGATCAGGCCGGTGCAGGGATATTCCAGCGCCCAGCGGGTGCAGGTCTGGCCGTGAATCATACGGTCATCAATACGGATAAAGCTGATCATGGGGGTTCCTCCTTCTTAAAAAGTCATCAGATGTCGTCGTCGGAGTCCTCCTCCGACGCAGTGGCAAAGGGACGGATCTGTTCGGCCGCCTCGCTCTGGATGGAGGCAACGGCCTCGTCCAGGCCCATGTCCTCGGCTTCGCAGGCCGAGATGGCCATGGGCAGGTTCATGCCGCCCACGGCCCGCACGTTGGTCAGGCCGCAGTGGGCGTCCAGCTGCTCCATCAGGCCGGTCAGCGGCGAGCCGCCCATCAGGTCGGCCAGCACCAGCACCTCATCCTGGGCCGTGATGGGGGCGATGACCTCCCGGATCTGAGCCTTGAAGGCATCCTGGGTCATCCCGTCGTGGAAGGGAACATCCAACACATCATCGCGCTCCCCTTCCAGCATGTTGAGCGCGCTGTGCAGGCCGGGGGCAAACTCCCCGTGGGCCACCAGCAAAAGATACCGCATACTATCATCTCTCCTTCTGCGTCGCCCTGCGGTGGGCTTCTCTTGTTGTCTTTATTGTAGAAAAATGCGCTGGAATGCACATCTGAAGTTTGTCATGACTTCGGGATGACAATTGTCACATTTTTGGCGGTTTTTCTCGTGAATCTGCCGGATTCAACGTTTTTGAGAGATTGGTTTTGTGCACTGTGCACAAGGCTTGCGGCAAAAAAACAAAAAAAGAAAGCCCTCGGTTCCTTTTGTGGGATGCACAAAAGGAGCCGGGGGCTCGGAAAAACAGGGAAATTCAGCCGGTATTCTGCAGGTACAGGTCAATTTCCCGTTGGGCGGTGGGCAGGGCGGTGACCAGCGACTGATTGTTGGCCAGGGCGTTGACCACGGCGGTGTCCGCCATGGCCAGGGCCTGCTCCCGGGCGGCAAACTGGGGCACGGCGGCCGCCGTGCGCATGATCTCGCCGATGGTGGCGCTGTTGAAGGTGCTGGTGCCCTGGGTCTCGTCAAAAATGCGATCCAGCAGGGCGGTATCCTCGGTGACGCTGCGCAGGGGGGAGATGCCCTGGGATTGCAGGAACAGCTCGCTCTGGGTGGTGGTGTCGGCACACAGAGCACACAACAGCGCCCGGGCCAGGTCCCGGTGGCGGCTGCGGGCGCTGATGCCCACCTGCACGGTGTGCAGCTCGCTGGTGTTGTCGCCGTCGGGCCCGGCAGGCATCCGCAGGCAGTCCCACACAAAGCTGGAGTATTTCTTTACCCGCCAGGGGTAGGGCTGGTAGGCCCGGTACTCGCTGAACAGGAAGGGACGGAAGGCCACGTGCCCGGTGTCAAAGTCCTGAGCGGTGACGGTGTAGCCGTTGTCCAGATCTGCCAGCTGCTGGGTGAACTGGATGGCCGCCTGCACCGAATCGGAAGCCAGATAGCACTGCCGCCCGTCCGCCGAAAACAGCGTGCTGCCGTTGGCGTACAGGGCGTTCTGCCAGGTGTAGCCGTACAGGCCGTAGTCCCGGTTGGCACTGTCCGGCTGGGCGGCGGCAATGGTCTGGCAGATGGCGTACAGGTCCTGCCAGGTCCAGTCGTTTTCCGGCATGGGGATGTCGTAGGCCTCCAGCAGGGTGCGGTTGACGAACATGACGGTGGCGGCGCTCTCGTAGGGCAGGGCCAGCTGGCTGCCGTTGTACTGGCCGGCCTGCAGGCAGGCGTCGTAGTACAGGCTGCGGTCGGGGCCGTCGGCGCTGTCCAGAAGCGTGTCCAGGGGGGCCAGGGCGCCGGTCTCGGCCAACAGGCCGAAATCCTCGGGCAGCACAAAAAAGACATCGGGTTCCTCGCCCACCAGCAGGTGGCCGGCCAGCCACTCGCTGTACTCATCCACCGGGATACCGCTCTCGTATTCCACTGTCACGCCGGGGTGAGCTTCCTCAAAGCGGGCGATGGCATCGTCCAGCACCTGGTAGCTGCTGCCGTTGGGGGTATCCCAGTAGCTGCCGGAATACACACCCAGACGAAGCACGGTGTTGTCCCGGGGCCACAGCCAGAAGGCGGCGGCCGCCGCGGCCAGCAATGCTGCGCCGCCCCACAGGGCTGCGGTGCGCCGCTTCACGGTAGATCCCGGCGCCGCAGGCCGGTTTCCACCGCCCAGATGGCCAGCTGGGTGCGGTCCCGCAGCCCCAGCTTGCCCAGTACGGTGCTGATGATGTTGCGCACCGTGCCCTCCGACAGGCAGAGCTCGGCGGCAATCTCCTTGTTGGACAGGCCCCGTCCCACCGACTGCACCACCGGCAGTTCGCCCTTGGTCAGGCTGGCGGCGCGCTCATCCTCCACCGGCATGCCCGCTTCGCCGTGGGCCATGCTGGAAAACAGCTGGATCATCTTGCTGGCAATGTTGGGATTCACCATGGCGCCGCCGCTGTGGGCCACCCGGATGGCCTCGGCCAGCTCGGTGACGCCGGTACCTTTGAGCAGGTAGCCGCTGGCGCCGTTTTTCAGCGCGCCGAAGACGTATTCATCGTCCGCAAAGGTGGTCAGCAGAATCACCTTGGTGGCGGGGTATTTTTCCTTGATGGTGCGGGTGGCCTCCACGCCGTCCATCACCGGCATGCGGATGTCCATCAGCACCACGTCGGGGCGGTATTTGGCCACACTTTCCACGGCCGAACCGCCATCGCTGACGGTGTCCACCACCTCCATGTCGGGGTTGACGTTCAGCACAATCTTCAGGCTCTGGCAGAACAGCTCCTGGTCGTCCGCAATTACCACGCGAATCATATTGTTTCCTCCCCTTTCTGCCGCGGCCGCAGCCGGGCGGTCAGCGCAAAGCCACGGCCTTCCTGCGGCGGTCGGTTGCCGTACTGCAAATCGCCGTGCAGCAGGGCCAGCCGCTCCCGCATATGGCGCAGGCCGAATCCCTCGGGCTGGCCTTCCGCCATGCCCAAACCGTCGTCCTTCACGGTGATGACCAGCTCCGGCCCCTCGTAGGCCAGGCGTACCTCGATGTTGCGGGCCTTGCCGTGACGTACCGCATTGGTCAGGCTCTCCTGCAACACCCGGTAGACGGCTTCCTCCTCGTCGGGGGCCAGGTCCAGGTCGCCGGCGTCCTGGGTGTAGTTCACCTTGGCGGCGGTGGTCAGGCAGAATTTTTCAATGGTATCCTCCAGGGCCTCGGCAAAGCGGCGATGCTCCAGGGCGTCGGGCCGCAGGGCATTGATGGAGCGCCGCACGTCGTTGAGCCCCTCCCGGGCGGTCTGGTTGGCCAGTTGCAGCTGCTGTTTGGCCTGGTCGGGGGCGGCGTCCATCAGCACCAGACTGGCGTCGGTGGTCATGATGATGCCGGTCAAGGTATGGCCCAGGGTGTCGTGAATCTCCCGGGCCAGCCGGTTGCGCTCCCGCAGTTCGGCCATATGCTCGGTCTTGTCGGCGTAGTCCTGCAGCTGGCGGTAGCTTTCCTGCAGCTGGGCATTGAGCTGCTGTACCCGGGTGTTTTCCTCCTTCTGGCCCAGGAACAACAGCACCAGGAACACCACAAAGAGCAGCACATGCAGGGATTCCAGCAGGCTTTCCACCCCGCCGAACCAGCTGCGGAAGGCGTCGGTGTAGTAAGAAAGATAGATGCGCAGCGGCACGCTGGGCACCAGCACCGAGGCAATGTCGTAGTCCGCCAGGGCGTACAACCCGGTGAGTACCGCAATGATGCCCGCCCGGCCCCGGCGGTCCTGCACGGTGTAGACCAGGTCGGCCAACACCATCAGGAAAAAGCCCCGGTAATAGAAGTCCAGGCTGGCGGCCTCCAGGGTGGCCAGCAGGATTTCGGCGGCAAACAGTGCCGCGCGGGTCAGGGGGCGCTGGGGCGCCAGCCGTCCCTTGCCCAGGATCAGGGCCGCCAGCGGCACAAACAGGCCCAGACTCAGCAGAGTCATCTGCCAGGGCGGGGCCGGTACCAGCGAAGCCAGCGCCAGAAAATCCCGGGCCGCAAAGCCCCGGGCCAGGCGCAGCGTGGTCAGGCCGCGCAGCAGGGAATAGTAGAGCACCAGCGCCAGGTTGATGCCCAGCATCAGGGCGCGCAGGGTGCGCAGGGTACGGTCCTGTTTCATCACTGCCACCCGCCTGTTCCGTAGGCTGCCACGTTATCCTGTGTCAGCAGGGTTACCGGCAGTACAATCTCTTTCTCCGGGGTGCCGCCCTCCATGGCCAGGTAGGCCTGGTCCACGGCGGTTTCGGCCATCTGGCTCAGCATCTGGGCGCTGGTGGCGGTCATCAGGCCGTCGGCCACCAGGACCTTGCCCTCGGGGGAACCGTCCACCCCGTACACCAGGAACTGCCCCTGCAGCCCGGCCCCCTCAATGGCGGCCAGAGCACCCAGGGCGCTGGGGTCGTTCAGCGCCATCACCACGTTGGCCTCGGGATGTTCGTCCAGCAGCTGTTCCATCACCGGCATGGCGTTCTCGATCTGCCCGTCGGAGGAACCGGCCCCCACAATGGCAAAGCCCTCGTGCCCCTGCAGGGTATCCACAAAGCCCTGGATGCGGTCGGCACCGGAGCGGGCCGTCACATGTTCCAGCAGCAGGATGTTGGCGGAGTCCCGCACGCTGAGCAGGTGCTGGGCGCACTGGACCCCCGCTTGGTAGTTGTCCGACAGAATGGTGGAGGCCACCAGACTTTCGTCCTTCACCGGCGCGTCGATGACGATCACCGGCACCCCGGCGTCGGCGGCCATCTGCACCCCGGCGCTGACCCCCTCCCAGTCCACGGGGTTGATCAGCAGGGCCGATACCCCCAGGTCCAGCAAATCGGCAATCTCCTCGTTCTGGCGGTCCTGGTCCATCACGGCGTCCCGGGTCAGCAGCCTGTCACCCCGGGCTTCCACGGCGGCCTGCAGCCGCGCGTCCAGTTCCTGGTAAAAGGGGTTGTTCATCGTCATGTAGGTGGCGCCGATGAGCCGCTGCTCCTCGATGTGATCGGCCGAGTGGTCCCCCGGCAGCCAGAGCAGCGGTACCAGGGCGGCGGCCAGCAGCCCCGCCACCAGAAAGCCGCTGAGTACCGGCAACGTCCGGCGCAGTTTCATGCATACCCCTCCCGTGTGCAATCTGGTTTTATTATAGTACGTCGGGCCGGGACAGCGCAAGTCGGAACCGGGCAGGATTTTTTTGCCTGGATGCCCGGCGGCCGCTGCCAAAAACTGTATGTTGTAATTACAACATACAAGGCGCCGCCCTTTGTTGTATCCTAACAACAGCACGGGGTGCTTCCGGCGCCCCGGAACTGCGCATACTACCATGACGGGAGGCATTTTTATGAACGCAAAAATGAAGAATATCGAGCTGGCCACCGTGCTCTCTCTCAAGGAGCAGATCGCCTACCAGCCGGGGCAGGTGGTCAGCAAGACGCTGGCCCAGAACCCGGCGGTGAGCATCACGCTGTTCTCCTTTGACAAGGGCGAGGAGATCAGCACCCATGCCTCGGGCGGGGACGCCATGGTCACCTGTCTGGACGGTGTGGGCAAAATCACCATCGACGGGGCAGACTATCTGCTGCACGAGGGCGAAAGCATCGTCATGCCGGCGGGACATCCCCATGCCGTCTATGGCGAAGAAGCCTTCAAGATGCTGCTCGTCGTCGTATTCTGATCAACAACAAGGAGAACCCCCATGAACGAAGCAATGTTTTGTTACCAGTGCCAGGAGACCGCCGGCTGCAAAGGCTGCACCCGGGTGGGTGTCTGTGGCAAACAGCCCGATGTGGCCGCCATGCAGGACCTGCTGGTCTGGGTGACCAAGGGGCTGTCCGCCGTGACCACCGCCCTGCGCGCCGCCGGGCAGAGCGTTTCGGCCGACGTCAACCACCTGATCACGCTGAACCTCTTCACCACCATCACCAACGCCAACTTTGACCGGGCGGACATCGAGGCCCGCATCACCGCCACGCTGGACGCCAAGCGGGAACTGCTGGCCGGCGTGACCGACACCGCCGCCCTGCCCGAAGCCGCCCGCTGGGACGGGGAAGGGGACTGGATGGCCAAGGCCCGCACGGTGGGGGTACTCTCCACCGGGAACGAGGACATCCGCTCTCTGCGGGAACTGATCACCTACGGCCTCAAGGGACTTTCCGCCTATTCCAAGCACGCCAACGCCCTGCTGCAGGACGACGCCGAGGTGGACGCCTTTTTGCAGCGCGCCCTGGCCGCCACGCTGGATGACAGCCTGACCGCCGACGACCTGGTGGCCCTGACCCTGGAAACCGGCAAGTACGGTGTGGCGGGCATGGCCCTGTTGGACAAGGCCAACACCACGGCCTACGGCAACCCCGAAATCACCCGGGGCAACATCGGTGTGGGGACCAACCCCGGCATTCTGGTGTCCGGCCATGACCTGCGGGACCTGGAGATGCTGCTCCAGCAGACCCAG
>ERZ1643246.2578-NODE-2578-length-16917-cov-56.127090_pt1 | contig 16917 bp, 28 predicted proteins | sample MGYA00579265_ERZ1643246 | MGnify/ENA primary metagenome ERZ1643246 (study PRJEB29033, sample SAMEA4952261) | chicken gut metagenome | biome: Broiler Chicken; feature: Gastrointestinal Tract; material: Caecum | place: Ireland | collected 2018 | study: Broiler...
TAAAAGTTGGTCACTTTCTATAAATGTCGGTGACAGTTACATAAAAATACTGGTCTGAAACGTGTTGGTATGAAAGGGTTTGTAGAAATTTATAGGTGTACATAAAAGTTGTATTTTATTCCAATTGAGAATGTAAATGTATAAAAAATACCATTGATACCATGGTGTTTTGATTTGTAATTTTTGGAGAGTGACCAAAAAGTGACTATACTTTCTATAGTATCTCATCAAACTTTTTTAAAGCTTCTCCAATATCCTCAACGTTCATATGGGTATACTTATTTATCGTCATGCTTATGTCCGAATGACCTAATAATTCTTTTACGGCATTAATGTTCGCACCGCTTTGTATTAGTAAAGTGGCGCAAGTATGGCGGAGCCCATGGAAATTTAAATACGGTAAATTTGTTTTATAATTTATAAACCTTTTCCAGCTTTCCTGTATACTTATGTTGTGATTAGGTTTACCCATTGTATTAGAAAATAAGAAAGTTATTTTATTGCCCTCTAGATCAAATGCCTGCTTCCATATATCTGCTGCTTGTATTCGTAATTTTTTAACCCCTAGAACATAGATTTTTAATTCTGCTATTAATATTTTTGGTATTTTTATGGTGCGTACTTCTCCGGTTTTAGTTTTTTGAATAATTGGTTTTCCATCCTTAAACTGCAATGTCTTGTCTATAGTTATCGTGTTATTTTTAAAATCTATAGCTTCCACAGTAAGCCCAGCGATTTCTCCTAAACGCATGCCGCATAGTACTGCAAGTTTTACTTGTAAAGATAATTTTTTGTTGTTGTGTTTAGCTAGCGCAGAAAATAATTCTTTCACTTGCTGTGCGTTATAGGCGTATATATCTCTTTTTCTCTTTTCTGATTTTTTGGTTTTAACCTTTTTAACAGGATTAACTTCCAACACCTCCCACTGAACAGCCCGTTCGAAAACACTTTTCAAGCACTTATACTTCATGGACGCTGATTTCCTTCCTGCTTTTTCTTCTTCATCAAAAAACTTTTCGATGTGCAATGGTTTTATTTTTCGCATCTGCATACCGCCAAAATAATCAAGAAAATAGTTTTGACGAAATTGGTAGTTCTTTTGAGTAGAAACACTTTGCTTTTCTAAATACAGCGGAACAAACATTTCCTTGTAAAACCGTTCAAATGTTATATTATCAGTGTTCCCGGTTTGTTCTCGTGCTTCAACCTCCAACTCCGTAATAGCCTTTTTGAGCGCACGCTCCGATTTTGCTGTTACGGTTTTTGTTTTTCTTATGCGTTTTCCATTATCGTCGTATCCCAATTCGACGTAGATTTTGTATTTATTTTCTCCGATTTGTTTGTAACTTGCCATGATTATTCTCCTTTCTATTTATCAAAAACTACATTTTTTAACAAATAGAGAAGGGAAGAACAAAGTATATTTGTCATTCCTCTTCAAATTCAATGTCTGTTAAACTTTCATTTAGTGTTTCAAAAAGATTTTTTTCCTGTATGTAGTCATACCACGCTACTTTACCCAAATAACGTTCTTTATCCTTTACTTTCGGTTTAATTTGGTTAAACAGATTAGTCATAGCATGTACCCACATTTCATTTACAGCTTTTTCAAGCTTATACTCATTCCACTTTGATTTCGCTGCTCTTTTATCATTTTTCTTCTTTTGGAATTCCATAGCCTTCGTATAAAAGGTTTGGTATCCGTCTAAGTTGTTTGCCATGTATTCGGCAAAGGATTTAACAGTCATTTTTTCCATTTTTCTTTTCTCCTTTATGAACGTATGTTCGATTTTGAATTAAAAAATATATAGTGAAGTACAATGTACAATCACTCAAACAATTTGATCACTCCAACATTTTCAAAGTATATAATATAGCCATTGTGCGTTGTACACAGACCATATTTCCTTTGATAGAATTTGATTGTTTCGTGTAGGAATTCTTCTGTAACTCCTGCGAATTCAGCGAACTCATAAGAGTTTTTTACTCCATGATAAAAAGCATCAATAAAAGTATCTAAAGTTATTAGACGTTTGTTTGCCCAATCCCTTGCACGCAATTCTTGTTTTCTGTTTGAGGTTTTACTTTGATCTAATATATTTCCTACGCTGGTATGGTAATGCCCTAATTCTTCGGCGAGTGTGCAAGTTTTTTCGGTTTGAGTGGTATTCTTGTTTATACATATAGCCCCTCCAATGTAAAGACCTTTTAAACGATTCGGTAGATGTTTTTCGTAAACAGCTATACCATTTAGTTTCGCTTCATCTAATAGGGATTTATACATAAGCATTACTCCTTAAATCTTTTTGACTTAACAAATTCCTTGAAGTCCTCTATAGCTTTCAATTCTTCTTCAGTGAATTCGTCACCATCAAAATGTGCTGCTATTGCATCTGGTTTGTACTCTTTTCCATCAATTAAAAAATCAAGAGTCATATCTAGTACTTCTGCAATTGCTTTAGCTTTTTGAACAGATATTTCTTTTGTTTTTCCCTTCAATATATCAGATAAGGTTGAATAGGCTATACCACTTGCGATAGATAATTCTTTTGCGTTCATTCCTTTTTCAGTGAGCCTTTTTTTTATTCTTTCAATTATTTCATTCATAATTATCAACCTTTCATTTAATTTCATTGAACTTGTTAAATGGATTATACAATAAATACGGAAATCCGTAAATACAAAAATATGGATTTCCGTTATTTTTTTTTTAAAAAAGTATTGACAAATACGGTAAACCGTTTTAAAGTATAAGCATAAACACGGAATACCGTTATAATTTTCGGATTTCCGTTTAAAAAAATACAAGGAGGTGTAAAAAATATGTTTCCTAATCTTAAAGCTGAATTGGCTCGTAACGGAATTACGTATAAGGAACTAGGTAAGGCTGTTGGAAAAACAGAAAATTGGATTGAAAACAGAATTCTTGGAAGGGCGTCCATGCCTATAGAAATAAGCATGTTAATCAAGAATACATTTTTTCCTAATTATTCATATGATTATCTATTCAGTAATGAAATTATTCCACCATATCAGTATTTAGAAATTTCGTAAGAAGGAGTGTATTGAGATGAACGAACAAAAAATATCAATTATTTCAAAAGAGCTAGTTGGTTTGAAAAGTTATGAGTGGGGGAAAATTAAACAACAAATTGACATGTTGTTTGCTCATAAAGCCGCCAAGGTGGAGCTTGACGACTTAGAGCAAATCGAAAATAGTCTTAAGATTGAATTCAATCTTCAACGATTTGGAGATAAATAGGGTTAATTCGGTAATCTCTACCCCTGTAATGAATCCAAACATAGTCTAACTGATACATGGTATGTTCTTCATCACGTTTATGAGGACTCCATATTTCAGCGTTTTCCTCCCACCACACAAAAGGACGCGCTCTGTTGGAACCCATTACGCAATTTTCGTCATCGGAGAGATTGACCCATTCCCCTAATAGATTGGCATATATGTGCTTCATGATTATCACCTCCTTTACAGATTACTAGACTCTGCCAAGTCTGTAGGTAAATTTTACCATAAAAGGAGTAGTTTAAAAATTTTGTTCATTCTATTTGAAAATGCGTTTTGCTTCTCGATGTCTTTAATCATAGGTGAGTTTTCTGCGAAGAAAGGGGGCAACAATCATGGAAATTAACGTGAAAAAATTGATTCTTCTTGATGCAGAATATACAGATGTTGTTGTATCTGATGAATCAATATCTAAATTTCCTACGCTAAGTAATCTACTAAAAGTATCTGGGAAAGGTTTTGAGATTTATATCAATCCAGACATGATAGTATCTCTGGAATTAATGGATAGAGGTAAAACTCTATGTAAATTTGTATAGAAAGGAAATGATTAAAAATGACGAATCAAACAAAACAAGAGGTAACATTGAACGATTTAAAACAAGCGATTATTAATGAAATTTATGACTTGTTAAACGATGGGTATTTTCTAGAAAAAGCGGAAGTTGTAAATCATTTTATTGATGCGTTGATGAAGTTAAATAATATTTCAGTATTTAACAACGAAACAAAGGTAAATATTGATATTGATAAGACAGTTGAAACCATAGTTAAACATCTTAATAAAAATAAAGGACTGATTTTATGAATGAACTACAGATTTTTGAAAGTCCAGAATTTGGACAGGTTAGAACAGTTGTTATTGAAAATGAACCATGGTTTGTGGGTAAAGATGTTGCGAATATCCTCGGTTATGCCAACACAAAGGATGCTATCTCATCTCATGTTGAAGAAGATGACAAGACCATAATCCAAAGGTCGGAAAACACGACCTTAGAAATTCCCAATCGAGGGTTAACATTCATCAACGAATCTGGTCTTTATAGCCTTATCTTTTCTAGCAAACTTCCAAACGCTAAAAAATTTAAACGTTGGGTTACATCAGAAGTCCTCCCAACAATACGCAAACATGGAATGTATGCAACAGAGGAATTGCTAGACAATCCTGATGTAGCGATCGCCGCATTTACCGCATTAAAAGCAGAACGAGAAAAGCGGAAGTTGCTTGAAGCACAGATTGAAGCAGACAAGCCCAAAGTTATATTTGCCGAAGCTGTTGACGCGGCGCAAACTTCTATTTTAGTCGGTGACTTGGCAAAACTATTAAAACAAAATGGCATTAACACAGGTCAGAAACGGCTATTTGAATGGCTACGTGCGAACGGTTATCTAATAAGCAGAAAAGGAAATGACTACAATTCGCCGACGCAAAAGTCTATGGAACTAGGACTATTTGAAATAAAGGAGCGAACAATCAATAATCCGGACGGTTCGATTCGGATTACTAAAACACCAAAGGTCACAGGCAAGGGGCAAGTGTATTTTATTAATAAATTCTTGAAAGGAGCATAAAAAATGATAATACGAACAACAAAAGAGTTAATAACATATTTACAAAAAAAACATAATATGCCTTTTTCAGACGGCTGTTTACGTCGATTGCGGAAGCAAAATAAAATTCCATTTGCTAATCCGTTGCCACGTGTATACCTATACGATTCAGAAAAAATAGACGCGTGGCTTAAAGGGGAGTGGGAAGATGAAAAACTTGATACAAAAAACAATAAAGTAGGTTTACGGGTGGTTAAATAAAATTTTCTGAGGGGGTGAAATCAAATGAGCAAACGTGAACGCAAACGGATTCTACGCAACGTTAAGCAAATGTACTTTGACATAATTATGCACAAGATTGGCGGTAGAAGAATGATGGCATTAGAAGGTTTGAGTATTATTCTAGCAACATTCTTTAATATGCCACGAATGGTGGATAAGGAGTGGAAGGACAAGCATAGAGATGTTTGGGATTTGTATTGTGAGATTAACGGGATTAGGGGAGAGTGGTAAAACATGGTAGTAAAGAAAAACGAGGAACACACAAAAATGGTATTGCGCAATAGAAGATTGATACAAACATACAACAAGGCTTTGCGTGACGGTAATTTTAAAAAAATGAAAAGAATTAAAAGACAACTAGAGTTAGAGATTATTCAACAATCCGGAAGTATGAACACTGTGTTTTTGCAGAATTTGTTGGATAAGGTAGATAAGAGGTTAGCAGCTTGAAAGGTGGTGAAACCATGAAGTTTAGCGAAATGGAAGTTTACAGACAAATCAATTTAAAGCAAGCCATTGATCTAATAGATGAGGATGTTAGTTGTTTATTTTACAGAGATAAAAGCTGTAAGTCACTACATTCATTTGAGCAATATGGCGATGAATTAAGTTTTCATGATGCATTATGTAGTACATGGTTCATGAGAGAAAAAAAAACCCACCAATCACGCCAACGATTAGTGGGTGAACAAAAACAATCTTAAACTGAATTATAACATTGAAAGGAAGATTAATAAATGAAAGGTTTTAAGGTTTTCAACTCTGACTGGACATGCCGGGGATTCCAATTTCAAGTAGGTAAGACATTTGAAGAAGATATTGACCCTAAGTGTTGTGACAGGGGATTTCATTTCTGCATAAAAGCATCTGATTGTTTTAAATACTATGCTTTTAATCCTAATAACAAGGTTGCAGAGGTTGAAGCACTAGGTGTCATTTGTACAGATTCTGATAACACCAAGTGTAGCACCAATAAGATTCATATTATCAGGGAATTGACTTGGTATGAAGTTCTTGACCTTGTGAATTTAGGAAAAGGCTGCACTGGGCTTCGCAACAGTGGTAATTACAACAGTGGTAATCACAACAGTGGTGATTTCAACAGTGGTAAGTACAACAGTGGTGATTTCAACAGTGGTGATTTCAACAGTGGTTCTTTCAACAGTGGTAAGTACAACAGTGGTTCTTGCAACAGTGGTGATTTCAACAGTGGTAGGTACAACAGTGGTGATTGGAACGTAACTTCTTTTTCCAATGGATGCTTCAATACTAAATCACCAAAGATTTTCTTGTTCAACAAACTTTCTGATTGGACATATTATGACTGGTTGAATTCAAATGCAAGAGAAATTATTACTAGTATTCCTTTCAATACACTTAAAGAAAAGGATGCAAATACTGAATATCAGGTCACAAGTGGATTCCTGAAGCAAATTGAAAGGGGAACAGGAAGACAGAAGTGGTGGGATGACTTGTCTGATAGACAGAAGTGGTGGGATGGCTTGTCTGATAGAGAGAAAAAAGCAGTCATGAATCTTCCCAATTTTGATAGGGATATTTTCAAAGAAATCACTGGAATTAGGGTAGGGGAGTAATAGAACATCAAAAATTGTTAATAACTTCTTAGAAGTCGTAACACCATAACAGAAAAGAAAGACGTCAATAGGGGAGATAAGATGTTCCCATATAACACTTGTCAAAAGTGTATCGTAAAGGATAGATGTAAGCGAGTAACTGGTCAAGTCAAGCTCCCAGATAACTATGTCTAAGGACAGAATGCTCAGGATATATTTACCTAAAAGAGGCATTTAGGCTATCAAATATACCACAAGATTTACCATAAATCTTAAATAGATTTTAGCAGCATTTAAAAAATAGTGCTGATAAAAATAAGGAGGAAAAGGGAATGGAAAAACAAATTCAGTTGCCAATTTCACAAATGGCTAACGGCGCAATACAAGAAAAATTAGACGGGGAATTTAAAGACGTGCATATGAAAGTCTATCAATTAGCACACTTTTTCTTACATGTGAAGGATGAAAAAACAGTAATTTTAAAAGGGTTGTTGGATACAGAAGGACATCGTGAAATTGCTTAAAAACAAGAGGGGGGAGAGGTAGAGATGGTCAAAATCAACAAACTTGAAATAGAAAATGTAAAGCGTGTCAAGGCTGTGAAAATCGAGCCGACAGCGAACGGTTTAACCATTGTCGGAGGGAAAAATAACCAAGGCAAGACAAGTGTGCTTGATGCAATAGCGTGGGCGCTGGGCGGAAACAAATTCCGCCCATCCCAAGCCGTGCGTGAAGGATCGGTTGTGCCGCCTCGTCTGCATGTGGTTCTATCGAACGGATTGGTTGTAGAGCGCAAGGGAAAAAACTCGGATTTAAAGGTGGTTGATCCAAACGGACAAAAAGGCGGACAACAGCTTCTAGACAGTTTTGTCGAAGAACTTGCGATTGATCTACCAAAATTTATGGAATCTACAAGCAAGGAAAAGGCAACCACTTTACTGCAAATTATCGGAGTTGGTTCGCAGTTGGCGGAGTTGGAAATGCAGGAAGCGGAACTTTATAATAACCGCCGTGCCATTGGGCGAATCGCAGACCAAAAAAAGAAATTTGCTGATGAGCAGCCGTATTATCCGGATGCACCAAAAGAATTGATTTCCGCATCGGAACTGATTAGCCAGCAACAGAAAATCCTTGCGCGCAATGGAGAAAATGCACGAAAACGGAACAATTTAACACAAATTAAACAACAATATTTAACGCAAACACAAGAGGTAGAACGGCTGGAAAATTTGCTTAATGATGCGAAACACAAGTGTCAAACGCTTATGAGAGATTTGGAAATCGCAGAGAAAAGCACGGAGAATCTGATTGACGAATCTACTGAAGAATTGGAACAAAACATCCAACAAATAGACGAAATCAATCGCAAGGTTCGGGCGAATTTAGATAAGGAAAAAGCGGAAGAAGATGCGCTTGAATATGGTCGCCAATACAGGGAATTAACAACGGAAATTGACCATATTAGAAAGTTGAAAACAGATTTATTGAACTCTGCTGATCTGCCGCTTGAACAGTTATCCGTAATGGACGGGGAACTTATTTATAAAGGGCAAAAATGGGACAACATGAGTGGCTCTGATCAATTAAAAGTATCGACTGCGATTGTTCGTAAATTAAAGCCGCAATGCGGTTTTGTTCTTCTAGATAAGTTGGAACAAATGGACTTGGAAACTTTGCAAGAGTTTGGACAATGGTTAGAAAAAGAAGGGTTACAAGCCATTGCGACACGAGTATCCACGGGAATGGAATGCTCCATCATAATCGAAGACGGCTATATATCTGGGGAGCGGCATGTACCTGAAACCGTGCCGCAAACTCCAACATGGAAAGCGGGGGAATTCTAATGGAAATCATACGCGGAAAAATCAAGAAAAAGAAAAAGGTTGTGCTGTACGGACCTGAGGGAATCGGTAAATCTTCCTTTGCCGCGCAATTTCCGAAGCCGATTTTTATCGATACGGAAGGATCGACAATAGAAATGGATGTGGACAGACTACAGAAGCCGACGAGTTGGACAATGTTAAACCAGCAAATAGATTGGGTAAAAACACAGGTTGGACAATTCGAAACGCTTGTAATCGACACAATCGACTGGGCAGAAATGCTTTGTATCGAATCCGTATGCTCCACACATGGTAAAAAAGGCATCGAGGATTTTGGCTATGGAAACGGTTATGTATATGTAAAAGAAGAATTCGGTCGCTTTCTAAACAAGTTGAGTGATGTAATCGAATCAGGATTAAATGTGGTTCTGACCGCGCACAGTCAAATCGTTAAATTCGAGCAGCCAGACGAAATGGGGGCGTATGACCGCTACCAATTAAAGTTAGGCAAAAAGACAAGCTCGCAGACAGCGCCGCTTGTAAAGGAATGGGCGGACATGGTTTTGTTTATGAACTACAAAATTATGAGCGTAGCCACAGATAAAGATGGTAAAAAGCATAAGGCGCAGGGCGGAACACGCACGATTTATACAAGTCACCATCCGGCTTGGGATGCAAAGAATCGGCACGGCTTGCCACCTGAAATACCGATGGACTATAGCTGCATTGCGCATATCTTCCAAAGTGCGCAATCTGTGCAACAACAGTCTGCATCGGTACAGGCTACGCCTGATCTCACACCGCCGCCGATACCGCCGGAACAACCGGCACTACAAAAAGAGCCTGAACAACAAGAAACGAACCCAAAAATCCCGAAGGCGTTGCAGGATTTAATGTTCGCTAGTGGTGTTTCTGAAAGTGAGATTCAAGAAGTTGTCGGGATTAAAGGATACTATCCGCGGGATACACCGATCAAAAATTATGATCCGGATTTTATTAACGGTGTACTCATCGGCGCATGGGAACAAGTCTATCGAATGATTTTGGAAAACAGAGATTTACCGTTTTAGTTTAGGAGGACAAGAAAATGAACAACGATATGGAAAGAGAATTTGGTTGGGATGATGTGATTGAGAAGGATGGCGGGGATTTTGTCCTGCTTCCCGAAGGAGACTATAATTTTACAGTTTCAAAATTCGAACGCGGGAGATTTAACGGAAGTGAGAAAATGCCTCCGTGCAATCAAGCAAAACTGGAATTGACAATTCATAGCCCAGAACATGGAGATGTGATTGTATTCCACAACCTATTTTTACACTCGAAAACAGAAGGGTTGCTTTCAAATTTCTTTTCTGGGATTGGGCAGAAGAAAAAGGGCGAGAAGCTAAAAATGAATTGGAGTACCGTTGTAGGTTCAAAAGGTCGCTGCAAAATTAAGGAAAACAAATATACAACAAGTAAAGGCGAGGAACGGGTGAACAATCAAGTTCAAAAATTTTACCCATACGAAGAAGTTTTCGGTAGCCAACCACAACAACAAAGCTATCAACAACCTGCTCCGCCGCAACCGCAATACCAGCAACAACAGATGCCTTTTCCTATAGGTCCGGTTCAAAGTAAATATACGCCGGGGCAATTTTAATCTATGGAACTGCGAAACTACCAGCAGGAGGCACGAAAAGCAATTCAAGAAGAATGGGGAAAAGGCGTCAAAAAGACATTGCTTGTGCTTCCGACTGGATGCGGAAAGACGATTGTTTTCTCGAAAGTTATTGAAGATCGCGTGAAGCTGGGCGAGCGTGTGCTCGTCCTTGCTCACCGTGGTGAGCTGCTGGAGCAGGCTGCCGATAAATTGGAGAAAAGCACAGGACTAAAATGTGCGACGGAAAAAGCGGAACAAACATCTATCGGGAGTTGGTATAGGGTGGTTGTCGGGAGCGTTCAAACGCTCATGAGAGAAAAAAGGTTAAACCAATTCGATAAAGTTTTTTTTGACACAATTATTATAGACGAAGCGCACCATTGCATTTCTGATAGTTACCAGCGCGTTTTGGACTATTTTGACCAAGCAAAAATATTAGGTGTGACGGCTACGCCTGATCGCGGAGATATGCGAAATTTAGGCACATACTTTGAAAGTCTTGCTTACGAATATACATTACCCAAAGCGATAAAAGAAGGTTATTTAAGTCCGATTAAGGCGCTGACATTACCTCTTAAATTGGATTTGTCAAGCGTTGGGCAGCAGGCGGGAGATTTTAAAACAAGTGATTTAGATACCGCCCTTGGTCCATATTTAAAATCTATAGCGGCGGAAATGGTTAAGCATGCAAAAGACAGAAAGACAGTTGTTTTTCTGCCGCTCGTTAAAACCAGCCAAAAATTCACAGAGATTTTAAATCAGAACGGATTCAAGGCTGCTGAGGTAAACGGAGAAAGCAAGGACCGTGCGGAAGTCCTAGAGGCATTTGACAAGGACAAATACAATGTTCTGTGCAATTCCATGCTTTTAACAGAAGGATGGGACTGCCCAAGCGTGGATTGCGTTGTTGTTTTGCGACCGACAAAAGTTAGAAGCTTATACAGCCAAATGGTCGGGCGTGGCACGCGCCTGCATCCGGGGAAAACAGAGTTGTTGCTGCTTGATTTTCTTTGGCATACAGAGCGGCATGAGCTGTGCAGACCTGCGCATCTGATTGCGGAAAATGAAGATGTAGCCAAAGCCATGACCAAGATTATAGAAGAATCAGGGGCGCCTCTGGACATAGAAGAAACCGAGAAACAAGCGTCCGAAGATGTGGTCACGCAAAGAGAAGAAGCACTTGCTAAGCAGCTTGAGGAAATGAAGAAACGCAAAAAGAAATTGGTTGATCCGTTACAGTTTGAAATGAGCATACAAGCCGAAGATTTGTCCGGTTATGTTCCCGCGTTTGGTTGGGAAATGGGACCGCCGACAGACAAACAGCTAAAAGCCTTAGAGAAATTCGGGATTTTCCCCGATGAAATCGACAATGCAGGAAAAGCAACAAAGATATTGGAACGATTGGAAAAGCGGCGCCAAGAAGGATTAACTACGCCTAAGCAAATTCGTTTTCTGGAAAGAAAAGGGTTTAAACATGTAGGTACATGGTCTTTCGACGATGCCAGCAATATGATTAACAGAATTGCGGCGAATCGTTGGAGATTGCCAAGCGATATTATTCCGAACGAATACAATCCTGCGGAATCACGAGGTTAAAAATTATGGAAAACAAATTTGATTTAATTCCGCTTTTGGATTATATCGACCCGTCCGTTTTGGATTACCAAGAATGGATAGAAGTCGGTATGGCGTTAAAATCGGAAGGATACACAGCCGGTGATTGGGATAGTTGGAGTGCGAAAGATACAAGGCGTTACCATCCGGGAGAATGTTTTAAAAAATGGGATACATTCGAGGGGAACGGCATTACCGGCGCAACAATAACACAGATGGCAAAGGACAGAGGATGGGAATCACCACGACACAATGACGATGGCAACAGCCATGAACTGGACTGGGATGATGAAATATCCTACGATGGCGATTACAAAATTATTGATAAAAACTGGATTGAGGGGCAGGAAATTACAGAGCCTGCTCTTTGGAATCCTGTAAGAGAATTAACAATTTATTTAGAAACACTATTTGAGGCATCCGAGAACGTAGGGTATGTAACGGAATCTTGGCAAACTGATGATGGCAAATATTTACCAACAAAGGGAGCGTGGGATAGAACCGCAGGAGAACTCATACAACAGCTAAACGAATACGGCGATATTGGTGCGGTATTTGGAGATTATAAACCGGAGGCTGGTGCATGGATTCGGTTTAATCCGCTTGATGGACAAGGAATTAAAAATGAGAATGTAACAGAGTTTCGTTATGCATTGGTAGAATCCGACACGATGGATTTAGAAAAACAAAATGCGATTCTAAGAAAATTGGAGTTACCAATTGCTGTTTTAGTATATAGCGGTAAAAAGAGTTTACACGCCATTGTGAAGGTGGAAGCAGCGAACTACGATGAGTATCGCAGGCGCGTTGATTATCTTTACAATGTGTGTAAGAAAAACAGTTTGAATATTGATAGCCAAAATCGAAATCCTTCCAGACTTTCTAGGATGCCGGGTATTATTCGCGGGGATAAAAAGCAGTTTATTATCGATACAAATATTGGTAAATCAAATTGGGAAGAGTGGCATGAATGGATAGAAGGAATAAATGATGATCTTCCTGATCCGGAAAGCTTAACAGATTTTTGGGACAATATGCCTGAACTTGCACCGCCGTTAATTGATGGCATATTAAGACAAGGACACAAGATGTTGATGGCAGGTCCTTCCAAAGCAGGTAAATCATTTGCCTTGATTGAGCTATCTATTGCGATTGCTGAAGGCAGGCAATGGCTTGGATGGAATTGTACGCAAGGTAAGGTTTTATACGTCAATCTGGAATTGGACAGAGCAAGCTGCCTGCATCGATTTAAGGACGTTTATACAGCGTTAAATTGGAAGCCAAGTCATTTAAAAAACATTGACATTTGGAATCTTAGAGGGAAGTCAGTGCCTATGGATAAACTTGCACCAAAGTTAATCAGACGCGCTGCTAAAAAGAATTATATCGCTGTTATTATTGACCCGATTTACAAGGTACTTACTGGTGATGAAAACAGTGCGGATCAAATGGCACATTTCTGTAACCAATTCGATAAGGTGTGTACGGAACTTGGCAGCGCAGTGATTTATTGCCATCACCATAGTAAGGGAGGACAAGGCAATAAAAAATCTATGGACAGGGCTTCAGGAAGCGGTGTATTTGCCCGCGACCCGGATGCACTTATAGATTTGGTCGAGTTGGAATTAACGGACGCACTCATCAGGCAACAAGAAAATGAGCTTGTGGCGAAGGCGTATGTGACAGCTATCCAAGACAAGAATCCGACCTATTCAGATGAAAATATAGGTGCGGATGATCGTCAGAGCGTTGCGCAAATGCGGGAACACGCAAAGCAAGCGTTGGAGAGCAATTATTTAAATCTGTTGGAAAAAGAAATAAACAAGTTGCTGCAAAGTGTCCGCATTCGTTCCGCTTGGCGAGTGGATGGTACATTGCGGGAATATCCAAAATTCGAGCCTGTTAATATGTGGTTTAAATATCCAATTCATACGGTTGATACGACAGGTATATTAAATGATTTGGAGGCGGAAGGAAATACACCGGCATGGCAAAAAGCGATTAACAAACGAAAAGATCCGGATAAGAAGAAACAAGAACGTAAAGAAGCGTTGGAAACGGCGTTTGAAGCATGCGGAATTGATGAAAAAATAACATTAAGAAGTATAGCCGAATATTTGAGCGTTTCCGAAAAAACGGCTAGAAATTACATCAAAGAGCATGGCGGATTTTGGATTTTTGATGGTGAAATCGGGAGAAAAACAGAGGGAAAACTTTCTTCACAAGGGAAAAAAACATAAATTTTCCCTTCCCTACATGGGAAAAAAACATGTTATTTTCTTTTCTTCACAAGGGAAAAAAACATAAATTTTCCCTTCCTTGCTAGGGAAGAAAAAAACATGAATTTATGTTTTTTTCAGAGGGAAGGAAAATCTTATTATTATAAATAATAGAGTTTCGTTTCCCTCTCCTGAAAGTCAAGGGGAAAAGTAGTCGTGCGTAAGCTACCGCACGACGACTCCTTTCCCTTTCCTTGACAAGGGCGAAAATTAAAAGATAAGGAGAACGGGACAGAATGGCAAACGCATTCAAAAGAAGAAGTAAAAAATTAAATATTGCAAGAAAATTACCTCCATCATATCACACGCTTCCGGGGGAAAAGTTTGATATTAAAAAAAGCGAAGTGATCAATTGGCTAATCGATCAGCCAGATATTTTGAATTTCCTTTGGGATAACATAAAACAATCGGGGAATGTTGAATACGATTCCGAAACAGGTATATGGGCAGGAGTTGATTACGATGGCGACTGAATTTTTTATGCCCATGATTCCGCCGACTGTAACGCACCAGCAAAAGAAAGTGACTATCACGAATGGAAAGCCCATATTTTTTGAGCCAGCGGAGCTTAAAGAGGCACGCATGAAGATTATGGCGCACTTATCAAAAAACGCTCCAGAACGAAAATATGAGCGTTCTGTGAGGTTGGTCACAAAATGGTGCTTCCCGATTACAGGTAAACACAAAAACGGTGAGTACAAGTATACAAAACCGGATACGGATAATTTACAAAAGCTTTTGAAGGACTGCATGACGAAACTAGGTTTTTGGAAAGACGATGCGCTAGTAGTTTCCGAGATTATCGAAAAGTTTTGGGCAGATGTTCCAGGGATTTATATTCGCATTGAAGAGGTGGAGTGATGGACTACAAGAAATTCTACTCAGAGATAGCGGATTGGATTTTACAAAGCAATCAGATGGCATCAAAGCACGGTATGGGAAGTGAAATTTTTTGGAAGTGGGTAATGGACTCATTAGCAGGTATAAGCGAGCGGTATGGTAATAATAGCTTGGTACTGGAACAGGTTGCAATGTTGCACAAATGGCTAAATGATTTTTATGTGAAAAGTGTGATGAAAGGTTGAATGAATATGAAGCAAGTAACAAAAGACACAAAAGTAACATTTGCGCTAGATAAATGTGTAGTTGGCGCTAGAGAAGATAAACAAACGTTCAGTTTGGATGACATTGGATGGAATGGCGAGCAAGGGAATGAGTTAAATAGATTTCTAACTTCTTGTTTTGATGAATGGTTGTCCAATCATATTGATTGCGGTTGGTATTTTGAAGATGATGTGGAAGGTGATGAGTGATGGAAAATAAAACGTGTGCTACATGTAAATTTGAAGAAGCGATTGGTCATGACAATTGTGATATGTGTTTAGATAACGACGCTGCACCAGGTTATCGTACAAGACTACCAAAAGAACAGCAAGACGATATAAACAGCCCAAGCCATTACACAGTGGGTGGAATTGAGACGCTGGACTTTATAAAAGCCAAGTTAACACCGGAAATGTTTGAAGGATATTGTATAGGGAATGTGATTAAATACGTATCTCGATATCGGTATAAGGGCGGTGTCGAAGATCTTAAAAAAGCAAGGTGGTACCTGACAGAACTGATTGCGGAGGAAACCGATGAGTAAAGCATCTACAAAAGAATTATGCCCGTCACGAAAATTCAGAACCTCAAAGCAAAAGCAAAGGCAGCGCGAAATAATTCTGGAAATTGGCAAGTTAATAGACATGCATTGTCGAGCGTGTCCAAAAGGCGGCACATCTTGTAGAGGGCGTCAGCATTGGAAAGAAAAATGTGCTGGATGTAAGCCGCTCAAAAAAATACAAAGGTTAGGTAGAAGGTTATAAAAGCTAGTACCCTTCTAATTTAGCTTAAACGGTATCTAAAAACGATTTTAAATTTATTTTAGTAGTTATATAGCGGGTATGTATTAAAACCGTTTAGAACAAAAATTTAAGGGGATTTCAAAAGAAGGTGAGTATGATTGACAAAAGACGAACTGAGTCAGCTTCGCTATTTGGATAAAGAGATTAAATATTTAAAGAGACAAATTGAGCGGTTAAGTTATGAGATTCAGAATGTAAATCAAATCATTTCGGATACGCCAAAAGGTAGCAACAATCAAAACAAGACGGAATCTATTGCAATTGATTTGGCAGATTATAAAAGTTTGCTTGAAGTAAATGTTCGAAGATATTGGCAAGAAAAAGAAAAAATTGAGCGATTTATTGGTTCACTTGAGGATTCAAAGTTGCGATTAATTATGCGTTTACGGTATATAAATGGCTTAAGGTGGCAAGAAATTGCCTTTGAAATTGGACATTATGATGAAAGTTATCCTAGGCGATTGCATAATAAATTTTTAAAAAATATAAATCGTGCCGATTATGCCGATTCGTCTGTGATAAATTAGTATCGTAAAAGAAATGGCAAAGAAAACATTTCTTTTACAATGTGACACATGTATATAGAGCTGGATACCATCTGGCCCTTTTTTTTGAAAAAGGAGCGATGTAAAATGTGTTATACAAACTGTTTAAATTTAGAAGAACTAAAAAAGTACGGACAGGTGATCATCAATCATTATTGTAATTGCTGTTGCAAAGGTGGGGAAACAGATCCAGTAAATCCACCAGAAAAACCAACACAACCAACAGATCCAGTAGAACCTATTGAAGAAGATGTGAAATGGAGCGTGGAAAATTCTCCTGATGCCGATATTAGTGAAGATGGACTTACGGCGACTATGTCAAGCCATGCAAGTGGTCAATATTTAACAATAGCAACTAAAATACTTTCAGTTGGAAAATGGTATTGGGAAATTGAA
>ERZ1643246.2579-NODE-2579-length-16916-cov-20.193583_pt1 | contig 16916 bp, 19 predicted proteins | sample MGYA00579265_ERZ1643246 | MGnify/ENA primary metagenome ERZ1643246 (study PRJEB29033, sample SAMEA4952261) | chicken gut metagenome | biome: Broiler Chicken; feature: Gastrointestinal Tract; material: Caecum | place: Ireland | collected 2018 | study: Broiler...
TGAGGGTGTCGTACAGCTTCTGGGCCAGCGGGCCGATCTTGCCGCCGTTGACCACCACATGTCTGTCCTCCCAGCCCATCTCGCCGATGGGGGAGACGACGGCGGCGGTGCCGGTGCCCCAGGCCTCCTTCAGGGAGCCGTCGGCTCCCGCGTCAAAGAGCTCCTGGGCGGTGATCAGCCGTTCCTCCACCTTCAGCCCCCAGTCCCGCATCAGCTCAATGCAGGACTTGCGGGTGATGCCGGGCAGCACGGAGCCGGTGAGCTGCGGGGTGACCACCGTGTCCCCGATCTGGAACATGACGTTCATGGAGCCCACTTCTTCAATATACTTGCGGTGGACGCCGTCCAGCCACAGCACCTGGGCGTAGCCGTTTTCCTCCGCCCGCTCGCCAGCCCGGATGGAGGCGGCGTAGTTGCCGCCGCACTTGGTATAGCCGGTGCCGCCCCGGACCGCCCGGACGTCCTCGCTCTCCACATAGATCTTCACCGGGTTGATGCCCTCGGCGTAATAGGCTCCCACCGGGCAGGTGATGATGGCGAAGATGTAGTTGTGGGCGGCGTGAACCCCAAGGGTGGGGGTGGTGGCGATGATGAAGGGGCGGATATACAGGGAGGTGCCGGGGGCGCTGGGCACCCAGTCGGCCTCCAGACGCACCAGCTGCTCGATGGCGGCCAGGGCGTCCTCCTCGTCCAGGGGCGGAATGCACATCCGCTCGCAGGAGCTGTTGATGCGCTTGACGTTTTCGGTGGGCCGGAAGAGCTGTACCCCGCCGTCGGGGGAGCGGTAGGCCTTCAGGCCCTCAAAGACCTCCTGAGCGTAATGGAACACCATGGCGGAGGGGTCCAGGGCAATGGGGCCGTAAGGGACGATCCGCCCGTCGTGCCAGCCCTGGCCGGCGGTGTAGTCCATAATAAACATATGATCGGTAAAGGTTCTGCCGAATACCAACGTACTGGGGTCGGGCTTCTCTTTCAGCACCGCGGCCCGCTGAACCGGATATTCCTTCATCGGAACGGCCTCCTAAATGCTTCGCTTTCTGTCTGTAGTATGGCACGCCTGGGGGCAAAAGAATGTAAAGCATGATACAATGGTGTAAAAGTTCCCCGGGAAACGGATTTTCCCGGCGGGGCTTGCCCCTTGGGGGCCGGCATGGTACAATAATTGTTATCTGCCGGCCTGTCCGGCCCACTCTCTGCAAAGGAGCCCTGTCTATGCTCTACGCCCTGCTCGCGGCCGCCCTGGTGGCCCTGGATCAGCTGGTGAAGTTCCTGGTCCGGTCCAACATCGGCCTGGGGGAATCCGTCCCCTTTCTCCCCCATGTGCTTCAGTTTACCTATGTGCAGAATACCGGCGCCGCCTTCTCCCTGCTGGAGGAGCACACCTGGGTGCTCACCCTCATCTCCCTGGGGGCCTCCATCCTGCTGGCGGTGCTGCTGTTCAAAAAGGTATTCCCCCACCCCTTCGCCATGACCTGTCTGTCGGTGGTGCTGGCCGGGGCGGTGGGCAACCTCATCGACCGGGCCTTCCTGGGCTATGTCACCGACATGTTCCAGACCCTGTTTATCAACTTCGCCGTGTTCAACGTGGCGGACATCTGCGTGGTGTGCGGCGGGATCGCCTTCTGCGTCTATTACCTGCTGTTCCACGGCAAGGAGGATAAGGACCATGACGCCCCTGCGTCTGAAGGTTGATGCGCCCGGCCAGCGGGCCGACCAGTTTCTGGCCGCCGCCCTGCCCCAGCTCACCCGCTCGGCGGCCCAGAAGCTGCTGGAGGAGGGGGCGGTCACGCTGAACGGCCGGCCGGTGAAGAAGAACTACAAGACCGCCCCGGAGGACGAGCTGGTGGTGGTCCTCCCCGACCCGGCCCCGGTGGACATCCTCCCCCAGGACATCCCCCTGGACGTGGTGTACGAGGACGAGGACGTGATCGCCGTCAACAAGCCGGTGGGCCTGGTGGTCCACCCGGCGGCGGGCCACCCCGACGGCACGCTGGTCAACGCGCTGTTATATCACTGTGGAAATTCCCTCTCCGGAATCAACGGAGCCCTGCGGCCGGGCATCGTCCACCGCATTGACCGGGATACCTCGGGGCTGATCATCGCCGCCAAGAACGATACTGCCCACCTGGCCCTGGCGGCCCAGCTGCAGGACCACTCCCTGTACCGGGAATATGAGGCGGTGTGCGTGGGCAATTTAAAGCAGGACCAGGGGACGGTGAACGCCCCCATTGCCCGCCACCCCACCGACCGGAAGAAGATGGCGGTGAACTTCCTCCAGGGCCGGGAGGCGGTGACCCACTGGACGGTGCTGGAGCGGTTTTCCGGCTACACCCATATCCAGTGTCGGCTGGAGACCGGCCGCACCCACCAGATCCGGGTCCACATGGCCCACACCGGCCACCCCCTGCTGGGGGACGTGGTGTACGGCTCCAAAAAGCCCTGGCCGGGGCTGGCGGGCCAGTGTCTCCACGCCCGGCGGCTGTCCTTTGTCCACCCCCGCACCGGGGAGCGGCTCACCCTGGAGTGCCCGCTGCCCTCCTGGTTTCAGGAAGTATTGACAAAACTGGGGCATTTGGTATAAACTTTGCTAAGACCGCAAAACAAATCGAATAACCAGGGGCGCTGGACGCAAGTCCGGCTGAGATCAGGGCGTAGTGCCGCCCGTGTCCCTTAAACCTGATCCGGGTAATGCCGGCGTAGGAAGTGGATTCGGCTGTTGTCGTTCCTCCCGTACCGCATCGCGCTTCCCGGTTTGCGCTGCGGTACGAATTTTTAGGAGGAATGATCCTATGACCACAAGCAAACAAAGCTCCCACTCCGCCGTGCGTATGCTGTGTGAGGGCGGCATTATGCTGGCCGCCGCCTTTGTCCTCAGCCTGCTCCAGTTCTGGAAGATGTATGACGGCGGCGGCATTGACTTCGGCATGCTGCCCATCCTGCTCTTTGCCGTCCGCTGGGGGGTAGGCCCCGGGCTGGTAGTGGGCTTCGCCGACGGCGTACTCCAGTTCATGCAGGCCGGCGGCATCGCCATCGGCTGGCAGTCCATCATTGGAGACTATCTGGTGGCCTTTACCGTGCTGGGCCTGGCGGGCCTGTGCCGGGGCTGGAAGCAGGGCATTTTTGTGGGCACCGTGGTGGGCTGTGTGGCCCGGTTCCTGGTCCACTACATCGTAGGAGCTACCATCTGGGCCGAGTACATGCCCGAGCTGTTTTTCGGCATGACCATGACCTCCCCCTGGTTCTACTCCCTGCTGTACAACGGTTTCTATATGGCCATTGACATGGTGCTCTGCCTGGTGGTGTTCGCTCTGCTCTCCAAGCCCCTGGGCAAATATTTCCGGGCGGAGGATATCCGCTCCATCTAAACAGAAGTCAGGTGATATAATTTGGGCAAATTTGACGGCGTGCTGCTGGTCAGCGATTTTGACGACACCCTATATGGCGCCGACCTGCGGGTACCGCCGGTCAATGTGGAGGCCATCGAATATTTCACCAGCCACGGCGGCACCTTTACCATCGCCACCGGGCGGGCCCATCCCACCTTCGCCCCCCATGCCCAAATTGTGGCCATCAACGCCCCGGTGATCCTGTCCAACGGCTCCGCCCTGTATGATTTCCGGGCGGACCGGATGGTGTACGAGACCTTTCTCCCCGACCGGGCACGGGAGGACCTGCAGCAGCTGGCCCGGGACATCCCCGAGATCGGGTTTGAGGCCTACAACCATGACGACATCTACGTCTATCAGCCCAACGCCGTCACCCGCAGCCACCTGAACCGGGCGGGGATGGGGGCTTCCGAGATCCCCATCGGAGAGATGCCCCTGCCCTGGAGCAAGGTGATCCTCCAGCAGGAAAACCAGGTGCTCCGCCGCGTGCAGCAGTACATGCTGGAGCGGTGGGGGGAGGAGTATGAGATCATCTTCTCCAACGCGGTGCTGCTGGAAATGACCCGGAAGGGCAGCAACAAGGGAGGCATGGTGGACTATCTGGTCAACTACCTGGGCATAGACCCGGAACAGGTCTACTGCGTGGGGGACAACCAGAACGACATCCCCATGCTGGCCCGCTCCGCCATCCCCTTCGCCCCTGCCAACTGCGCCCAGGAGGTAAAGGACTGGGGCGCCTATGTGATGGGCAGCTGTGAGGAGGGCTGCGTGGCGCAGATCATCCGGATCCTGGACAAGCTTTATTAACAGACAAAACGGGCCCGCTGCCAGAGGCAGCGGGCCCGTTTTTACATGGTTCAGTTCAGCAGGGCCTGGTACTCCGCCTGAGCCCCCACCCGGCCCACGGCGGACAGGGAGGCGTTTTCAAATCGGAACAGCTCCCGGGCCAGCGCCCGCACGTCCTCCCGGGTCACGGCGTCGTAGGCGGCGATGATCTGGTCCTCGTCCAGTACCTCCCCCTGGAGGATCTCCCCCCGGCCCAGGCTGCTCATGTGGGACTGGGTGGACTCCAGGCCCATGAGTACGTTGGCCTTGGACTGCTCCCGGGCCCGGTCCAGCTCCTCCTGGGTGACGCCCCCCTCGGTAAAGTCCCGGATGGCGGTGAGGATGGTGTCCAGGGCCTGGCCCTCGGTCTCCCGGCCCAGGGCGGTGTAGATGCCGAAGTAGCCGGTGTCGTCGTGGCAGGTGCCGTAGGTGTAGATGGAGTAGCACAGCCCCTTTTTCTCCCGCACCTGCTGGAACAGCCGGGAGGACATACCCCCGCCCAGAATGGAGGAGAGCAGCTGGAGGGCAAACCGCCGCTTGTCGGCGAAGGGCAGGCCGGGGAAGGCCAGGGTCAGGTGGTTCTGCTCAATGGCCTTTTTCTTTACCACCACACCGGGGGTATAGAAGGCGGGGCGGCCTGCCGGGTGGGCCACCGGCTCCAGCTGACCGAAGCGCCGGGCCAGGTCCTCCACGTGGGCCTGGGTGAAGCTGCCCGCCAGGGCCACCACAATGCGCTCCGGGCCGTAGTGGGTGCGCTGATAGTCCCGCAGCCAGGCCCCGTCCATCTTCTCCAGGGTGGCCTTCCGGCCCAGGATGGGCCGGGCCAGGGGGGTATCCCGGAACACTGTCCCCGCCAGCCGCTCGGCGCACAGGTCCTCCGGGTTGTCCTCGTACATGCCGATCTCCTCCAGGATCACGCCCCGCTCGGTGTCCACGTCGGCGTCGTCAAACCTGGAGTGGAAGAACATGTCGCACAGGATATCCGCCGCCCGGGGCAGATGGGTGTCCAGCACCCGGGCGTAGAAACAGGTGCACTCCTTGGTGGTGAAGGCGTTGATCTGCCCGCCCACCGCATCCATCTCCTCCGCCAGCTGGGCCGCCGTGCGGTTGGCGGTGCCTTTGAAGAGCATGTGCTCGATGAAGTGGGCGGCGCCGTTCTCCCCCGCCTTCTCATGGCGGGAGCCGGTGCCCACCCAGATGCCCAGGGAGGCCGAGCGCACCCCCGGCACCTGTTCCGTCAAAATACGCACCCCGTTGGGGAGCGTCAGCCGTTCATAGTTCAAAGAATATAACCTCGCACTTCTATGGCCTTTTCTCTAGTATGCGCAGCGAGCCGGCCCCTTACCCCCGCAGGGCGATCAAAAGCAGCACCGCCGCCGTGATAACCAGAATCAGCGCCAGATACCCCACCACTTTTTTCTTCATGGTCCCGCCGCCCCTTTCTCTCCCTTTTTTTGGAGTGTATCATGCCCCACCCCCCTTGTCAAGCAGGGCGGACAGGGAGAAAAGGCCGGGCGGGAAGCCCCGTCCGGCCTTTTCTCTATGGGTTTACTTAATGGGCTCGCCGGCGGCCTTCTTGGCCTTGATCTCCTTCAGGGCGTCCCGATAGGACAGGTTGACCCGGCCCTTCTCGTCGATGTCGGTGACCTTGACCCAGATCATGTCGCCGATGTTGACCACGTCCTCCACCTTCTCCACCCGGCGGTCGGCCAGCTTGGAGATGTGGACCATGCCGTCCTTGCCGGGAGCCAGCTCCACAAAGGCGCCGAACTGCAGGATGCGCACCACCTTGCCGTAGTACAGCTGACCCACCTCGGGCACAAACACGATGGTCTCGATGGTCTTTTTGGCGGCGTCGCAGGAGGCCTTGTCGGTGCCCGCGATATAGATGGTGCCGTCGTCCTCGATGTCGATCTTGGCGCCGGTGTCGGCGCAGATCTTCTGGATCACCTTGCCGCCGGAGCCGATGACCTCGCGGATCTTGTCCACGTCGATCTTCATCTTCACCATCTTGGGGGCGGTGTCGGCCACGTCGGCACGGGGCGCGCTGATGCAGGGCAGCATGATCTCGTCCAAGATGGCGTAGCGGGCGTCCTTGGTGATCTCCAGGGCCTCCTTGATGATCTCATGGCTCAGGCCGTCGTTCTTGATGTCCATCTGGATGGCGGTGATGCCGGCCTTGGTGCCGGCCACCTTGAAGTCCATCTCGCCGTGGAAGTCCTCCACGCCCTGGATGTCGATGAAGGTGGTGAAGCAGCCGTCATCGTCCTGGATCAGGCCGCAGGAGATGCCGGCCACAGGGGCCTTGATGGGCACGCCGGCGTCCATCAGGGCCAGGGTGGAGCCGCAGATGGAGCCCTGAGAGGTGGAGCCGTTGGAGGAGAGCACCTCGCTCACCACCCGGATGGCGTAGGGGAAGTCCTCCACGGAGGGGATCACCGGCTCCAGAGCCCGCTCGGCCAGGGCGCCGTGGCCCTTCTCCCGGCGGTTGGTGGACCGGGCGGCCCGGGCCTCGCCGGTGGAGTAGGCGGGGAAGTTGTAGTGGTGCATATACCGCTTCTCCTCCTCCTCCCAGATGGTGTCCAGCTTCTGGGCGGCGGAGAGGGTGTTCAGGGTGCAGATGGAGAGCACCTGGGTCTGGCCGCGGGTGAACAGGCCGGAGCCGTGGACCCGGGGCAGCACGCCCACCTCGGCGGCCAGGGGCCGGATCTCGTTCTTGGCGCGGCCGTCCACACGGTGGCCCTCCAGCAGCCAGGCCTTGACGATCTTCTTCTGGAACTTGTAGGTGATCTCCTCCAGGTACTTGTCCATCTCGGGATAGTCCTCCAGGAAGAGCTCATGCCAGTGCTCGATGAGGGCGTTCCAACGCTCCTCCCGCACGTTCTTGTCGTCGGTGTCCATGGCGGCCTTGGCCTCGTCCATGGTGGCGGCCACGATCTTGTCAAACAGCTCCTGGTCAAAGTCGGCGTGGTCGTAGGTCATCTTCTCCCGGCCGATCTCCGCCACGATCTGGTTGATGAAGGCCACCTGGGCCTTGATCTCCTCGTGGGCCTTCACGATGGCGTCATACATGATGTCGTCGGGCAGCTCCTTGGCGCCGGCCTCGATCATGATCACCTTCTTGTCGGTGGCGGCCACAGTCAGGTCCAGCTGGGAGTTGTGCTTCTGCTCGTTGGTGGGGTTCATGACGATCTGGCCGTCCACATAGCCCACCTCCAGGCAGCCGATGGGGCCGGCCCAGGGGATGCAGGAGTAAGCCAGGCAGGCGGACACGCCGATCATGGCGGTGACCTCGGGAGAGCAGTCCCGGTCCACGCTCATGACGGTGGCGGTCACCACCACGTCGTTGCGGAAGTCATAGGGGAACAGGGGCCGGATGGACCGGTCGATGACCCGGCTGGCCAGCACGGCGGGCAGAGAGGGCTGGCCCTCCCGGCGCATGAAGGAGCCGGGGATGCGGCCCACGGCGTACAGCTTCTCCTCAAAGTCCACGCTGAGAGGGAAGAAGTCCACGCCGTCCCGGGGGCGGGGGGACACGGTGACGGCCACCAGCACGGTGGTCTCGCCGTAGGTCACCATGGCGGACGCGGTAGCCAGCTCGGCCACCTTGCCCACGTCGATGGTCAGGGGACGGCCGGCCACCTCGGTCTTGTACACTTTGCGGTTGGTAAATTCCTTGTGCTTGATGATGGTTGACATGTGAGTTTGCCTCCTTTTCGTCGGTGTTTCCCACACATCAGAGCCAGGCTCTTTTTAGCACTTGAACCCAAGCCCGGCCTCCGGACCCAGGTTCAACTGCTAAAAAGCGTGCTCTGACGGATGGGAAGAAGGGGTGGCACGGTGTCCCGCGCCACCCCTATCCTTTTTCTTGTCACGCTGCGGCGGCTTCGCAACGGTCAACTGCTCAACACTCCGCGAAAAATGCCGTTGGCGTGCCGCCAACCTGTTTTTTCGTCTGCGTGTCTCGCTGTTGACCTGCGACCCACGCCTCCGCGCTTCCTCTTACTTACGGATGCCCAGCTTGGCGATGATGGCACGATAACGCTCGATGTCCTTGGCCATCAGGTAGTCCAGCATCTTGCGGCGCTTACCGACCATCTTCAGCAGGCCGCGGCGGCTGTGGTTGTCGTGCTTGTGGATCTTCAGGTGCTCGGTCAGCTCCTGGATGCGGGCGGTGAGAATGGCAATCTGCACCTCGGGAGAGCCGGTGTCAGTGGGATGGGTGCGGTTGGCCTCAATAACGGCCGTCTTTTCGTCCTTACGGATCATGGTTGGTTTCCACCTTTCATCAAATGTGCCCGCGGGCTGCGTGACCGGCCGGTGTGAGCCGGGAGACGAAGTCCGGGGTAAGGCCCGCACTACGCAGGCTATGATAGACTATCACATTTTTCCCGTATTGTAAAGTCTCATACAGAAATTTCAGCGCAATTTTCGGCGTTTACCGGACGTAATACACGTAATTTTCCTTCCGGGGGGCGGGAGCGGGGATGGCGTCGGCCCGGTAGCCCAGCACACAGTGGCCAATGCCCTCATAATCCCCCTGGATGCCCCACTGCTTTAGCAGGGCCTTGCCCTCCTCGGACTCAAACTCCTCCTTGGCCCGGTGGATCCAGCAGGCGCCCAGGCCCACCGCCTGGGCGGCGTTGAGCAGGTTATCCATCACGCAGCTGCCGTCGTACAGATAGGTGGGGCGGCTCTTGTCCGCCAGCACGATGAGCACGGTGGGGGCGCCGTAGAAGGGGTCGGCCTCCGGATTGCCCATGATGGCGGCGTTCTGCCTGCTCAGGGCCGCGATGGTCTCCTTGTCCTGCACCACCACAATGATGGGGGCCTGGGCCCCCCGGCCGGTGGGCGCGTATGTTCCCGCCTCCAGCACCTGCTGGAGCTCCTCCTCGGTGATCTGCCGGGGCTGATAGCTGCGGCAGCTGCGGCGGTTCTTCAGATCTTCCAATGTGCTTGCCATGGTGTTGTTTCCTCCTGTGTATGGGGGAGCGGTCAGCTCTCCTTATTCTTGTCCCTGTCTTTTTCCTTCTCCTTGCCGGGCTCCTCCTCCGGCAGCACCACCACCCGGATCTCCAGCACCCGGCGGTGGTCCACCTTGGTGACGGTGACGTCCAGCCCGTCGGAGGTGAACCGGTCCCCCTCCTCGGGGATGCGGCCGATCTGCTCCATCACCCAGCCGGAGATGGTGTTGGCGTCGCACTCTCCCTTGATGGAGAACAGGTCGAACAGGTCTGTGAGGTCGGCGGAGCAGGAGATCAGGTAGCTGCCGTCCTCCTGCTTCTTGAACTCCTCGATGACCTCGTCGTGCTCATCCCAGATCTCGCCCACCAGCTCCTCCACAATGTCCTCCAGGGTCACCAGGCCCTCGGTGCCGCCGTACTCGTCCACCACAACCACCATGTGGGCCTTCTCCCGCTGGAGGATGCGCAGCAGCTCGGAGATCTTGGTGTTGCCGGTGGTGTACAGCATGGGGCCGGTAAAGGCCTTCATGTCGTCAATGCCCCGGTAGCGGGCGGCGTGGAAGTCCTTTTCGTGGATGACGCCGATGATGTCGTCAATGTCCTCATGGTACACCGGCAGGCGGGAGTAGCCGCTCTCGGCAAAGGCCTGGGCGATGTCCTCCATGGAGTCGGTGTCCTCCACCGCCACGATGTCCACCCGGGGGGTGAGGATCTCATCCACCTCCATGTCGTTGAACTCGATGGCGGAGCGGATGAGCTTGCTCTCGTGCTGATCCAGGCCGCCCTCGCTCTCAGCCTGGTCCACCATGGTCACCAGCTCCTCCTCGGTGATGCCGCTGTCGTCCGACTTGTGGACCAGCTTGGACAGCAGCTTCTTCAGCAGGCCGAACAGGATATTCACCGGGGTGAGGATCACCATAAGCACCCGCATGATGGGGGCGGAGAACATGGCGAAGCTCTCGGGGTACTCCTTGGCCAGGCTCTTGGGGGAGACCTCGCCGAATACCAGCACCACGATGGTGATGACCGCGGTGGAGATCACCGCGCCGTTCTGCAGCCGCAGCCCCTCGGTAAAGAACACGGTGGCCAGGGAGGAGGCGGACAGGTTGACGATGTTGTTGCCCACCAGGATGGTGGACAGCAGGTTGTCGTACTGGTCCACCAGCCGGAGCGCCAGGGCCGCCCGCCGGTTGCCGCCGTCCGCCTTGCTCTTCAGGCGGATGCGGTTCAGGGAGGTGAAGGCAGTCTCCGTGGCCGAGAAGTAGGCCGACAGGATGATGAGAACCACAAGGATCAGAATCATCGTAATACTGGCACTGTCTAACATAAAAAATCAATCCACTCCAATTATTATTTTTGGAAAAACGCGCAAAAGGACACCCCTACTCCAGCAGAGTAAGGCTGTCCTGACCACGGTTTTTTCTACACTTGCAACTAGGCGGAGGTTCGTCCACGAGGGCTCACCGTCTCCTTTACTGATTGATTGTTTCGTAGTATATCATAACCGGCGTGAGATTGCAAGCAAAATAAAAAAGCGCCCTGCCCCAGGCAGAGCGCTTTCTTCCGTTCTTACACCAGCTGAACGATGGCCATCTCGGCGGCGTCGCCGCGGCGGGGGCCGATCTTCACAACCCGGGTGTAGCCGCCGTTACGGGTGGCGTACTTGGGTCCGATCTCGTCGAACAGCTTCTTGGCCACGTCCTCCTTGGTCAGGTAGGACAGGGCCTTGCGGTAGTTGGCCAGGCTGGGGTTCTTGGCCAGGGTGATCATCTTCTCGGCCATGGGAGCCACTTCCTTGGCGCGGGAGACGGTGGTCTTGATCTGGCCGTTCTCCAGCAGGTAGGTGGTCATGGCGCGCAGCATGGCGATACGCTGATCGGTGGGCTTGCCCAGTTTACGATAATGAGACATAGTTTCCAACTCCTATGGCGGTTGAGATTCGTCCGGAGGGCGGCTTTTGTGCCGCCCCGGAGGGGGGCGCCTGACGGCGTTCAGGCCCGGGAGGGGACGTTACATGCCCCCGGGTCCCCCCGCTCCTCTCTGGCCTCAGTTGTCCTCGTCGGCCAGGTGCAGGCCCATCATGGCCAGCTTGTTGATGACCTCTTCCAGGGACTTGCGGCCCAGGTTGCGCACCTTCATCATCTCGTCCTCGGTCTTGGAGATCAGATCCTCCACCGTGTTGATGTTGGCCCGCTTGAGGCAGTTGAAGGAACGGACCGACAGGTCCAGCTCCTCGATGGTCAGCTCCAGCACCTTGTCCCGCTGGGCCTCCGCCTTCTCCACCACCGTGGACTTGGAGCCCATGGTCTCAGACAGATCGGTGAAGAGCACGAAGTGGTCGCACAGGATCCGGGCGCCCAGGCTGACCGCGTCCCGGGCGGTGATGGTACCGTTGGTCCACACCTCCAGGGTCAGCTTGTCGAAGTCGGTCAGGTCGCCCACACGGGTGTTCTCCACCGTGTAGTTGACCTTCCGCACCGGCGTATAGATGGAATCCACCGGGATGAGCCCGATGATGGTCTGGGCCGGCTTGTTCCGGTCGGCGGGGACGTAGCCCCGGCCGTGGGACAGGGTCAGCTCCATGTTCAGGCTGGCGTCGGGGCCCAGGGTGGCGATGTGCAGGTCGGGGTTGAGCACCTCAACCTCGCCGTCGGCCTTGATGTCGCCGGCTGTCACCTCGCACTCGCCGCTGGCCTCGATATAAACCGTCTTTACGCCCTCGGAGTGAAGCTTGGCAATGATGCTCTTGACGTTCAGGACGATCTCCGTCACGTCCTCCTTCACGCCGGGGATGGTGGAGAACTCGTGCTGCACACCGGCGATTTTGATGGAGGTAACCGCCGTGCCGGGCAGGGACGAGAGCAGGATGCGGCGCAGGGAGTTGCCCAGAGTGGTGCCGTAGCCCCGCTCCAGAGGCTCCACCACATACTTGCCATAAGAACCGTCGCCGGGGTTCTCCACACATTCGATGCGGGGCTTCTCGATTTCTACCATGTGTTACCCTCCTTTTCGCGGCTGCGGGCCAAAGCCCGCAGCCATATACAGCTCACCAATAATCGAGGGTACAATCTTTCTTACTTGGAGTACAGCTCGACGATCAGGTGCTCCTCCACCGGCAGGTCCACGTCCTCGCGGACGGGCAGCTTGGTGACGGTACCCTTCAGGGAGTTCTTCTCCCGCTCCAGCCACTGGGGCAGCAGCACGGTGGGGGCGTCCTCGCCCACCAGCTTCTTGAACTTCACGGAGGAGCGGCTGGCCTCGCGGACCTCGATGACGTCGCCCGCCTTCACCAGGAAGGAGGGGATGTCCACCCGCTGGCCGTTGACGGTGAAGTGGCCGTGGCTCACCAGCTGACGGGCCTCACGCCGGGTAGCGGCGAAGCCCAGGCGGTAAATCACGTTGTCCAGACGGCGCTCCACCAGGCTCAGCAGGTTGTCGCCGGTCTTGCCGGGCATCCGGGCGGCCTTCTCGTAGTACATCCGGAACTGCTTCTCCATGACGCCGTAGACAAACTTCACCTTCTGCTTCTCGGTGAGCTGCAGGGCGTACTCGCTCTTCTTCTTTCTCATCTGGCCGCCGGGATTGCGGTTGGACTCCTGCTTGCTCTTTCCAGCATAGCCCATGGCGGCGGGAGAAATGCCCAGCGCGCGGCAGCGCTTGACAATAGGCTGCATGTTCTTTGCCATTTGTTCTTCCTCCTTCTCTTACACGCGGCGGCGCTTCGGCGGACGGCAGCCGTTGTGGGGGATGGGGGTCACGTCCTTGATCAGGGTGACCTCCAGGCCCACGGCCTGCAGGGCGCGGATGGCGGCCTCACGGCCGGCGCCGGGGCCCTTCACGTACACCTCCACGGTCTTCAGGCCGTGCTCCATGGCAGCCTTGGCGGCAGTCTCGGCAGCGGTCTGAGCGGCGAAGGGGGTGGACTTACGGGACCCGCGGAAGCCCAGGCCGCCGGAGGAAGCCCAGGACAGGGCGTTGCCGCCCATATCGGTCACGGTGACCATGGTGTTGTTGAAGGAGGAACGGATATGCACCTGGCCCTTCTCAACGTTCTTGCGCTCACGGCGCTTGCGGATAACCTTCTTACCCTTGGTAGCGGTAGCCATGTGTTTCTCCCTCCCTTACTTCTTCTTGTTGGCGACGGTGCGCTTGGGACCCTTGCGGGTACGCGCGTTGGTCTTGGAACGCTGGCCGCGGACGGGCAGGCCCTTGCGGTGCCGGATGCCCCGGTAGCAGCCGATCTCGGTCAGACGCTTGATGTCCATCGCCACATCGCGGCGGAGGTCGCCTTCCACAGTGTAGCTGTGGCTGATGATCTCGCGCAGCTTGGCCTCATCGGCCTCGGTCAGATCCTTCACGCGGGTGTCGGGGTTGATACCGGCCTCAGCCAGGATCTTATTGGCGCTGGTGCGCCCGATGCCGTAAATATAGGTCAGGCCGATCTCGACCCGCTTATCCTTGGGCAAATCAATGCCAGCAATACGTGCCATACTGTTTCAGCACCTCCTGTTAACCTTGTCTCTGCTTATGCTTGGGGTTTTCACAAATAACCATGACCTTGCCCTTGCGCTTGATGATCTTGCACTTCTCGCACATGGGCTTCACGGACGGTCTAACTTTCATGTCATTAACCTCCTTGAGCCTGATGGCCCCGGCACGGCGGAGGCAAGGCCCCGCTGGCCCGCGCCGGTCATTGATAGGATCGGCGGATCACTTGGAACGCCAGGTGATCCGTCCTCTCGTTACGTCGTAGGGGGACATCTGTACGGTTACCTTGTCGCCCGGCAGGATCCGGATGAAGTTCATCCGCAGCTTGCCGGAGATGTGCGCCAGAATGATATGGCCGTTTCCGATGTCCACTTTAAAAGTGGTGTTGGGAAGGGACTCGGTCACGACGCCCTCCACTTCGATCATATCGTCCTTTGCCAAAGCGTCATACCCTCCTTGATTCCTCAGCTCGGAAAGCGGCCAGCGCCCTCCGTACCTCTCGGTTGGTGGTTGGGTGCCCCGCCCGGAGCTTCTCCAGAACGGGGTGCTGAAACCCACCGGCGTCAGCCGTATGGACGGCCTTCTTCCGCTTGGGGGACTCCACCTTCCGCCGCTTGCCGTCGCACAGCAGCAGATAGGGGCCGTCGGCGCCCAGTACGCAGAACAACCCGCCCCTGTCGTGTCCCGCCAGGGAGCGGACGATTCCAGGTCGTTCCAGCTCCATCCTTACCCCTCCACTGTGGTGAGCACTTCCGGCTCCCCGTCGGTGATGAGGATGGTATTTTCATAGTGGGCGGTGAGGCTGCCGTCGGCGGACACGGTGGTCCAGCCGTCCTTGAGCACCTTCACCCGCCAGTCGCCGGCGCACACCATGGGCTCCACCGCGATGGTCATGCCCGGCTGGAGCCGGGGACCGTGTCCGGCGGCCCCGAAGTTGGGCACCTCCGGCGCCTCGTGGAGCTTGGCGCCCACGCCATGGCCCACGAAGTCCCGCACCACGGAGAAGCCGTTGCTCTCCACATACTGCTGGACCGCGTGGGAGATGTCGTACACCCGGCTGCCCGAGTGGGCGAATTTGATACCCTCCCAGAAGCTCTGCTCGGTGACCCGGATGAGGCGCATGGCCTCCTCGCTGACCTCCCCGCAGGGGAAGGTGGCGGCGCAGTCCCCGTGGAAGCCCTCCAGATAGGCGCCCACGTCAATGCTGACGATGTCGCCCTCCTGCAGCTTCCGGGGGCCGGGAATGCCGTGGATCACCTGCTCGTTGATGGAGATACAGGCGGAACCGGAAAAACCGCCGTACCCCAGGAAAGAGGGCTTCGCTCCGTGGCTCTCGATGAACTTGCGCACCGCCGCGTCAATCTCGTGGGTGGTGACGCCGGGCCGCACCATGGAGCCGGCCAGCGCCCGGGCCTGGGCGGTCAGCCGCCCGGCCCGGCGCATATGCTCGATCTCCCGGGGGGATTTGAGTGAGATCATTTCCATCTCAGTTCACTTCCCCAATAATTCCATGATCTTCTCATTGGTCTCCTCAATGCCGCCAAAATCAGGCACGCTCTTGAGCACGCCCTTGGCCTCGTAGAACCCCTTGAGGGGCTCGGTCTCATTGTGGTAGACCTCCAGCCGGTGCTTGACGGTCTCCGGCCGGTCATCCTTTCGCTGCTCCAGTTCGCCGCCGCACTTGTCGCAGATCCCCTCCTGCTTGGGGGGGGCCGCCTTGACATGATAGGAGGCGCCGCAGGCATGGCAGGTCCGGCGTCCGGTCATCCGCTCCTCGATGACGCTGTCGGCGATCTCCAGAGAGAGCACCGCGTCAAAGCGGATGCCGTGCCGCTCCAGGGCCTCGGCCTGGGCGATGGTGCGGGGCACCCCGTCCAGAATAAAGCCGTTTGCGCAGTCACTCTGCGCCAGCCGCTCCTGAATGATGCCGATGATGACCTCATCGGGGACCAGCTTGCCCGCGTCCATATAGCTCTTTGCTTCCAGGCCGATGGGAGTGCCCTCCTTCACGGCCGCTCGGAGAATGTTGCCGGTGGAGATGGTGGGGATCCCCAGCTTCTTGCTGATGAGCTCCGCCTGCGTCCCCTTACCGGCTCCCGGGGCGCCTAACAGGATGATTTTCATGATAACGTCCCCTCTTACTCCAGGAAGCCCTTGTAATGCCGCATGAGCATCTGAGCCTCCAACGCCTTGGTGGTCTCCAGGGCCACGCCCACCACGATGATGATGGAGGTGCCGCCGATGGCCAGGTTGCTCTGGCCGATGACCGCGCCGGTGATGATGGGCGCGATGGCGATGATGGCCAGATACAGGGCGCCGAACATGGTGATCTTACCCAGCACCTTGTGGATGAAGTCGGCGGTGGGCTTGCCGGGACGGAAGCCGGGGATGAAGCCGCCGTTCTTCTTCAGGTTGTTGGCCACCTCCACGGGGTTGAACTGCATGGTGGAGTAGAAATAGCTGAAGCCCACGATGAGCAGGAAATAGATCACGATATACACCACGCTGGTGGTGTCGAAGATGGTGAGGAAGGTGCCCCAGGCCCCCTCGCTCTCGCTGCTCTTGCCGAAGAACATGCCGATGGTGGCGGGCAGGGAGGCGATGGCCTGGGCGAAGATGATGGGCATAACGCCGCTCATGTTCACCTTCAGGGGGATGTGGCTGGACTGACCGCCGTACATCTTGCGGCCCACCACGCGCTTGGCGTACTGCACCGGGATGCGCCGCTCGGAGTTCTGGATGAACACGATGAGCACCACGATGGCCAGCATGCCGATGACGATGAGGATAGCGCCCCACCAGGGCAGATTGAACACGCCCTCCCCGGTAACGCCGTCCAGGTTGTTGCGGATACCGGTGTACAGGGTAGCCACCATGGAGGGCACCTGGGACAGGATGCCGGCAAACAGGATGATGGAGATGCCGTTGCCGATGCCGAACTCGGTGATCTGCTCACCCAGCCACATGACAAAGGCGGAGCCGGCGGTGAAGCACAGGATGATAACGATGGCGGCCCACCAGCCGGGCAGGCCGGCGGTATCCAGCAGGGCGCCGTCGTTGGTGGTGCGGATCAGGGTGTAGTAGCCGAAGCCCTGGAACAGGGCGATGGCCACGGTGACGTAACGGGTGATGGCCGCAATCTTCTTCCGGCCCTCCTCGCCGCCGTCCCGCTGGAGACGCTCCAGAGCGGGGATGGCAACGGTGAGCAGCTGGATGATGATGGAGCTGTTGATATACGGCTGTACGCCCAGGG
>ERZ1643246.2580-NODE-2580-length-16898-cov-38.205427_pt1 | contig 16898 bp, 15 predicted proteins | sample MGYA00579265_ERZ1643246 | MGnify/ENA primary metagenome ERZ1643246 (study PRJEB29033, sample SAMEA4952261) | chicken gut metagenome | biome: Broiler Chicken; feature: Gastrointestinal Tract; material: Caecum | place: Ireland | collected 2018 | study: Broiler...
CATTGACGTTATCGTTGTACACCCAGCCTTCGTTGCCAGTGTTGTAAGGCGGATCTATGTTCCTACTGATTTTGATACAAAAGAAAAAGCCCTCTCCGTGGCAAAAGCCGCCGAAAAAGGCTTGAAATAAGGGCTTCCGAGGTCACGCACTGACTTCGGAAGCCCTTGTTTTATGTGTTCAGTTGTCCTGCTGCCGCTCGGCAATGTAGCGGAGTGACAGTCTTGCGGTGTAGTGATTTTGGAATAATTAAAAGGTGTGGAAAAATTAAAAGGTTGTCATCCCCCGTTTTTTCGTCAATCAATAAAGAACATTTTACATAGACGCTGAATCATCATCCAAAATATGGGTGCTAACAACTTGGCTGCCGGCATACATGAGGTACTTCACGCCGCTTGCCACAGCCATCTCCTCGGCGGCTGCCTGTTTTGCCTTAACCACGGTGTCATCAATCTTGTTGTCTCCCTTAACCTCGATAAGCTGATAGGAACCATCTATCATCTTTGCAAGGAAGTCGGGATAGTACTGGCGAATTCTGCCTGATTCTGGATCGTAGTAGTGTACAGAGAGATCACCCTGATTGGAAGTAAACATTCCCGTGAAGTAAACCTCCGCAACTTTGCCGCTCGTGATGTACTGCATGAAGCATTCCTTCTCTGGGATGGAATCGAAGCAGTATGTGTCAGCATGGAAGCTCTTCTTAAGCTGCTCCGGCGTAAAGCCCGGATAGCGATTGGTAAGCACGAGGTCATCCTTTGCGGAGAATTCATAGTAACCGGCATCCTTTGGTTCACGCAGCAGTACCAGTTCCTTATCCTCGGTCTTCAGTTCCGAGGTAATATCAAAGAGCGCATGGAACACAGTTGGGATGATATAATCATCCAAGACAGCATTATACCGGTTGACCGCCTCAAGAACCGTGTCGATTCCGTCCACGGATTCTCGAAGAATTCTCGCGGCAAGGATACAGGAAATATTCAGATAACGTGCCACTTCTCCCGCGAGGGAAAATTCGCTGAATTTCATATTGTCCTGGAGATAGTCAATATTCTTTTCTTTGACAGTGGTATCACGAGCAAGGCTGTCACGTTCGTACATGATGCTGGCATACTTGGAGAGGTCGGCATCTACCAACTTGAAGTCCACGGGCTCGGAGTATTCCTTTTCGTGGAGGGTATACTCGTGCCACACACGCTTGAGTGTAATTGTCCTTGGCGGCGGCAGAACACGGACCTGATATTTGTGGCGGTCAGCATTGGACGGATTCTTGATATCCTTGATCTCCATGTTGAAGTTCTTATGAAGCTCGTCGTCCAAGGTGTCGTAGTTCTCTTTGGAGAGAAATACTGTGGCCGTCAAACGCTCGTCCGTTATAGCACGGAGGCAGCGCATTGTTGCCTGGAGAACGAATATTTTTGACTTCGGACTACGGAAAAGTGCCACAGCAAACAGAGACCGGCAGTTCCACCCTTCCTTTCCTTTTTCAACAAGGATAATGAACTGCTTCTCGTTTCCTTCTGTTCCAGGAACATCAAGGTTATTGAAGTCTCTGATGTCATCGTTCTTTGTATACTTTGCATCGCCAACATTCAGGAGAATCTTCGAGGCCGGAATACCGAGGTTAGCGAGTATCCTCTCAAGCGCGGGCTTGACCTCTGTGGCTGCCTCCTCAACGCCTGCCGCATAGATGGCAAGTTTCGGATTCAGACCTTCATAGGTCTTACCGCCGTAACGCTCCCAAAACGTGGTTACCACAGCTGTGAGGAACTCATCGCTTTTAACATTCTCAAAACCGAGCGGATCGGCATCTTTCAAAAAGCCATTCCAAATGGATTCACGCAGACCGTAGGCATATACCACCTCTGGCAGAAGCTGATTCTTTACATATGGCGTACCTGTGTAGTTATAGCAAGCCACGATAGAGGTATTCGCTGCAAGCAGATTGATGGTATCACGAAGGCTTGTCTTATTCGCTCCGCTCGACCTGATCTGTTTTTCGAGGTCTGCACCGAAGAGATGATGCGCCTCATCAACATAGACCCCGAGCTGCGGAAGACGGCAGAGCTTCTTGAAACGCTGGTTATCCATCAGCGTGGTGTCATCCCATGCATCGTCCTCGTCATCATCTCCACCGTAGACTGCTGAAAGAAGAGAACCGGAGCCACTGAATAAACTTTCAGCAGCGGACGTTTCCTTCCGCTTTTTCTTAACGATAATTTTCTGCGTGTTAGAGATGATAATATTGAAATCAGAATCATCTATTGTATGCAGGATAGTACCTGCCTCATCCAAGAAGTGAAACTTGATGTTTGAATCAAGCACACGGGCATACTCCGGCGGCACAACCTTTGTCTTATCAAAGGTCATGATCTCACGGAGCGACTGAAGGACGGTCTTGTCCGGCGCAAACACAAGGGCATTATGGCAAAAACGCTTGTCCCTCGGATACTTTTTCGCAAGCAGAAACTCGTAGAAGATGCAGGTTGCCATAAGGATGGTTTTGCCAAGTCCCATCGTAAGAGCATAGATGTAGTTCGGATAATCCTCACGGTACTTTTTCATCTGCTTGAAGAGCGTGTCGGTCTGTTTTTCGGTGAGGTCGGTTCCTAAGCGAAGCTGTCCGCCTTTATCAACGGCATAGTAGGAGGCATCAGAAAAACGGTCTCTCCTATGACGCCAGTCATCGAACATCTCATAGACCTGCTTGTTGTTCATGAATTCCTTCACAAAGACATACATCTCCAGAGCCTCGAACTGCGGCTTGCGTAAAAAAGCGTGGGGATTCTCTTCACTGTCATTATAGGCGAGAAACTTCCTTGTGAGGTCATTGTAACGGGAACGAATCTTTCCGCGGTTTGTGCTGTAGTAGTACCACAGCTGTTGACTAAAGGAAAAATTCGGGTCAAACTTATCTGCCATTTAACGCACCTCCACTTCCAACGACTCGGAGAGCAGGTCGGTAATTTTGACTTTAATTGTGCCAGCACCCTCCGGGATATCGTAGATACCCTGTACCATCTCGTTCTTGCTGGGTACATCCGTCACGGTCGGCTGCATAACTACGCCATCGTAGTTCCAGTCAATCATGATGGAGTCGACCAACTGACGCCAATCCTCCACGTACTCCTTCTGAAGGGAGAGCTTCTGCATCAGATTCATCGGGTAGAATGCGCGGATGATCAACTTATCGCCTTCACGGACAATTTCTGCCTCGGAGTCACGCTTGAGCTGTAGGTCTTTCTTGTCACGCAGAATATCTACAATCTGGACGTCGACCTTGTAGTCGGAAAGTTCCTGCTCCAGCGCACCTTTGAGGTCAGGTTCGTGTCCCATGCAGACAATTGTAATCCGCTCCACTGGCTGATTCGGATTTTCCTCTTTACGCTTCTCATACGTTTTGTACGGGAGATTTGCAAGAAGCTCTTTCAAGTCAGCTTTAGTGGCTATACGATTGACTGGCATAATTTTTACCATTCTGCCGTCCAGTTCGCCATCCCAGACATCACTCTGCGGAAATGGCTGGATTTCGAGGGCGGCAATCAGGAGGTCGCGGGCTTCCACGGGATTGCGGAAGAAATCGTAGTTATTTACATTATAAACCTCGAAGCCTGTGTACTTCACGTCCTCTTCGAGGGCAGAAGTATCTAAGCCCTTTGCCTTAAAGAAGTCTATGACCTTGCTGCGTTCTGCGGCGCTCAGTTCAGTATTAACGCCTGCACTTGCTGCGGCAAGATAAGGCGCAGGTTCCTCTGCAACCATCGAAAGCTGAGGTTGGAGCATCTCATAAGTTACAGGTTTGTGAGTGGACTCCAGTTCAGCTGCAATAGAGAGTAGACGCTTTGTTGTTGTTTGAATCGCGCCGAGGTTAATGTCCGCACCGATAAAGCGTCTGCCAAGTTTCATAGCTACGGCTTGGGTCGTGCCGCTGCCCATAAAGCAATCAAATATCAAATCGCCGGGATTAGTTGATGCTTTAACAATACGCTCTATAAGTGCCTCTGGCTTCTGCGTAGGATAATTCTGCCTTTCTTTGGCAACCGGATTAACGGGAGGTATGTCACTCCATACCGAATCAATAATATCTCCCTCGACCTCATCTAAGTAGATAATTCTTGTTCCGCCGCCGGTAGGATTGACATCATCCCTGTATAGGCGTCCGTTTTCATCTTTTTTGAAACGTTTAATATACTCGGGCGAATGCGGTTTATATTGTACATTCCATGTGTACTCAGAACTTTTTGTATAGGAAAAAATCAAGTCGTGTTTCTGAGGGAATTTCTTAGATGTAGCACGCTTAAACCCAAAATAACCCCATACGATCTCGTTTCTAAAATTGTCAGGCCCAAAAACTTCATCTAACAAGATTCGAAGATATGCGGATCTGTGCCAATCACAATGGAGGTAAATGCTTCCTTTTTCGCTTAACAGCTCCCGCATTATGAGAAGCCTTTCATACATAAATTGAAGGTATTCATCGTTTGTCCAAATATCGCCATACTGCTTTTCCTCAAACGAAGAGCTGTCGCTCGTGGCTTTGCCGATACCTTTAAGGTCAATTTTCTTTTTATAGTCGGCCTTGCTATCGAACGGAGGGTCAATGTAGATAAGGTCAATCTTCCCCCGATAATCTTTCAGCAGATGGCTCATGACCTGGAGATTGTCTCCCCAGAATATTTTGTTAATCCATCCGTTCTGTTCCTCACCGTAAGACTCCCGTAGCTGCGCAGGGTAATACTGCGTGGAGCGGTAGGGACGCTTGCCCGTCCAGCGGAGTTCAGGAAATCCCTTAATTGTAGGTCTCTGCTCAAATTCAAACGTAAGCTGCTCATCCATTTTCGTTAATCCTCCTGAATAGTTTCGGTTCTTAATTGATGCTCGATATCCGACATATCCAATGGAATGTACTGCCCATTCGCAGTAAGATTACGTCCGAATATACTGCCAAAGATTGTTTGATTCTGCATCACAATCTGCGGATTGTTTTCCAAATAAGCATTGAAGCCTTCAAGCACATTCGGAACAGAGAGTTTTTCCAGTAATGTGGCTCTATCGACTATCCCTGCATTGCTGAGATTTTCAATGCCTTCTGAAACCTTTTTCCTGCCATCAGCAATTTCCGCCATGCCGACAACTATCTTCATTAACTCCTGTATTGCTTCTTCTTGAGTTAGCGATCTTCGTTCGGCATCATTAGACTGTACAGCATCTGTTGAAACCACAGTGTCTGTAGGTTCGATTGCCATTTGTATATTTTCTTTCTCCTGAAGATTGACTTGTGCTTTGCGTTGTTTTGCTACCTGTGCTTCGGTTTTCTTTACCTTATGTCTGTCCCATAATTTCTTTATTCCGTAGCCTGTTCCGATAATAGCAGCCACAATCAAACCGCCTATTGCAGCAGAACCTGCATCAATTCCGTTTGACGGTTCTTCGTATTCATCACTATCATCGCTATCGTCCAAGCGACTGATATCAACCTTGTTTGCTATGGAGCCGTCTGTCCGTCTTGCATAGAAATCATCCGATAAATTACCTTTTTGGTAATCATCGTAGTCATCGTCTGTAAGACCGATTTTCAGACCTCTCTCTGGGTCATATATGTCCGGCATCGTTATTTCCTCCTGCAGTAGAATCGGAAGTCACACGCATTACAGATCTTCGGGTCTTCGGCGCAGCGGCGGAAATCTTTCTTCATGATTTTCTTGACCGTATCATCGAATACCGCCATAGTTCCTTCCACAGCGGACTTCGTGTATATGTATGTAATAGTCGGCACACCGCTGTCCTCGCCGGTATAGTAGATGTGCATCTTACTAACTTTCTGTCCGGTACGTTCCTCTACGAGGTGAGCATAAATATGCAGCTGCCTTCGATATCGTTCAAGCTGCTCCCGATCTTTCACCATGTCAGGTTTTCGCTGAGATTTAAAATCCACAATCTCTACGGTATCTCCCTCACCACGAATTAGGTCAACCTTCCCCTCAATAATGTAGTCAGGCTTGACCAGCGAAACATCGACCTCTGCCTGTTGTATCTGTGACCAGTCACCGTGCTGCCGTTCCACATAACGTAGCACCTGTTTCAGGGCCGCCTCACGCTGGGGACCGGCGAGGTAAGTATGCTCGGTCTTTGTCAGCGACACATAGTTAGAGTCAAACCACTGGCTCACATTCTCCTCAGTGATTGTCTGTTCCTCATGCCGCAGGGCGGCGCGGTGTATGTCCTCTATCGTCTCATGCACGAGCGTACCGAAGAGCATAGCGTTCGCACGAACGGGCATGAATTCCAGTTCCTTATAGAACTTATACTGAAGAGCGCAAGTCTCGTAAACCGTGATATGCGATGTGAACGAGTAGGTGTTCTTGATGTTCACACCCTTTATTGGCTTGAAATCAAACTCCCTTATATCAAAACCAGGGCTTTCTACGGATTGCAGTTCCCCGTAGATGTCTTTGAAGTAGTTGCTGGGCGTTCGCTTGTCCTCATTGCAGGTCAGGATCAGTAAATCCTGCGCACGGGAGAAAGCCGTGTAGTAGAGCCGCCAGAAGTCAAAGTACTTCGTGACATCGTAAGGTTCAAACGCCGGACGCTTGAAGTATCTCTCCTCAATCTGCATCATGAGGTCATTCGTGTTCTTCCTTGGCACATTCGCAAGGGAATCCACGAGGACGATAGGAAACTCCATGCCCTTGGACTGGTGAATCGTAAGGAATGATACACAGCCGCTCGGTGCATACTCTGAATCGTCCTCGTATTCCGTAATGCCGCCGTCAAAGAGAAGCCTGAGATACATATTAAAAAGCAATTCTGTATTCTGATCAATACGGCGTTTCCCACGGTATTCTCCTGCGTCCAAAACGTCCACTCGGTGGAGGTACTCGAACTTGCCAATAATCTGCGTCAGTTTTGCAAGGTTTCGAGTCGGACGGATGTCGACCACGCCAACATCCATCTCCGTGTCGAGAATCCCCGCGAAAGGCTGGAATTCAAACAGCTGATACATCAGCCCGCAGTATGCGTAGTCCGTTGCGCCTGTTAGGCTGACGTGTTCTTTCCCTCTGCGCCGTATCCACTTCAAAAGGTCGGAATTCTCCGGCTGTGTGAGGTACTCATTTGCTGCCATGATGCAATTGCGGTAGTAGGTCAGATGTTCCGGCTGCAAGAATGTGTAATCGCCGTTCTCCAAGCCCTGCACATAGCACGGGAACATAAGCATGAGGCAACCGAGGGCAAGCCTTATCTCGTCACGCTGGAAGAACATATCCGAACGCGGCGAATATACATTTATATGGTTTTCCTCCAGAAAGCGGGCGAGAGCCGTCACTCGTGGGTGCTTCACGGAATTGAAGAGAAACGCAATCTGGTTATAGTCCGTGAGTTTTCCGGAGGATTTAAGTTCATTGATAAACCGCAGGATTTTCTCGTGCCACTCATCCGCATCGTCCACGCCTGCGAGTTTCACAACTGCGGGACTGTGGAGAGCGGTTTTCTCGTGCGGTTCGATTTTCTTGTCGTAGCGGAAGTTATCCCAGCGGAACTTGAACTTCGCACCGTCTGTGGTAGCCATCCACTCGTTGTAGAAATCAACGATGTCGCTGTTGGAGCGGTAGTTGATGACCAGTGGGATGACGCGGCATTCGCCGTCCGCAAACTTCTGCGGAAACTCCAGGATGTTACGGATGGTGGCACCTCTGAAGCGGTACAAGCCTTGGTCATCGTCACCGACCACACAGATGTTCTTGCGGTCTCCTGCGAGGAGAAACACAAGCTGCTCCTGGATGAAGTTCGTGTCCTGGTATTCGTCCACCATGATGTGCGTGACCTTGGAGCGCAGTTCCTCCAAAATCCCGGCGTTGTCCCGGAGCAGATGATAGGCTTCAATCTGAATAGACGAGAAGTCCATCAGATTTCCTTCTGTGAGAACATCACGGTATTCCTTCAGCATTCGACCGAGAGCCGCAATCGATGGGTCAAAGTCAGACATCAGTTCCTCCGGGGTTACCAATTCCTCGGAGAGGTTATTCACGTAGTTGCAGATGGCTTCCGACTGCTTCCATGCGCCGCCATTCGGCAGAGCAATCTCTACCTCCGTGATGTTCCTGAAACGGTAGATGTTCTGGAAAACCATGTACTGCTGATCGAAGGCATCCAGGAGACGGTAGTTCCTGCGGAGCCTCGTAAACTCAAGATGCTCCTTGAGGATACGGAGGCAAAGCGAATGGAATGTGCCGATGTACATCTCGTTGATGTTCGCCACGATACCACGGTCGGACAGTTCATTCGTGATTCTCGTAATCAGTTCTTTGGCCGCCTTCTCCGTGAAAGTGGCAATGAAGATGCTTTCCGGCTTTACATCGCATTCCTCTATAAGATAAATCGCGCGCTGGACAAGCGTGTAAGTCTTGCCAGTTCCCGGTCCCGCAGTAATGAGGACAGGGCCTTCAGCGGCAGTTATCGCCTTTCTCTGTCCCTCGTTCGCATTTCCAAAATCAAACATATCGGTGCCTTACATCCTTTCCGTCAATCAATCTTCTGATGTGGGACTCCCGTCCGGCACGACTTCCATGATATCAGATATGTCGCACTGAAGGGCAGCACATATCTTCAAGAGAACCGCTGTGCTGACATTTTCTCCGTGTGTGAGCTTCGCCACGGTGGAGGAACTGAGCTGCGCCGCCTCCCTCAAATCCCGCTTCTTCATGTCCTTATCGATCAGTAACTTCCATAACTTTTTATAGCTGATAACCATGCAAATGCTCCTCAAATCTGCAACCCTTTGTTTCCGTCAAGGGTGCATTTCTCCCAAGTAACTTAACAGTTACATACCAGTATAGCACATTTCGTTTCAAAAGTCAATTGATGAGTGCGAGAACGCGAAATTTTATTTTCCAAAGTCGGAGTTGGGATATGGATGGTAATTCGGATTGTGTTCAAAGGTGTTCAAAGAATTTCGGAAAACTTATTGACATTTGCCTCGAAATAGTGTAAACTAAAAGTTACAGTCCGACACTATGACTGAGAAAGAGGAATCGATAGACTATGAAAGCCGAATTGATCGCAAATATTATCGCTGCTCATTGCTCCGGAGACGAGAGTTCCTTCAAGACCGCTGTGGAAGCTTTGGCGGCTGACGAGGATAAGAAAGGAAACAGCCGTGTTTCCAGTATGCTCCTCGATGCATATAAGGGAAAAAACATTACTCTGATGAAGAAGCCTGAGGTCGGGCAGCCTGCCGGGGGAGGCTTTGCCGTCCAATCTGCAGGAGGCAGTTCCTTCACTCCGAGAGACAAGGACAGTCTCCTGGAACTGTACGACATTGTCCACTCGGACATTTCTCTCTCCGATGTTGTCCTGCCAGAGAATCAGCGGAAACTCCTCCTGCAGATTTTGGAGGAACGCCAGAACAACAGTAAGCTGGCAAAGCACAATCTCCCTCCCGCAAACCGTCTACTACTCTGTGGACCTCCTGGATGCGGAAAGACGATGACGGCAAATGCCATAGCGCACGAACTGAATCTGCCTATGGCTTATGTGAGGATAGACGGTCTTATTTCCTCCTACCTTGGACAGACCAGTGTGAACTTAAGGAAGATATTCTCCAGCGTGGGCAACCAAAACATTGTCCTTTTTCTGGATGAATTCGATGCCATCGCCAAGAAGCGCGATGACGGACACGAGATGGGAGAACTGAAACGCGTCGTAACGGCTCTGCTCCAGAACTTCGATAATATGCCGCCGAATGTATTTCTGATTGCGGCTACCAACCATGAGCATCTTCTTGATCCCGCAATTTTCAGACGATTCAACTATACTATCAATATCGGATACCCGGATGCAAAACAGCGGAGCGAACTAATTCAGCGGTGGTTTAAAGACTATACTGTAGAAACCAAGGTAGATATACAGAAGCTGACTGACCTTACTGCAGACCGCAGCGTGGCACAGATAAAGGAACTGGTTATCTCCGCCGCTAAACGCTATGTGACCACAGATAAGGCGGTTACGATGGAGGATATGATAGAACTGCTTATCCAACAGATGACGAATAATTCAAACGGGGCAGGCGTGGTGGATGCCGCCGCTGATCTGAAAGCAAAGGGCGTGAGCGTCCGTACTCTTGCGAAAGCAATCGGGATGCCACATAACACTCTTAGCTACCAGATAAATAAGTTAACCAAGGGCAAAGAGGTGAGTGAATAGGTATGGCAGATGATTTCAGACCCCATCTCCTCATTACCGAGGATGATGTAGAGGCTATTGAGAATAAAAAGCAGGCTCGGAGTAAAGATCTGGGATTGGATCGGATGAAGCATGGAACGAAACTTTCTACAGGTCTTCAGGAAATTGTGTCTGCCTATACCCGCGTTCAAGGGACGGATTCTCTTCGTGATGAGGATATCCGTCTGTTTGAAGTTGTCCTGCAAGAGGGTGAAAAATTCTCAAATAAAACACTTCGTGAATTCTTGGAACAGGAAGGGATGACCCTCGCCAAAGTAAAAGATTCACGTCATGCCATTGTATCATCATCAAAGTCCAAGTTTGATTCCCTGCAACAAAGGGTAGGTGCTTACCGTGATAATATGCGCAGTAACAAGAAATTTCAGTACATAGAGGATTTTCAATTTCCAGGCGGAATGGGAAAACAGGCTCCTTCGATAAGAGAACTGCTTGAGCGTGAGGCTACTTTCCCACTCGATGTTGAAATCATGGAACAGTTGCTTCCAAAAGGTACCGATCCGCAGGTTCAGGTCCGTGCGGAAGAGAGGCTTATTGCGCTTATTGAGCAGAATCAAGGTAAAATCCAAGCGAAGCCATATAAACTTTCTGATGGAACACCTATTGTCCGTGCGGAGATTCCGCTTGGTAAACTTGAAGAGATTTCCAGGGATACTATTGTCAGTCATGTTGCTCCGACAGGCTTCTACGCCACATCTCCGATGTATACGGTTCCTGCGCAGGCGCAGATGTCGTTGAATCCAAATGTTTCGATAGATGAGCTTCCTATCGTGGCTGTTCTTGATACGGGAGTGGATTTCCCTGCGGAACTTGAACCGCTGATTGTCGAGCATTGGGTTCCTACTGGAGCCGCTCCGGGGGATAAGAAACACGGAACGAATGTGGCGAGCAAGGTGGCGTTTGAAAATCTCGGCGAACAGCTTGCGTCTGGCGTACTCACACCAAGAGCAAGAATCATCGACTGTAACATCCGTGGACTCGATCCCGACTCCCATAAGCCTGATCGTCCCGACCTTATTTGTAACAGCACTATGATTGCAAGAATCAAGGAGGCAGTCCTGCGCTATAAAGACATAACTAAAATCTTCAACTTCTCATCAAGCGAAGAGACTCCTATCCAGGGTGACGAAATCAGTATTCTTGGGTACGAACTGGATGTCCTTGCCATTCAGTATGGTGTGAAATTTACCATTTCAGCCGGCAATCATTATCTGTATCGTAGCCAGGACTCCCTTGAAGACATCCTGCAAGATGATGACAATAGAATAGCAGCACCAGCAGATTCCATGCTGAATATAGCAGTCGGAGCTATTGTCGGTGCGGAACACAAGGAAGGTTTGAGCCGCCAATATGATGTGGCTCCTTATTCGAGAATCGGTCCCGGGTTCCGAGGTTTCCGCAAACCCGATATCGTATCTCTTGCGGGAACGATGACCAAGGCTGACTTCGTACCGCCAGATGAATATGCCATGATGATTGCCAGCGGCGGTCAATGGGCATTTGAGGCGGGTACAAGTTTTACGGCTCCTACTGTTGCAGGAGACCTTGCGGAGATATCACAGTCTGTGCCGAATCAGGATATCCTTATGTCGGAGGCACTTCTCTATCACGGCGCCGAGATGCCTATCAGCGAGGTTGCAAAGAAAAAAATCACAAGGGACGAAAATGCCTTCTATGGCAATCTGTACGGCAGAGGCATAGCAAATCCTCTTGTGAGTATGTTTTCTACTGCTCATCGCGTGACCTTCCTCCACAGGGGTACGATGAATAAGAAATTCAAGCAGCACGCCAAGTTTCTAATGCCGAGTATTTGCGATACGCAGATGGATATGAGTAAGAGGGATAAAAAAATACGAGTGACAGTAACCTGCGTCACACAACCGCCTGTCGATAAAACTAAGGGCGCTGATTATCTCGGAGCATATGTCAATGCGTCCCTTCATTCAAGAAACAGTAAGGATAACCTTGTTACGAATAATCCGTCAGAATCAGATGGTCGCAAGGATTGGGATACCTGTTTCCACTTCGAGCAGGAATTTTCAAGTTTTCACGGTGGTGATTGGGAAGTATGGCTTGAACTTCATACTCGCTATGATGTGGAGGATGACCAGGAGGTTGACTACGCTCTTGCCATAACGATAGAGGATTTAACCAAGTCGCTGCAGCTATACGATGCTGTTGTGAATGAAGCACAGAACCGCTTCCCAGCAGTTCAGCTTGTACGTCTTCCTGTTCGCACATAATTAAAAAGAGAACGAGGTGCCCTCTTTGCTAAGAAGTCACCTCGTTAATCTTTAATCTTTGCGTCGGCTTTTCAAGAATGCAATATACTGGTTGACCTGATCAATCTCTTCTTGACTCAAGTCTTCCGTATCCTTTATGCCGGTAGCTACTGTACTGCTTTCTGTTTCCGCAGTAGGCTCATCAATATATCCAGCAGCCGCCATCAAATCCTCATAGGGCACACCGAGCGCGGACGCTATGGAGCGAAGAACCTGCGGAGAAGTTTGTTTTCTAAGACCGTCTTCTATTCGCTTCACTTCGGTATGGCTAATAGCGGCAAGTTCTGCAAGCCGCCTTATCGACAGCCCTTTTTCCGTTCTTTTTTCCTTTATATAAGTCCCGAGTTCGTTCATAATATAGTCCCTCCTCGCTTGAACCTCTTTTATTATACCATAAGCGTAACCTAAAAGCAACACTTTTTTGAAAAACCTCTTGCATTTTGTAACCTAAAGGTGTATACTATAGAAAACGGAACCTTAAAGTTCCAAGTCAACCTGCCGCCATAACGCAGTATTTATTTTAGAATGGTGGAATCTTTAGGTTTTGGAAAGGAGTATCAGATGAAGCCAAACATAGAGTATGTGAAACAAGAGATGGAACGCCGCAAATGGACAGGCAGTCAGCTTGCTATGAAAATGGGTGTTTTTCGGATGGAAGTGAGCCGTCTTTTGCGTGGAAGGCGTGTCGGCGGTAAGAAGTGCATCGGAGGTCTTATCAAGGCTTTTCCCGATGCAGAACTTAAAGACCTATTTTTTTTGGATTAAGTGGAACTTATAGTTTCCAAAGAAAGGAGAACTGTATGGAACAGGTCAAGAATCTCAATGACAAGCGTGTTTGCGACCAGAGCAAGGACGGCAAGGTCATCGTTATCCGAAAGAAAGACTGTATTACACGAATCACTGCCAATGCAGACAGAACACTCAAGATTACGCATGAATATGCGAAGTAAATTCAAACAGAAATCCGTGAGAGCGCCAGACGACAGTACGGATACCTGAATCAAGGTATCGTTCTGTCGTTTTTCTTTTTTGGACGCTAAATCTGTCCTGAGCAAGACATTAAACTGCTCACCGCCCGACACCGCATCACCTGATCACTGATGGCTCAACGGCATCCGGCGGCACAACTCAATATCACAGCTGCCTTTTGAGCGGGTTAGCTGCAATCCGAAACGGAGAACTTCGTTAGGACTGCGGTTAGGTTTTTGCACCCTTTTTGCGGCAGCGCCCAGAGTCCTCCGTTTCGAGAAATCGACAAACGGAGGACTTTTTATGAAAAACAATGCAAATCAGACCACATCAACCATCTACTACCGTCCGCTCAAGCAGTGGATTGAGGTCACCCCGGAACAGAAACGTGACTGGGAGCGGTTCGTAGGGACTACCCGCAAGGCGAAGCAGAGAGCCGGAGCCTGCTGCATTCCGTACAAAAAGAGCTACAAGTGCGACGGTATTTGCGACACCTGCGAGTTCCGCTGTATCCCGAAAGACGCTCCCCAGCATCTCTCCATCGACACGGAGATGGAGAACGCCTATGAGAACGGCGTCTTCCGCACCAGCTTTCTCGCGGACAGCAGGCTGACCACAGAGATCGATATCGACTCCCTGATCCTGAACGGTCTGCTCTCGGAGCTTCAGGCGTCAGACCCGGAAAGCTACGAGATCCTCATCGCGATTGCGGACGGGCTTTCCGAACGCGCCGGCGCAGAACGGCTGCATATGCCCCGGAACACCTTTGTGTATAAGAGAAACCAGCTTCTGAAGCGGCTCAAAGAAAAATTCTAAAATCTTTCGGCCAGCCCCTCCTTTCCTGTCCAGATGGGTCTGTGAAAGGCAACACAAGACGCCTTGGAAAAGGAGGAACCGCCGATATGAGTTACAACGCAAACCATTATGACGCCCGTGCCGACGAGGACATTGTTGATGTCCTGACCGCGATCAGCGTGGTGTCGAGGAGGCTGGCAAGCAACCTGACCGCCGCACGCCAGCAGAGCAAATCCAGGGAAGGAGGAAAATCACATGAGCAGAATGAGCGATATGGCACAGACCATCGAAGACTTACGCAGTGCTGCTACCGCTATTTCGGATGCCGCTGACTGGCTGACAAAGATGTTCAGCGGAGAGCCGCAGGCAGAGGATGCTCCCTCCTCTCCTCCCGAACCGGAACTGACGCTGGAGCAGGTCAGAGCCGTGCTTGCTGACAAATCCCGCCAGGGGCACACCGCCGAGATCCGCGCCCTGCTTCAAAAGCACGGCGCATCCAAGCTGTCACAGATCGCCCCCGCACACTACAAGGCATTACTCGCCGAAGCAGAGGTACTGACCAATGGCAGTTAAACACGCAGTCTTATCCGCTTCTTCTTCCGAACGGTGGCTCAACTGCCCGCCCTCCGCAAGGCTGTGCGAAGCCTACGAGGACAAAGGCAGCGATTACGCCGCCGAGGGGACGGATGCTCATTCGCTCTGTGAGTTCCGGCTGAAGCAAGCTCTGGGGCTTCCGGCGGACGATCCCATCGAAAACCTCTCCTGGTACAACGAGGAGATGGAGGACTGCGCCACCGGATATGCCGCCTATGTATCGGAGCTTCTGGAGACTGCAAAGCAGACCTGCGCCGACCCCGTGGTCATGATCGAACAGCGGGTGGACTTCTCACGCTGGGTCAAAGAGGGCTTCGGCACGGCAGACTGCATCGTCATTGCGGATGGTGTTCTGAACATCTGCGATTACAAAAACGGGCAAGGATGCCTCGTGCTTGCAGAGCGTAATCCACAGATGATGCTCTATGCCTTGGGCGCTCTGGAAATCTTCGATGGCATCTACGACATCGACACTGTCCGCATGACCATCTATCAGCCGAGGAAGTCCAACATCAGCGTGTATGAGATGGACAAGGCCGACCTGTACGAATGGGCAAACAGTGAACTGACTCAGAAGGCGCAGCTTGCTTATGAAGGTCAAGGCTCCTTCAGCTGTGGTGAGTGGTGCCGGTTCTGCAAGGCGAAAGCCGAGTGCAGGGAGCGCGCCGAAGCGAACCTGGCTCTTGCCCGGTACGAATTCCAGACCCCTGCGCTCCTCGCTGATGAGGAGATCGCCGATATTCTCGGCAAGGTCGACGCTCTGACCGCCTGGGCATCCGATGTGAAGGAATACGCGCTCCAGCAGGCAATCAGCGGTACGGCGTTCCCCGGCTGGAAGCTGGTCGAGGGCCGCTCCAACCGCAAATACACCAGTGAAGCCGCTGTGGCCGCAGCCGTTGAGGGCGCCGGCTTCAACCCCTACGAAAAGAAACTCCTCGGCATCACCGCCATGCAGAAGCTGCTCGGCAAATCCCGCTTTGAGGAGCTTCTCGCACCCTACATTGAAAAGCCGCAAGGCAGGCCGACGCTCGTGCGGTCGAGTGATAAACGGCCCGAATGGAATACCGCAAAAAATGATTTTATGGAGGAAATGTAATATGTCTAACAACACAAACAGAGTCAACAACCCTATGAAGGTCATCACCGGTCCCGACACCCGCTGGTCCTACGCCAACGTCTGGGAGCCCAAATCCATCAACGGCGGCACGCCGAAGTACTCGGTATCGCTGATCATCCCGAAGTCCGACACTAAGACGGTGGCGAAGATCAAGGCCGCCATCGAAGCCGCCTACCAGGAGGGACAGGCCAAGCTGAAGGGCAACGGCCGCAGCGTGCCTCCTCTCTCCGCGATCAAGACTCCGCTGAGAGACGGCGATGTTGAAAGGCCCGACGATCCCGCCTATGCGAACGCCTACTTCATCAACGCCAACTCCGCCACCGCTCCCGGTATCGTGGATGCAGACCGCAATCCTGTTCTGACCCGCTCCGAGGTGTATTCCGGCGTGTACGGCAGGGCGTCCATCAACCTGTACGCTTTCAACAGCAACGGCAACAAGGGCATCGCCTGCGGTCTGAACAATCTGCAGCTCATCCGTCCCGGCGAACCCCTGGGCGGCAAGGCCAGTGCCGAAGCTGACTTCGCAACTGATGACGACGAGGATTTCCTCGGTTAAGACAAGGGAGGTAAACGGCCATGACAATGTTTCAGACAATTCTGCTTTTTGCTGTTCTCGCCATCTGGCTGTGCATCAGCGCAGTCATTCTGATCAGCAGCATCCAGTCCTTCCTCTATGACCGCAAGCGCGAAAAGCGTGAGCGTGAACAGGCGGCTCGTGACGCAGAGTATCATGAAAACCGCATGAAGCTGCTGGAGAAATAAAGTACCAAGCCCCAGGGCGGCGGAGCGATCTGCCGCCCTAAGGCACAGATCGTCCGGGCCGGATATACCATGCAGGAGGTAGTTGACCGGCTCCATGAGGAATACGGCTGGTCGGACAGTGTTTCCAACCTGTCCGCCAAGCTCCAGC
>ERZ1643246.2581-NODE-2581-length-16894-cov-158.711562_pt1 | contig 16894 bp, 41 predicted proteins | sample MGYA00579265_ERZ1643246 | MGnify/ENA primary metagenome ERZ1643246 (study PRJEB29033, sample SAMEA4952261) | chicken gut metagenome | biome: Broiler Chicken; feature: Gastrointestinal Tract; material: Caecum | place: Ireland | collected 2018 | study: Broiler...
CTGCTACTCAAAATATGGACAAAAATATCCATATCGAGACTTAACGGTTCTCACGAAATCCGTTTTGCTGTTTCATTCTGTATGCTTTTGTGTTGATTGCTCAAGCACTACTCACAAGTTCTTGTACAGTCCACAGCCGTAAATTCCCGAATAAGCCTTCGGTACATATCTACAATTACCTTATTATGCAACTTCGTAAGTTAAAGCATCTCTTAGATTAAGAGCAGCATTGAAATCCCTATCCTCAACATAGCCACAATCACAACGATATATTCTATCTGAAAGCTTCAAATCTTTCTTTATAGCACCACAGCAATGACATATTTTGGATGATGGATACCATCTGTCTACGACTCTTAATTCAATACCATTTTCATCACATTTTGCTTTAAGCTTGGTTCTAAATTCATAGAACTTCTGTGACGCAACAGCTTTTGAAAGATGTCTGTTCTTCATCATTCCTGATACATTCAAATCTTCAATCGTAATATAAGATGGTTTGGTTTTCACAATCTCATTGATTGTTTTGTTAATGTAGTCAGAACGAACATATTCTATCCTTTGATGAAGTTTCTGTACCTTTAAGACTTGTTTATTGATATTTTGCCGAGTAGCTTCTCCTTTCTTTTTCTTCAAACGCTTTTTATAGTCTTCGTATTTCCTCGAAAGACAGCGTTGCTCTCTTTTTAATTGTTTTTCAAGTTTTTTAATATTACTTGATTTATTGATACTCTTATATACTTTGCCATTACTGATAACAGCGAAATCTTTGATGCCTAAATCAATTCCTATACCAGATTCATTTAGCTCTTCATGTGATATATCTGGAATGTCTACTAACACAGATACATAATATCTTCCTGCTTTAATGGATACATGTCCGCTTTTGATAAGACAACCACTTTCCACAGTTGGAAGATAACCTTTTTCTTTTAAACGAACCCATCCGAGTGTAGGTATCTTAATCCTATGACGTTCACATTGAATAACGACTCTTTTATCTGTTTTCACAAAATACATCTTCAAGTCAGATTTTCCTTTCTTTTTAAATCTTGGGAATCTGCTTTGATGTTTAAAAAATCGTTTGAAAGCAGTCTCTGCATTCATAATACTTTTCTTCACGGACTTACTGCTTACTTCTTTGATCCATTGATATTCTGGATTATTTGGAATGTACTCATTATTCAGCCATTTGGAAAAGTCCATTCCGGATATGAATCGTTTTTCTTTCTGGTATATTTCTTGATTATGCGCAAGATAGAAGTTATAGACAAATCTGCATGTACCAATTGTGCGGTGAATTATTTGTGTTTGTTCTGGAGTTGGGTCAATTTCCGTTTTGTAACTCTTTAGCAATTTCCTCATCCTCCTTGATCTGTTTTTTATACTTACGCAAACCATATAATCTACAGCTAAACACATGCAATATAGATATGATATCCTGAACCAGCTCTTCATTTGGAGATAATGTTTCATTATTAACCACAATAATTGAAGTATGGAATTTTTCACAAAACTTTTCAAACCAATCATATCCAAAACGGATAAATCTGTCTTTATTTGAAATAACTATTGTTTTAATTTTATTCTCCATCACTTCGTTCAAAAGTTGATTCCATTTTTTTCTATTGTAATTCAATCCACTTCCAAAATCTTCAATGCACTGTGACACGATCATACCTTTTGAATTGCAAAATGTTTTTAGAAATTCAACCTGATTCTTCAGATCATCCTTTTGATTTCTTGTTGAAACTCTAGCGTATATTACAATTTCTCTATTATCTTCTACAGTATTAATTCCTTTAAACTGTAAATATTGATCATAAGTATAATAACGCCTATCAGTTGGAGTGCGATTAGCTTTAAGTATCCCGTCTCGATCCCAACGTTGTAATGTTTTAACAGATACTCCTAACAATTCAGCAAAATCTTTTGGTTTATAATTTGTGATATTTGATGTGTTCATAATAATTTACTCCTTTTAGTATATTATAACACATTTAATCACATTTGACAATATATTTAATTACTTATTTTCACCTCCTGTCATCAGCAAATCTCGTTCTAATTCTTCGTAGTTGTAGTTCCTCTGGTGGAAATTATTGAATTTATTCGGTTTATATCTTCCATGAACCTTTCTTCGGTTTTCCCATTCCGCTGCTTTTGACCTCCACCCTTTCGCTACATTGAATCCACCATGGATCATCCAATGTCTTGCATCATAATAAGCGAAAAATTCATCGGGATTAAACCCATAACCTTTCTCTTCACAATACGCCCGAACTTCGTCCAGCGTTGGAATTTCTGAAACCTTTGACAACTCTTTTAGGAACTCCACAACTGTCTTGTTCAGTTCTTTGTAGTTAAGACGCAAATTTTCTTCTATGTATTTCAGTAGAGAAACATCTTTCACCTTGCTCTTGTCTCGATTCAGTTCATCGAGTATTGGTTTTCCACCTCGATCAAGATATTTCAGTCGGTTCTTTATCGCAATTTCCCCGGTTTCTTTTGAATATTTGAGGAATTCATATTTTGTTTCAAATCGCTCAATCAGAATTAATACCTGATCTTCTGACCATCCAAGCTGAGCGGCCGCCTGCTTTATAGGTAATTCAAAAATTCCGAGTCGATTTATGTATGAGTTGCTCAACAAATACATTGCGAAATACTTGTCTTCGGCTGAGAAAAATCTATCCACTTTAGAATCCGTCCAGAAAGAAGTATTAATAATCGCCTTTGACTGTCCCATCCTTTTCGCCCTCTTTTACAAATTTCCATCCAATAACAGAAATTGCTCGTGGCATACCATCATTAATGATAAAACCTTGCTCTTCAAGCGCTTTTAAATGACGATAAACAGAACTTGATGATTTAAGCCCGACAATTTCACCGATTTCTCTTACAGTCGGCGGATATCCAAATTTCTGAATATAAGCTACAATTGTATCTAAAATTATTTTTTGCATCGCTTTCTTAGGCTCTAATTTCTCATTTTTCATGTATTTCCTCCATTGACCTCATCTCTCCTTCCGCCTCCCGAATATAAGTTTCAATCGGCACACGTTTTCGGAAGGTAAACTCCGGCTTCTGTCCCATTTTATGTAGCCCTCTGCATAAGTCGGTCTGGATCATTACCATATCATACTCGCATTGGCAGAACCTTACCTCTGCTGTGTAGTCCTCCCCTCTGATCCTAGCCGGATATTTTATAATCTTCATCCTCAGCCTCTCTTTCACATTTCTCACACACCTGCTGCCCCTCCGGGATAATCTCCCCGCAGCATACGCATCTATTCTCCATTGTGATCGCTCCTTTTCATTGGGATTGGGTAACCATCTGGCAAAGCACTAATTAGATTTTCGAGTGTCTGTAAGCCAATTTTTTGAGCAGTTACATAGGGTGTGTTTTGGCAAGCATTAAGTTCTGCCATTTGATCACAAATGCTATCGTTTATTTGTTTCCTGAATTTGGGCGTAAGCGGTTTGTAATATGTCATTTCTCGCTCCTTTCCGGTCGGTATGCTTCTGGCACAGGTCGCCATGCAATCGGATAATCCGGTTCGAGATCTGTATACGCCTCTCCGTCGCAAAAATATCCGAAAGTAACATCTCCTTGATCTGTCGTGACCAAAACTTCTTTTCCCTCTTCCGGCATACGTTCTTCCACCGGAATCCAGCCGTCAGTCATGTGCTTTATGTGCGCATTTATAATATTCGTACACAGATCTATTGCTCTATTCCATCCTAGATCTTCGTCTGTCTTCACCAGCATATAATGACTCTGGATTTTTCCCCGTACAATCTTTAATTCCTGCATCATTCCACTCCTTTACTTATCCTGATTGTCCTCCATGATCTTTTTGACGCACTCCGAGCAGTAACAACCCTCATACCCTTCTATCTTGTATAGGAAACACATCCAGGTTCTATTCCATTTGCCATTGTCCGAACACATTTTGCAACTACCCTGTCCTTCTCCCTTGCATTGCATGATTTTAAGATTGCTCATTCTTCATCTTCCTCCACCTCAACCTGTCCACTCTCTTCCAGCCATTGTTCCACGCATGGTAAGCAGATATAGCAGCTACACCACCCTATCCCTTCAACAACGGCTCTTTGCGTGAGCATTTGTTCTCCATTCTGGACTTCCTTTTCGCATATGCAGCACTTGTGAGGTTTTCTGATTTTTACAACCTTCTCTGAAAAATTACTTTCTGAACCATCCAAGTCTCCAGCGAATATTTGACTATCAGTATACATTTCTTCTGGATATTTCATCCTTCATCCTCCTCTGCCATCTCCCGGAACGCCTCCGCACTCATCTCGCTCCGCGTTCCGTCTCCGTTGTCCACCAGTACCGTCTCACCCGACTCCAGCAGCTTCACCCTCCGGCAGACGGTGATCTGCCTGCCGGGAAGGTCTACTGTGCGGGTGAGAGTGTATATTTTTCCGATCTGCATCTTTATCCCTTTCCGCATCGGTAATCGCATCCGAATTGCAATTAATTGCAATCAATGATCATTTCTTCCTGTGTCTCCTGCTCCACTCTGCCAGATAAGCGGCCTGCTCTTCGTCCTCGCGTTGTTGCGCTAGGTCAAAAAAACTTGTACTTTCAGGCCTCCAAGCAACCAAATCTTGTGCCTTTATACTTTTTCCATTTCTTTTCAGCATCCATTTTTTTTCTGCGTATGAATAATAAGCCAGCAGCGTTCGTCCAGATTTTTTTCGAACAATAACCGTCTTGGACACATCCTTTGTGTCATGCGGCGGAAACTCTTTGGTATCATGCCATTTTATTTCATTCATCTTTGCTCCTCCATTTAACAACAGGATCTTTGTCAGAAATCCCTTTCCCGTTTTTGTAATACCATCTGCATGTATTGTCGTTATAAAACCCTTCTACTTTTTCTCCGTTTCTCAATCTCATGTAAACTATAATTGACTTATGGTCTTTCAATAATTGTGGCAGGTCTTCTTCGGCAGATATCCATTCCGGGATTGGAACATTTGGCTTTGTGTCCAACCATCTGCGACAGTTTTTTTTGTTTTCAACCTCTAATTCACAAGCTACTGACGAATATATGGAATGCGATTCGACCGGCTTTCTGAAGGCGTATATACATGTGTCGCAATGCGCTCTCCAATTTTCCCTTAATATAATTCGAGCATCATCTTTTAATTCGTATTCCCCATATGATATCCAGCGTTTTACTGTTTTTATTGAGCATCCTATAATTTTTGAAATTTCAGAAGCACTTATTCCCCTTTCGTGCAAATCATGTATTCTTTGAACGTTTTCTGCTAAAAACTGATTTGACATTTTTAATCATCTCCAAATCCAAATTCCTTGTTTAAATCTACATTATCAAACTCAATTTCTACTCCGGTCATTTCATGCAACATGTTATACATGCCTTGCACTCCCATCTTGTTTAACGCTTGTGATGCAGCATTGTAATTATCAATGAAACGCTGGATAGATTTTGTGTATCCCCATGTTTCATGAATTGCCCACATACTGCAGAGAATATTGGAAACTGTTATGTAATCTTCTGCTTTTAAAATATTGTTCTGTGCTTCCTTGCGAACTCCCTCGAAGATTTCGTTTTCCCTGGCCTTTAAATATCTCTTTAGTGTTTCAATTTTTGCCCCGGTTTCACGGCTCACATCATAAATGGTCATTCCGCCAATACTAACCGTTTTGGGGCGATTCTTCGCTTTAAGTTTGTTGCTCATGATCCATTCCTTTCACAATATTCAATTTTTATCATTGGAATTTCCGGCAGAAGTGCCGTTTTATCTTTGGTAAGTTAGATTGTTTTATCTTTGGTAGAAGTGTTATTTATTTGATACTTTCCTTACATACCATGCACAGCACTGGTTTTCATTCACGCAACACTCATATTCTCTGCAAATTCCAGTTTTTTCATCTGATTTTCTTTCAAAATTGACACATGTTCCGCAGTTTCTACTTTCCACGCTTAATCCTCCGTTTCTTTTTCTTGCTCCCGGCGAACTTTCCGTTCTGTCTGCCATATATGAATTGATTGAAATTTGTTCGGTTCATTCTGCTTCTCCTTTCAGCAGTTCTGGATGGTCAAAAATGTTACCAATCACTTCACATTCATTCCACATTTCATCCGTAAATTGCTGTTCGTCTATCACAATATCATCAACACACCATCCGACATAATCTTCTTGATACCATTTTACTGTACCAAGCGTGTCGGAAATTTCGTGTTTGACAATACCATCCTCCCATATCCGCTTGCCGTTCTTGTCATTCATGTAGATATACTGGCATAGGGTTTCAGGGTCGATTTCTATAATGTACAAGGCGCTGGCATATGTAGGAACAATTCCATATATCCATTCATCTTTACTTGCACAAGGCTGATATTTTACTGGATATCCCTCAACCCACCATTCCTCTTTCGGCAACTCACGCCAATTCTTTCGCTTTGCCCGGAACAATATTTCTCTCATCCAATCCCGCCTTTCTCGACAATCTCGATCGCTTCTCTGATACCATTTTCTTTGCCTTCCCAATATTTCGTCTGTCCTTCTTTTGTTGAATTAAGCCATCTATTTCTTGCATAATCAGCTTTCTCGTTTAATTCCTCGATCACCTTTCCCTTGTCAAAGGCTGTCGGACAGTTAGAAATTTCATTCAAAACAACATTAAAAACCTTCGAGTATAATTTCATATCATTAGCAGATACATACGGACTTATCGCCCAACAATCCCTTATCACCTCGATAAGAGATTTAATCGTTCTCCGGCTGATTAAATCATCATTCATTCTGGTTACTCCCCATTATTTTTTTGACGCATTCTGAACAATAACATCCTTCATATCCTTCCATCTTGTAAAGAAAGTACATCCAGTTTTGATTCCACTTGCCATTGTCCAAACACATCTTGCAGCTTCCCTATCCTTCGCCTTTACACTGCGTAATTTTAGGACTACTCATGCTGTTCACCAACTTTTTGATGACTCTCAATAGTCATTCCAAACCACCGAACTTGGCGCAAAGGAATATGTCTATTCTGTCCGTTTAAAAGCCTCATCCAAAGAAGATCGCTCCCAAACCTGACCTCTGTTGCTTCAAATTCTTCTAAGTATCCATCAAACCATCTAACCGTTACTACATTCATTCCATTCCCTCCAAATTCTCATTCACCCACCGAATCACCGGATTTCTCATGTCAAGATAGCGATACCATTTGACTCCACCGAACTTCTTTAATCTGGAAAAAACTCTTTCTTTTGTTTCTAGATTCTCATTTAAAAAATGAATGATAAGATCTGGATTTCTTCTCAGATTTCTCTCAACTATTTTCTGTTCAGAAACATGCCCTCTATATTTTGTTCCGTATTCGTGACACATCTCTTTCAAACTTGGCATATACGGTAAAAAAAGCTGCTCTATCACAAAGTCCTCAATTTTTACTACTTCAATCATCTTCCATTCCCTCCAAATTCTCATCAATAGCCTGTCCGCAGTTCGGGCAATACTTAATATCTAAGCATTGTTTTTGTCCTAGATACCAACCGCATTTACACCATAACCCACTAAATTTCTTGTAATTTCTGTGCGGTTTCTTCGGTTTCTGCTTCTCCACCGCTTCCTGGCACTCTTCCGCTGTGCCTCCGCAATACTTTTTCATAAAACCTTGTAGCCACTCAAAAAATGGAATCTCTTTCGGTTCTGAAGGATATGTGTACTCTTTCCACACTGTATTCGGTGCAATAACGTGTTCACCCCACGGAAGATACCGAGACATAAACCATTCAAATCCTGTTTCTCCGTATCTCGCATAGTAGAAATTTCCTACTCTTTTCCCGATGCAATAATTATCTTCGGATTCACAGTAATAGAATTTAAGCGCATCTTCTTCCTTTACTGCTTTTTTGCACTCTTCCACGGTTCCGATTTCACGGTACTGCTGTAGTTCTTTCAGGGCAGAGATTGCTATCTTGTAAGCATCTTGCCTTTTTACTCGATACGCTAACGCCAAGTCGCTTTCTTTTTCAAAATCTCTGCAATATCCAATCATATCGGTAATTACTATCAATTCGTTTGATAATACTTCAATCGCTTCTTCTGGTTTCATTCTTATCCCTCCACATACATTCCATTCATAACCCGATACGTTTCAATTTTCATTCCCTTGCACTGCGTATCTACTTCCCTGTTCCACCACTTCACAAACATTCCTTCCGGGTCTTTGTACTGTTTGTCAAATTCTTCTCCATTGCGTTCGGCCCACGTTTTTACACAATCCTCACAGTAAAATGCGTCACCCACTGCCCGACAACCGCTGAAATACATTCCATCCGGTACGCCCGGAATAGGGCTTACATTAAAACGCTTACCGCAATTACTACATTGATAATGTATTTTCATTTCCCTTCCTCCAACAATGCCTTAAACTTCTCAAACGCTCGCTGCGACACTTTGCTATTCTGTTTATCCTCCCGGAGCTGGACGGTCAGGTGCTTGTCGATGATTGAGGAAATATCCCTTGCCATTGACTTGCGGCCTTGCGCTACGCCATCACGATAGCCGCGAGCGGGTTTAAATTCGTTAATCTTCTCTTTTCCTTCTCCCTGACCGCCTGCTGTCTTGTTGTATCGGCATTGATAACCTTTTTTTGTGTATTCAAGAATCCAATATTGTTCCCATTTATCCAATTCATCCTTTGGATAATTGATAAAGTTTATTTTCCACCCATACGGATTGTCTTCCGAATAAAATCCTCGTTTCTTAATGCTCAAATCTATATGTTGATACGCTGTTAGATGTGAACATAATCTGGAAATTATATTGACCGCCTGTCCGATGTAAAAATAAGAAATTTCATTTTCGTCAGTCCGTGTCAGAAAATATATTCCGCTTCTGTCGTTCAGTTCTGGATTGAGTTTAAGAAGTCGTTTTCTGTTCTCTGCTTCAATAGCTTTCGCCCTTGCTATGTTCTTTCTGGTGTTATTAATTGGTATCACTTCCTTTATCTTCGACCGCATCCCATATTTTAAATCTCTGACGTTCTGTCATATCAAGCATTTCAGAACACATATTGATGATTTCTCTTTCGTGTTCTTTCAGCCATTCTTTCTCGCCATCATCTGCATAATCGAGCCAGTGCATTAAGCACCAGACAATATGTTTCGTCTCCCAATTTCCGTCACTTGTGGCTATGTGCAGAAAATTTCCGCTTGGAAATTTTTCGTGAAACTCATTGAAAAACTCTTTAAATTCTTTAGATACTTTCATTCTCTATTCCTCCTTCTCCCACAATTCTTTCATCCTCTGCAAAAGCTCAATCATCCTGTCAATCGCTTCTTTATTGCAGAAGTGAAGCTGTGCATATTGATGTGTCATGTCCTCGTCCAGTATGTACAGGTCATATCCTGAACCGAGTTTGCTCTTTATGCCTATGCCCTGCTTGTTCGGCGGGTTCATACCAATGATTATGGGGTATTCTTTGTTTTTCATATTCCTTTATTTTATCTCCAATAGCTTTCACAACATCAACCGTTACTCCGTTTCCTGCCTGTTTGTATAGTTGACTATCCGAATTCACAAACGCTGCTTTCTCAAAATAATCATCTGTCCATCCTTGCAGTCTAAAACACTCTTTCGGAGTCAATTTTCTAATTGCTATATAACACTGGTATTTTTCATACCAAACAGCATAAACGGTAAAGTCTTCAGGCATTTCAACATATATGCCTTCATATTCTTTAAGATTTTCCGCCTCATCCACTGGAATAACTACGCCTTGGTTACAATTATGATCTAATGTAGCCGCATATCCATATCTAAATGGCTGACCCCTTGTTTTGCTTGTCAATGCCTTTAAATCAATCGCAACTCCATGCCTATCTTGTGCCGTAAGAGTAAACATTGGTTCACCGTTCTCTTTGAATCTTCGACCATTCTGACGCTTGTCCTCTCTGTCTGGTGTTAAAACTGGAATTGCAACGCCTGATATTTCCCCATGATGATTATTAATTCCTTTGTTATATCTTGCTTGTAAAGTTCGACATGTTTCGGTTGTTTTAATTCCAGCACCATAATTCATATCTACAAAGCAAGGAAGTGCTACATGATGCCCCCTTCCGCCGCCTTCACCTGTATCTAAAGTTTCCGTAATTCCATCAAGATAAAATACTTGTGTATTCCTCCTATAACCATCTTTATGTCCAATTATTGAAATACTATTTTCTCCATCTGTTCCCGTGACAGGAAGTATTTTTGCTCTACCGAATCTTCTAAGATGTCCGATAGTGTATATGCGCTCCCTGTTTTGGGGAAGGAACCATTTTGAGTTGATATTCTGCCATTCGATATCATACCCAAGTCTGTCCATTTCAGAGATGATTGACAAATAGTCGAGTCCTCTGTTTGAAGAAAGCATTCCCTTAACATTCTCATAGATAAGCCATTCAGGTCTGTCTTGCTCTTCCTGCTCTTCCAGGAGCCTAAAAATTTCTCGTATAAGGCTTGATCTGTCACCGTCCAGTCCTGCCCGTTTTCCGGCGACTGAGAAGTCCTGACACGGCGCCCCAAATGTCCAACATTCTGCTTCGGGCAGGCTTCCGGCATCCACATTTCTAATGTCATTTGCATACCATTCACCATTTCTGTATTCATCTTTCAAAATCTCCTTTTGCCTTTGCTTAAATGTTAGAGAACTCAGATATTGTCGCTGCTCATCTGTTATCAAGTGCATAGATGTATAGCTTGCTGTGGCAAATTTATCCCATTCGCAAAATCCTACGCATTTATGACCTGATAGTTCAAGTCCACGCCTGAATCCTCCAATTCCCGCAAAAAAGTCTATGAATTTCATTCATCTATTCCCCACCAATCATCGCACGTATCGCCGTATTCCGTTTCCAGCGCGTAATACTCCGACTCTCCATTATTGCAAATCCAGCCTCCTTCTCCCGGAACTTCGCCGGGTACGTGGTATTTGCACGTTCCGCAACACTGTTCCATATCACATCTTCCCTTCTATTTCATCTAAATCACCAGATAGTACAAGTGCTGTTGCTTCAATCACAATGCTCATGATTGTCATATCGAGTTCATCCCAACTTATATGGCCTTTGACTTCTCTCTGCCCAGCTGTTTTCTGCGTAGTCATTTGAATTAAGTCATATACATATTCCTTCAATGCCGGTATGTTGGATTTCTGCCCTTTATCCATTAAAAATTTCCACATGGTATCTTTTATTGCATTTGCCGGATTTTCTTTCATTTTTCCGCTCCCAATATCTCATCCAAACATTCATTAAATCCAATATTTTCTTTATTAATCCTTCCTTTAGATTTTACAGAACCCCCACAATCTCCGGGAAACATGCCGAATATTCCATATGTTATTACTTCTGGTCTATATTCAGGAAGAGGCTTTATTTCACACCATTCTGGCAAAGACTTCTTGTCAATAATAAATTTTTTTGACTTATTACAATAACAACCATAATCATCATTTTCGCCAAATAAAGGACACTGCCCGCATTGTTTTGGAATTTCGTCTATTACAATAATTCCTTTTGCCATATCTATCTCCCCGTACTTCCAAAACCGCCGGTTCCTCGTTCTGGATCTGCAAACTCTTCAACCCCGGTAAATTCGCAGTATACACACGGCAGAATGACCATCTGGATGATTTTGTCGCCACGCAAAATCTGATAATCGGTATCTCCGTGATTGTAGAGCTTTACTCGGATACTTCCAGTAAAGCCGCTATCCACAACACCTTCACCAATGAGATTATGCTTTACATTCAGTCCGGACTTCGATTTTAAGAAAATAGTATATCCCTCCGGTATTTCAACGTGTACTCCTGTGTCAATCACAACGCTGTTTCTTGCTGGAACTGTAGCGCATATAGGGCTTCTCAAATCCGCTCCGGCATCTGTTTTGTGTGCAAACTCAGGCATATACGCCCCATCATCTAGTATTACATTCATTTTCAATTCCCTCCTATTCATTTTCTTTAAAATTGATACACATAGACACAAGCGGTACAAGTTCATCACCGGAAATCCAGGAAAGTTTTTCTCCAGTATCTAAAAATGTTATCTCATATTTATCCTTGTCTTTGTGTCCATATCCCAATCGCTTATCCATAACATTTTTATATGTATCAGATATCACAGCTTCTCTTCCGAAAAACTCATCATTGACATATTTATGCATCCCAAAGTATCCTTTTCCAAAAACCGCTTGCTCAGATAACTCGTATTTCAAACAAAGAACTTTGTCTCCAACATTAAATTTTCTCATATTACACCTCATTATGAAAATGGCAACTGGTCTTCGATACCCGCCGGGATGTCCATGAATCCATCCGAATCAACGTTCGACGCTCTCCTAGGCGTATCATACAATGCCCCTGGATTCTCATTTGCGCTCTTGCTTTCCGCAAATTCATGCTCCTCTACGACAACATCTGTTGTGTAAACCCTCTGTCCGTCCCTGTTCGTGTAGCTTCCAGTCTGAATACGTCCAACAACGACCATTTTCATTCCTTGGTGCAGATAGTTTTCAGCAAACTGTGCTTGCTTTCCGAACACCACGCATGAGATAAAATCTGCTGTCTGTTCCCCGTCTCTTTTAAACTTCCGATCTACCGCCAGTGTGTATCTGGAAACTGCCATTGGCTTTTCACCTTGTGTGTATCTGGTATCAGGGTCTTTGGTGAGCCGTCCCATGAGTATTACCTTATTAATAAGTCATCTCTCCCTTCTTTTCTTCCCACATCTTTTTAAAACGCTCTCCTGCCGCCTCTTTTTGTTCGTCCGAAACCTTTCGAGGTGGACTTACTTTCACGTAATTAACTGGGATGTGGAAAAACGCAGAACCGTCATCGTTTTCCACAATGAGTTTTACTTCATCCGGTCTTTCTTTTGCATATCTCATAAGTTTGCTTTTTAATGCTGTTCCAGATGGAACGGAAACTCCGGCATATTCGCTTTTCTTAGTCCATTCGATTACAAATTCATTCATCTTTCTCTATCTCCTCCAATGCTTTCTCGGCTTCTTCTCTAGTGAGAAATACTGTTTTTCCCCACTCCAAGGCAAGAACATCTGTTGTTTTTTTACACCAATCTGTTGGGTCTGTATCAAATTCTGCTATAGGTTCTCTATATGGAAAGATGTCCTCGTCAGCCGCCAAAGCAATCCATGCCTTCCCGTCTGCACAAATTGAAATTCCGCAGTTCACGCACTCTGTTATTTCATAATCATAAATGTAATAAACTATGTCGCCTTGGCTTTCCCATACCTGATTTGATGGCAGCACCACCAATCTCCCCTCTTTATCTGCGATTTCGTATTCTGCCAGTTTATCAATAATGTTTTGAAAATCATCTCCACCACAATTTATTTCAATATTCGGAGATTTTGGTGCGTATCTATCGAATTGTTCCATGTCGTCATACCATGCTTCTGTCAACCGTTCTGTCACTCGCTCCACCTCCCGTATAGCTTATTCTAGTATCATACCCTGTTTTACCAACACTCTCTGAGTGTCCACATGAGCAACAAATCCAAAAAGTATACGCGTACCCAAATTTGAATTGAATGTACGGCATCATATACACCCCGCATTTCGGGCATTTCTTGAAATAGTCCATTATTCATTCCTCAATATCACTCTTTTCAGTTCTCTGTCTTTTATGACATAACACTTATTTTCATCAACAAATCTATTAGGAATAAGTTTCGTATTTGGCGGAAGTTGTTCACCTGATTTTTCCACTTCGCTTATAATGTTTGGGTGGCACACAATAACAATCGTGAAATCAAGCATCATATCGTCAAGCTGCTTTTTAAATTCTTCTGCGTTCAAAGCGCGAACCTCCTTTCCTCCAACTTCTCAATCTGCTTTTTCAGACTGGCGATTTTCTTCTGGCGCATTTCTTCAGATTTCTGAATTGCTGCTTCTTTGTCATAATGAATCCAACTATATCCCTTACCAGAATAGCAATCATTAAGATTGTCCGTTTCGATAATACCTCTTGTCAGCGCATATTTTGTAATCCAGACTTTCATAAGCTACTCCTTAATTTTCTTATCAAAACCTCTCAACATCTTCACATACCATGTATTTTCAATATCTTCCTTTGATATGCCTTTAAAATCTTCCAGTTTCTCAATAATTCTCCACCAGCTTTCCATCCCATAAACAATCTTTTTCAGTTCTGGAACAAATATCGCCGGGTTTGTCATGGCAAAATTATTGAGTATTCCGCTTTTTCTGTCATAAGTTGTATGTATTCCTATTGGTAAATCGCCAAGGTATATTCCAAGGAAACTTTTTCCTTCATATTCCTTTCCGCAAGGGCTTATTTCGCACAAAGACCCCATTTCATAAGTTCCTCTTGCTTCTATCTTCTGATTTTCTATGCCTTGTATCGTAAGAGGGTATTCAATAAATTTAGAATCGAAAGAATCGCATTTCTCGCATTCTTCCTCAGTAACAATTTTAACTTTGTCATCCTCCCAACCGTCCACAACGCAATGGACTTCATCATGGTTCTTTCCCATAAATCTATGACAAAATCTACATCTTTCCTGTTTTGTTTTCATTCTTCTACTCTCCTTAAAACGGATATTTACTCATTTCCACGCTCATTCCGGCTCGTGCAACATCAACCTTTACCCATTTCCCGGCAACCGATTGAACCTCTTTCTGCATGGTTTCCGGGTCTGCATTTTCGCTGGACAGGTGGCAGAGGATGATGTTCCGTAAATCCGGTGTTTTATTTGCCAAAATTATGTCTCGAACCGTAGATACGCTAGAATGCCCCTTAAGTGCATGGACATAATTTGCAGAACTGCTGTCCATTAAATCATCCATATGGTTGCATTCCAGCAACATATAGTTGATTCTTTGGTTCTTAAACGTGTACGGTATGTACTCAAAGTCCGTGGCATACAGGAGCACTTCATCACTATTCTTTATCAGATACCCAAAATTCGGACACGGTATCAATGCTCCTGTATCTTTGTCTCTCGTAGTGTGCGGCAGGTAAAATCCTGTAACATGGAACGAGCCCACCTTAAAAGGTATTCTCTCCGGTTTCCCTGTCATCTTCTCGCCGCTGATGATTTCAAAATGCTCTGCGGTTTCGTCGTTGGTGTAAATTTGGATGCCATAATGTAAGCAATCCTTATATGACCGAAGGTGATCCGAATGGGCATGGGAACAGATACATCCAACTATCTTTGAAGTCTGGTAATCTATCATCTTCATGGTTTCCGACCACTTCACGCCACACTCTATCAGCAGGATTTCTCCACTGTCAGCAAGCAAAGCATATGAATTTCCCTTAGATCCTGTTCCGGCGCACTTCAAAAGCATATCATCACCTGCCTTTCTTCATCTCTTCACCTTCTCAACATCATCACGATATGGGAATTCTTTACGCAAATTACGAACTGCCCTATCTTCCTCATCTTCATCACCGAAGTTAAAGAATATTCTCCAGTCTTTGTAAGCCAACGTTGGTATTGAAATTAAAACATCTCGCAATTATTACACCTCCCGTATATCATGCAATCTACTTATCAGAACCTTTTCTAATTTCCCGTCACATTCTAGTAATGCATATGTACAAAATAAACCGTTCACATAACCTACTATTTTATATTCCCTTGTATTAAGTTCACATTCTTTGCAATTTGGAATTTCAGAAGCAATTCCGCTATATAATTCCCATGTATCAATACACATACTACATTGTGATCTAGCTGGATAAACTTTGCATATAGTCATTAAAACTTCTCCCTTTCTTTATCCAATCTTCATCATATTCACCTCTGGAGCAAAACTCGTCACCATTCACATGATGGCACCATTCATTGCAGATTCCAAAAGTAATAGTGTATGGGTATATTTTTATTTCAATGTCGCCTTCATGGATAAAATTTTTACAGTACCTACATCTTGTTTTAATTACTGTATTTTCCAAAATGACATCTCCCTTTTTTATGCGTTTTAGCATTTAGGATCTGGACCTTTCTTATAGTTCCAACACGGTATTGGACCATGCGGTTTTATTTGATCAATTACATTTTCCCTATTATCTGGATATCGAAGGTTCTGCCCGCAGAATATGCAATGATGATATGGGCGTTCAAGTTTATTTCTGCAATTTGGACACATTTGAGGGTGAGTTTTATCCGTCGTATAAAACACCGGAGTTCCTATGTCTTTTTTTATTGCGATAATCGCTAAATCTAATGCTTCCATATACGCTTGATTGTATTGATAAATAGAATCGTCTAACGCTTTGATTTCTTCTAAAATTTCAAGTGCTTTTTCTGACTTCATTCTTCGCCTCCCAAATACTCCGTCCTTTCATATCCATCCCAGCTATTAGCACCACCACAATGTTCCATGCACCACTTATCACTATCGGTTACATGATTACATTGTCCGCAATTTGGTTCTTCATCATCGGCGGTATAAACGATTTTCTCACTCATATTCACTCCTCCTCTGTCTGAACAAGCCATTCCAAAACGCACTTTCTTCCAATTTTTTCACACGTTTCAAAGGTACATTCGCCCTCAGCCGAACAATAGTTACACTCATTGAAGTCAATCAAAAATTCAGCAAGTTCTTCATCGTCCATGTTTCTAATCCTGTCAGCGTTGCTCTGTTTTCTCTGGTTCTTGATAAACTCCCGTACAAGGTGATAATCCTTATCCATCGTAGACAGGTGTTCTTTTGCGTCTTTCTTCTTATACACAATGACCGTATCTCCATCTTTTTGCGCTCTCAGAACCTCATACGGATTCTTGCTTGTCGCCACAATCATGTAGTCCCTTGTTTCCAGGAAGTTCTCAAATTCCTGTAATTTAC
>ERZ1643246.2582-NODE-2582-length-16894-cov-8.252628_pt1 | contig 16894 bp, 8 predicted proteins | sample MGYA00579265_ERZ1643246 | MGnify/ENA primary metagenome ERZ1643246 (study PRJEB29033, sample SAMEA4952261) | chicken gut metagenome | biome: Broiler Chicken; feature: Gastrointestinal Tract; material: Caecum | place: Ireland | collected 2018 | study: Broiler...
ACAAAATACTCCACCGCATTGTGCGGGAAAAATGCTTTAAACTCGCTGTAAAGCTGCGCCGCCAGCGTCTTGTTATGCGCCAGGATCAGCGTCGGCTTATTTAACTGCTGAATGACATTGGCCATGGTAAATGTCTTGCCGGACCCGGTAACGCCCAGCAGCGTCTCAAACTGATTACCCTCTTTAAACCCTTTCACCAGCTGTTCAATGGCCTGGGGCTGATCGCCGGTGGGGGCAAAATCTGATACTAATTCGAAATGGTCCATACGATACTTCTCCTTTGCAGTTTTTTAATACTCTTTCCTTAATGATATATAACTACAATTCTCATTTTTTGATAATAAGAAAAATAACCGTTCTTTCCCCAAAGTATACCACACCCCTTCTCAAATGTATAGGCATTTTAGAACATTTGTTCTTTTTGAAATGTAAATTTTGAGCCGGATGCAGAAACACCCGGCTCGTGCCAACAGCATTACAGATCATAATATTTTTTAAATTCCGCCGGATTCGGTATCTGGGACAGCTCCAGGGCTTCCCGGCGTTTGCGGTCGATCCAGATTTCGATGAGACGCTCCGGAAAGACGCCACCGGCGGTCAGATAGTCGTGGTCAGCTTCCAGGGCGTCGAGGGCTTCCTCCAGGGTCTTTGGCAGAGATTCGATTTTGGCTTTTTCCTCATCGGACAGATCGTAGAGGTTAAAGTCGTAAGGACCCCAGCCACAGGCGGATGGATCGATCTTGTTGATAACGCCGTCGATACCTGCCATAAGGATGGCAGCGTAGGCGTAGTACGGGTTTGCGGTGGCGTCCGGGTTGCGCAGTTCAAAGCGTTTGGTCTCCGGAGATTTGGCGTAGGCCGGGATGCGGATGACCGCACTTCGGTTGGATGTGGCGTAGCCCACCGTTACCGGAGCCTCAAAGCCCGGAACCAGACGTTTGAAAGAGTTGGTGGACGGGTTGGTGAGGGCACAGAGGGATGCGATGTGTCTGAGCAGTCCGCCGATAAAGTAATGAGCAGTCTGGCTTAAACCGGAATATCCGTCCTTATCGTAAAAGACTGGTTTTCCGTCTTTTTTCAAAAGCATATGAACATGCATACCGTTGCCGGCCTCCCGGTGAATGGGCTTCGGCATGAAAGTAGCGGTCTTGCCGGCCTGCACAGCGGTATTTTTGATGACGTATTTGATGATCATTGTCTTGTCCGCCATATCCACCATATCGCCCAGTTCTACTTCAATCTCCATCTGGCCGGAGCCGCCCACCTCATGATGATGGTACTTTACGTCCACGCCCCAGTTTTCCAGAAGAATACACATTTTACTTCTCAGGTTATAAGCGATATCCTGCGGGGCAGCGATATGATAACCACCTCCGGCAGGCACTTGAAAACCGTTATTATACGGGCTTTCTTTTCCGCTGTTCCAGGACGCCTGCGCCGTGTCGATGGTGAAAGAAGTCTTCTGCGGAGATACCGTATAACTTACGTTATCAAATAAATGAAATTCAAATTCCGGGCCGATGAGCATTTCATCAGCAATGCCCTGTTTCTTCATGTACTCCACCGCACGCAGGCTCACATTTCTCGGATACTGATCAAAGGGCCGGTTTTCCTCGCCGATCACACACACATTGCCGCACATGGTCAGGGTTGGAATCTCCACAAAGGGATCGATGACCGCCGTGGCCGGGTCCGGAATAAATACCATGTCGCTTTTTTCCACCGGTGCGTATCCGTAATTGGATCCGTCAAAGCCGATGCCCTGAACAAAAATATCTTCGTTGAAACGCTCCACCGGAATGGTGATATGGCGCCACCGACCGTCCAGATCTGTCATTTTAAAGTCAATCATACGGATTCCCTGTTCGGCACAAAGTTTTCTTAATTCTTCTGCTCGTTCCATAATAACCTCCCGTTTCTTCCCCGTGAACAGTCTCCAAAGGCATCTGCTCACACTTAATTTTATTAAGTATATTCTATCATATATTTAATTTTTTTCCGATACATTTCCCGAATTATTCATTATTTTAATTTTTTCGACACATATTTTATGAAGATGCAGTTTTTTATATTTTCACCTGCATTTCCATTTTTTTCGATGACAGAAAATAGTATCCTCCTGTTATTTTTACAATTTTTCTTTCTTTTCCTGCAATTTTCGTAATAAAGTTTTAATTTTTTCTCAAAAAATCTTGCCTTTCTGAATATTATGTGATAGTATTTTTCCATTCGCTATAAATACAGCATTACTCTGGAGAGTCTTTACCGGCTCCGGTGCCGATTTTAAAAAGGAGAAGCATTTCATGTGAACTCATCCGGCAATCGGCCAAGGCCGGCGGTAAAGCGCCGAAGGTGTACGGCAGGGTTTCCTGCTAATCTCTCAGGCAAAAGGACAGAATATGTAAATGCATGTTTTTCTTTGGAGGGCTGGAAGTTTTTCGGCTCTTTTTTTATGTACACATACTGGTATGACGGTACATCCATGATCCCGCCAATGATTGTCTGAATTTCTTTCTGCATTCAAGGTTTGAACATGAATGTGACAGTTCACCAGAACGTCTCAAAGACCCTGTTCTTTCTAAGATTCTTATTTATTTCTCCCTGTTTTTGCTGAATCACAGATGGCGGAATTCCACAGTACAACAGAAGAAAGGAAGTATCAAAAAATGTTTGACACCATCAACAACATTTTATCCTCCATCGACAACGTCGTATGGGGCGTACCGCTGATTGTCATGATCATGGCAACCGGTATTTACCTGACCATCCGTCTGCGCGGACTGCAGGTTCGCAGACTCATCCTGGCCGTAAAATATATGTTTGCCAACGAAGAGCACGAAGGAGACGGCGAGATTTCCAGTTTTGCCGCCCTCTGTACCGCCCTCTCGGCCACCATCGGCACCGGAAATATCGTCGGTGTCGCCACCGCCATCGTAGCCGGGGGACCAGGCGCCCTGTTCTGGATGATCATGGCCGCTGTGGTCGGTACCGCAACCAAATATACCGAAGGCTTTCTGGCCATCAAATACCGGACTGTCGCAGAAGACGGCCATGTGGTAGGCGGACCGTTCTACTATATTGAAAATGGTATGGGAAAACAGTGGCGCTGGCTGGGTAAAATCTTTGCCTTCTTCGGCGTCTGTGTCGGTCTGATGGGAATTGGTACATTTACACAGATCAACGGTATCACAAGCGCGGTCAAAAATTTCTTTGACCCGGAGAGTGTCAACACAATTTCCCTGTTCGGCCGGGAATATTCCTGGGCTGTGGTCATCGCCGGAATTATTCTGACCGTGATCGTTGCCTTCGTTATCATCGGCGGTATTCAGAGAATCTCCACGGTTTCCCAGGTTATTGTGCCGTTCATGGCCATCGCCTACGTGGCTGTGGCGCTGCTGATTCTCATTCTTAATTATGAAAGGATTCCAGGCGCCATCGTGGAAATCGTACAGGGAGCCTTCGGTCTCCGCGCCGCTGCCGGCGGTGCGCTGGGCGCCATGATCGTAGCCATGCAGAAAGGTATCGCCCGGGGTATTTTCTCCAACGAATCCGGTCTCGGAAGCGCTCCGATCGCCGCTGCCGCTGCCAAATCCAATGAACCGGTAAGACAGGGCCTTATCTCCATGCTGGGAACTGTCATTGACACCATTATCATCTGCACCATGACCGGTCTGTCCATCATCATCACCGGTTCCTGGAATGTGGGTCTCGACGGTGTGGACGTTACCACAAGAGCCTTCCAGGTGGGACTCCCGTTCCCGGCGCAAGTCTCTTCCTTCCTATTAATGATGTGTCTCGTGTTCTTTGCATTCACGACCATTCTCGGATGGGACTATTACAGTGAGCGTTGTCTGGACTACCTGTCCCACAATAACGCCAAGGCAGTGAAAGTATTCCGCTGGCTCTATATCGCCTGCGTGTTCATCGGCCCTTACATGACTGTATCCGCCGTATGGACCATCGCCGATATCTTCAACGGTCTCATGGCCATCCCTAACCTGATTGCCCTGCTGGCCCTGAGCGGTATTGTGGCCAGAGAGACAAAACAATATTTTAAGAATTTTAAAAAATAGTGTTTCAATTTTTTAAAAACCTTTTGTACCGGCAGCTTTCCTGCAAAAAATAATATTTTCCATTATTATTAGCACTCATTTCTAATGAGTGCTAATTTTCTCTTGACATTCATTTTTTTTGGTATTAGTATATTATCCAAAGCCCGCTCTTTTTCACTTTCAGCGGACCTCATATGTCGTTACTGTTCACACAGTAACTGTATGTCAACAATTCCGCGTCTCTGCGGCGCGGATTATCATCAAATCAAAAAAGGAGATGCTATTATGGCAAAGCAGGGAAGTTTATCAATTAACAGCGAAAACATTTTTCCTATTATTAAGAAATGGCTTTACTCCGACCATGATATTTTCATTCGTGAGCTGGTCAGCAATGGCTGTGATGCCGTAACCAAATTAAAAAAATTATCCGTCATCGGCGAGTTTGAAGAACCGGAAGGCAACAAATACAGAGTGGATGTTCTTGTCAGCCCGGAAGATAAAACCATCAAGTTCATTGATAACGGTATCGGTATGACCGAAGATGAGGTGGACGAATACATCAATCAGATTGCCTTTTCCGGCGCAGAAGCCTTTCTTGCTCAATATAAAGATAAAACCAACGAAGAGCAGATTATCGGTCACTTCGGTTTAGGATTCTATTCCGCTTTCATGGTTGCAGATAAAGTTACCATCGACACGCTTTCCTATAAAGAAGGTGCAAAACCGGTACACTGGGAATGTGACGGCGGAACAGAATTTTCCATGGAAGACGGAGACCGGACCGAGCGCGGTACCGAGATCACCCTCTACCTCAATGAAGACAGCTATGAATTTTCCAACGAATACCGTGTTCGCGAAGTTCTTGAGAAATACTGCTCCTTCATGCCGGTGGAAATCTACTTCACCAACGAAGACGCTGAGGAGCCTGAGAAAGAGGAGACACCGGATGTGGTAGACGTTGACGCCAAGGATGAATCCGCCGACACAAAGGATGACGCAGCAGAGGGCGAAAACGCGGAAGAAAAGAGTGAAGAGGCCTCCGGCAGCGATGACGAGAGTGGAGACCATGAAGTCACTCTGGACGATGAAGAGGAAGAGGAGGAAGACAAGGGTCCAAAACCAATCAACACGATTCATCCTCTCTGGACCAAACATCCGAATGAATGTACTGAGGAAGAATACAAAGAGTTCTATCGGGATACCTTCCATGATTACAGAGAGCCTCTGTTCTGGATTCACCTGAACATGGATTATCCGTTCAACTTAAAGGGTATTCTTTACTTCCCGAAAATCAACTCCCAGTACGAGAACATTGAGGGAACCATCAAATTGTACAACAATCAGGTATTTATTGCCGACAATATCAAAGAGGTAATTCCGGAATACCTGCTCTTGTTAAAAGGATGTATCGACTGTCCGGACCTGCCGCTGAACGTTTCCAGAAGCGCACTGCAGAATGACGGATTTGTCAAGAAGATTTCAGATTATATCACGAAAAAAGTTGCCGAGAAGCTGTCCGGTATGTGCAAGACCGACCGGGAAGCTTACGAAAAATACTGGGATGACATCAGTCCGTTCATCAAATACGGCTGCATCCGCGATGTCAAATTTAACGAGAAGATGCGGGATTACATCATCTTCAAGAATATGGAAGGTAAATATATTACCCTGCCGGAATATCTGGAAGCAGGCAAAGAATCTTACGAAAACAAAGTCTTCTATATCACCGATGACGTTGCCCAGTCCCAGTACATTAATATGTTCAAAGAAAACAACATGGATGCCGTTTATCTGACCCATCCGATCGACAATACTTTCATCACTCATCTGGAACAGGCCAACCCGGATGTACGTTTCCTGCGTATTGACTCTGACCTGACCGATAACTTCAAAGAAGAAGTATCCGAGGATGAACTGAAAGAGACCACGGAGAAGCTGGCTGAATTATTCAAGAAAGCCACCGGCCAGGAACATCTGATCGTCAAGGTGGAGAAATTGAAAAACCCTGATATCTCTTCCATGATCACTGTTTCTGAACAGACAAGACGTATGGCAGAGATGATGGAAATGTACGGTATGAGCAGAAGTGAAACCGGCCTGGGCGCCCAGGGCGAGACACTGATATTAAATGCCAACAACAATCTGGTTCAGTTCGTTTTAAATAATGAAGAAAACGAAAACACTGATCTGATCTGTCAGCAGATTTATGATCTGGCCCAGCTGGCAAATCATCCACTGGCACCGGAAGAGATGACCAAGTTTGTGGCACGCTCCAACAAGATCCTTGGAATTCTCGCGAAATAATCAAGGCATAAAAGACGTAATCAGACACAAACTTATTGAGACATAAACAAAACCGCCGCCTCACAGATTCGATATTCTGTGAGGCAACGGTTCTTTTTATTTATGGTATATACAAGAAGGATTTCGATTTACTGACGCTTCCGCTGCTGTCAATATGACGGTTCTGCTTTCCGCAGAATCCTCTCTCAATCCGATCACCTTAGTTAAAGAAGTAATCGTATGGATTGCTGTAGTAATCTCCGCCGCCGTTTCCGCCGCCATTGTAGTAATACTCATATGGATCTGTTCCGTACTGCTGAGATTCCTCTTCTGTGGTTGTGGATTCTTCGGTGGCTTCTTCGCTATTTTTCTCATAGTCACTCTCTTTGCCAAGAGTTACCTTTACGGTCTGTTTCTCATAGGTACCATTCTGGTTTGCTCTTTGCAGAGTGATCTCTACTTCCGTACCAGCCTTCTGTGCTGAAATTCTGTCTTTCAGTCCATCCATGGTAGAAACGGTATTTCCCTCAAAACCGGTAATGATATCGCCGGCTGCAATACCTGCCTTCTCGGCCGGTGAACCTTCCACTACCTGAGATACATAGACACCGCTCGGCATTCCGAGAGCTTCTGAGTACTGGGAATCGATAGTTCTGCCGAGGATACCCAGATAAGCGGTCTCTCCTTCCGGAATACTTCCGGCATTCATCAGGTTCTCCAGTGTGGTCTGCGCAGTGGAGATTGGGATGGCATATCCCATACCCTCTACAGAAGTATCTTCCAGTTTCGCATTATTGATACCGACCACTTCTCCGTTCATGTTGACAAGAACACCGCCGCTGTTACCAGGGTTGATGGCGGCATCTGTCTGCAGAAGAGTCATTGTTCCGTCTGTGAAGGAAACTTCTCTGTCCTTGGCGCTGACAACACCGGTTGTTACAGACTGTCCATATCCCAGCGCATTACCGATGGCAATGACCGGTTCTCCCACCTTAAGATCATCGGAGCTTCCCAGTACCGCAATTTTGATCGTCGATAATGTATCATCGGAAAGATCCTTGGCATTGACAGAGATCACTGCCAGATCCGCATCGGAATCAGTTCCAACGATGGCGGCATCTGCTGTGGTTCCGTCAGAAAATCCTACCGTAAGAGCTGTGGCACCTTCCACTACATGATTATTTGTGGCAATCATCAGCGTATCGTCGGTCTTTGCCAGAATAAATCCGGAACCGGCGCCCTCGGACTCCTGTGTTCCGAAGAAATAATTGGAAACCTGTGTTTTGCTGGTGATGGAAACCACCGAAGGCATTACCGCATCCACAACATTGGACACATCTTCTGCCGCCGCATCGGAGCTGCCTGAGGAACCGTTATCCTGTACAGTGGTCGTCTCCACTCTCTGTGTCGCCGCCGGAATCAGACGGTCTCTCGCGATAGACACTCCCGCAAAACCGACGCCGGCAACCACGCCGAACAGCAGGGCCGCTCCTGCAATCTTTGCGATCTTCTTTCCCACGGCTCCTTTCTTTTTATCCGGTTCCTCGGGGATATTGCTGTAGTACTGCTGGCCACTCTGCTGACCGTGATACTGATATCTGGGATTCCGGCCATCCTGGCCGGCAGCATTGGTTTCTTCTTTATATGGATCTCCGGCATAATGATAAAGACCATTTTCCACCGGACTATCCTCTTTTGCAGTCTCCTGACCGGCTGCTCCATAAGAAGCGCCACCGGTTCCCGCAGAAGCCTCCGTTCCGGTTCCGTTATCCGGATGATTTACAGGTGCATCTTCATGGAAGCTGCCGCCTGCCTCGTCATTCTTCGGGTCATCCCCGGTATTGTTAGTATTCAGACTGTCATTTGTATTGTTATAATCAAATTCGCTCATATCGCAAACCCCTTTCTTTCGATCTGATATGCATATCTTAGCAATGATATGTGAATAAATTGTGTCATTTTTATGTTGAAAGAATGGTCGTTCCCACGACTTTCCACCTTCTCTGCTTTTTTCAGTAAAAAATCACAAAATAAATATTGTGGAATAATTTATTCTATTGTATGATAGATTAGAACAATTTTCCTGTCCGTACAACAGTTTCTATTCTTTACGGAGCAGGTTTGCAATTCACTGTAAATTATCCCAGTGTAAATTGCTGTTAATTTCCCGCAAATTATTATATAATAAGGAAAGGAAACCAGTCACTTTTTGTTTTAAGCCGGCATATGTCCGGATCAGTAAGGGTAACATTATGATTAAAGAGAATCAAAAGTACTTTAACCGGCTTCACGTGGTCATTGATGCCGTAGTTATTTATTGTTCGTTCTGTTTCAGCTATTACATCCGCTTTAAGAATCCATTTACAAAATATTTGTTTGGATTGTTTCTGCCTCCGGTATCTTTTTACCGGCAGTTGTGGCAGTACCAGGGCATGCTTATTGTTCTCGTTCTGGCTTATCTTATTTTATATGCCAAATTTAATCTTTACAAGCCCAAACGCTACCAGAATCAGTCAGCGGAATACAAGAATCTGATCAAGGCCAATACCTGCGGCATCCTGTTTCTGTTCATTTACATTTTCTTTATGAAAATAGAACATGTGCCGAGAAGCCTGATCGCCACCTTCTATATTGTCAGCATGGCTGCCACTCTGCTGGAACGCTTCCTCATCAAAAGTTTCCTGCAGAGAGCCCGCCGGAGCGGTCACAATCTGAAACATATCATCATCATCGGTTTCAGCGCCGCGGCGGAGGCATATATCGACCGGATCAAGGCGAATCCGCAATGGGGCTACATGATACACGGCATTTTTGACGATAACCTCAATGAGAACTTTCAGTACAAAAACATCTTCTGCATCGGCAAGATCAGGGATCTGGAAAAGTACCTGCAGAATACGGCCATGGATGAAGTGGCTATCACACTGAGTCTGAAAGAATACTACAAGCTGGAAGACATTGTTAATATGTGTGAAAAATCCGGCGTTCATACCAAGTTTGTTCCGGATTACTATAAGTTCATCACCACCAATCCGGTCACCGAAGATCTGAACGGGCTTCCCGTCATCAACATAAGAAATGTGCCACTGACCAACACGGTCAACAAGTTTATCAAGAGAGCCATTGACATCGTCGGTTCCCTGGTATGTATCGTTATCTTCTCTCCGGTCATGCTGGTGGTCGCTATTCTGGTGAAGAAAAGCTCGCCGGGACCGATCATTTTCTGTCAGGAACGAGTGGGACTCCACAATAAACCTTTTAAAATGTACAAGTTCCGCTCCATGGGCGTGCAGCCTCCTTCCAAAGAAAAGACGGCCTGGACTACCCACAATGATCCCCGGGTTACTCCGGTGGGACGGATCATCCGAAAGACCAGCATCGATGAACTTCCACAGCTTTTTAATGTCATCAAAGGCGATATGAGTCTCATCGGCCCGAGACCGGAGCGTCCGCTTTTTGTGGAAAAGTTCAAAGAAGAGATTCCGAGATACATGATCAAACATCAGGTTCGTCCGGGTATGACCGGCTGGGCGCAGGTCTGCGGTTTCCGCGGCGACACATCCATCGAAGGCCGGATTGAACATGATATTTTCTATATTGAGAACTGGACACTGTCCTTCGACATTAAGATTCTGTTTCTCACAGTATTTAAAGGATTTGTAAACAAAAACGCATATTAATATATCGGCACGCTCCCCATTCTGTTTAACCAGGAAAGGGGAACGTGCCAATATATTAGTCAGACATCACAGAAAAGAGAGGTGCATCATGCAATCATCCTCATCCAATAAACACAGCAAAAAACGTTCCAAAAGCTCACTGAGTTACCGTTCCGCTCAGAACGCCTCATACCGGCAGCTGGACGACGGACACAAAAAGAAAACACGGGCCGGCTCTCGGGAAGAGACTTCCTCTCAGACAGGTACCGGCGCCCGGTCCCGGCGGCAGGAATCCGGCACACGGTCACAGGAAGCGTTCCGCAGCCAGCCGGAGAACCGTTCCGGCAGCTCCGGCACTGTTTCTTCCGGAAGCAGTACCAGCAGAAATGGCAGCCGTTCTTCCGGTCCCAAAAAGAAACGGGGGTGTCTCGGCAGGATACTCCTGCCGCTCATCCTTCTGATTCTGATCATTGTTGTCCTGTTCTTTTTATTTCTTCGCTCCTCCTTCGGGCGGATCCAGAAATATGACCTGAACATGGACGATATCGTTGTCAATGATAAGGACAGCAACATGGACGATTATCAGACCATCGCTCTGTTTGGCGTGGACAATCAGGATAACGAGATCAAGGACGTGGGTTCCCGGACAGACAGCATTATCATTGCCAGCATCAATAAATCCACCAAGGATGTCAAACTGATGTCCATTTACCGAGACACTTACGTGAGTATTGACGGAGAGTATGACAAGATCAATGCGGCCTACGCCTACGGCGGTCCGGAACAGGCCATCAACACCATCAACCGGAATCTGGACTTAAATATCACTGATTTCGCCACCGTGAATTTCAAAGCTCTGGCAGACGCCGTCGACATCGTAGGCGGCATAAAGCTCACCATCAAGAGCGAGAAAGAGTTAGAAAATCTCAACGATTATATCGGAAATATGAATAAGATCAACGGAGGAGATTCTCCGAAGTTTGAGGAAACCGGTACCTATACTTTTGATGGCAATCAGGCCGTTGCCTATTCCCGCATCCGCTACATGGAAGGCGGCGATCATGAGAGGGCCAATCATCAGCGGCTTGTGGTGGAAGGCATCGTGAAAAAGGTAAAACAACAGCCATGGAAATTAAAAGCTCTGGCCGACACGGTGATCCCGCAGTGTAAGACCAGCCTGTCTACGGGAGATATGACTTCCCTTGCCATGGGCCTTCTCCGCTACAGCATCGTGGACTCCCAAGCCTATCCTTTTGATTCTGTGGATGAACGTTACGGCGGCATTTACTATGGATTCCCGCTGACTGTTTACTCCAACACAGTCAAAGCCCATGAATATCTCTATGGAACAAAAGACTACGAACCAACAGAGGAACTGGGACGCATCAGTGATAAGGTGGAAGCCGTCACTGACGATCTGGGATATTAGACGGGCATCTTTTTCTTGTCGGGCAAATAACGAACCCCATCAAAAAACTGCCGCAGGTATACCGGCTGTACTGAGTATCATGTACTCTTTTTGTACAGCCCGCATATGCCTGCGGCAGTTTCTTATGTTATCATTTTTTCAATTCTGTCTTTGATGCACACATCCATTCAATTCTGTCTTTCTGTTTACTCTTCAAAATAATTGAATTTCGGTGTTCCCTGAATCTGACAGGACGCCCGCAGAGGACGGCGGTTTCTGTGAAGGAGGACATTGATCAACAATGTATCGCCCTCTTCTACCATTTCCTGGATATCCTCTTCCGTGATCTCCACGGAGTCTTCCGTGATCATATCTGCATACTGCAGTTCCATATAGACATCACACATATTTCCCAGCAGCGCGTGGAATTCACTCTCTTCACTGCTCATTTCCGTCTCGCTTTCTGCCTGGGCGTATCCATAAGACATGATGATCGGAATACCCAGCTCACCGGCCAGTCTCCGGATACCTTCCATCAGAGGTTTGATATCCTCAGAATCTTCCACAGAAAGAATATTCTCAATATTATCAATGAATACCACCGGTTTATGGACGCCGTCTCTTACAATAGAACGAATCAGTTCAGCCAGGACATCCCCTGCGGAAGCTTCCTCCATGGACTCCGTATATTCTGATACCACTTCCTGATCCAGGATATACAGATGCTCGCTGATCCTTCCCCGGTACCAGTTAAGCTCATCTTTCAGTGATTCCAGATCTGCTCCGTTTTCTCCTGTCATGATGGACATAACAGAAACTGCCTTGTCCAGATCCCCCTGATGGATCTCATAACTCAGCCTTGAAATGGTATCCACCATCAGATCATACCGGGACAGTTCCGTGGAAATGTACAGAACATCCACGCCGCTTTCCGCCGCCCGGTCAGCCATCTGCTGCATAAAGCTGTTCTTTAAATACTGCGGGTCGGAATCAATAAAATATGTTCCCTTATGCAGACCGTACCGCAGCATGGCATCCAGCTTCTTAAAACCGGTACTTAACTTCCGGTTCTCCTGCGTATCTGCAATGTACCGCTCAAACTGATCCATGAAGCTGGCGGAATTCTTCAGGACAAAAGGATGACGGAGAGAGACCTGATATTCTTTCTGTTCCACCGGTCTGTCCTCCTGCATCCAGGTATCCGGTTTCTGATCGGTCTGCGTCTTTGTGCCGCCGTTTTTCTTTTCTCTTCTCTTCACGACTTTCTTTCTGGAAGAAGCGCCTGATTTCTTCACGGAAGCCTTCTTTCTGTCTGCTCCCGGGACCGGCACTGTATCTTCCACTTCCACTTCGGAAATGACATCTTCGTCCATGTCCTCCGGCGCACTCTGTGCTGCCTGATCTATCTGATCTGCGCCAAAAGCTCTGGCTTCTGTCTGATCTGCTCCGGACACCGTATTTTCTTCTGTCTGGTCTGCTCCGGACACTGCGTTTTCTTCTGCCTGGTCTGCTCCGGACGCCACATTTTCTTCTGCCTGATCCGCTTCTTCGGACGCCGCATTTCCTTCGTCCACAGAAACAGCATCCGATTCCGCATCTTCTTTATCAGGATCCGGAACCCCGGCCTCCTCTTCGGGAGCTTCATCAATGTCTCCCAGGAAATCTTCATCCATGGCAAGCTCCAGTTCTTTTTCCAGCAGATCCTCATCAAAGTCATCCAGATCCAGATTGTCATCGTCCCCGTCCAGGGCTGATACCGATGCTTTCTTTTTCTTTCCTGTTTCCTGTTCTTTCAGCCATGCGTCCAGCTCCGCTTCTGAACCGGCCAGTTCCAGAAGCAGCATCCGTTTAGCCCTCTCATAAACTTCGCCTTCCAGTCCGAGACTGTTCAGATTGGCGATAGCCTCATCAATCTCTGCCTGGGTATGCTCTCCGAGAACCAATTCGTCCGGATCCACATACTCAAACTCTTCCTCCGGCTCCTTCTGAGCTGCTCCGGCATCCGCCTTTTCCCCGGTCTTTGCGGATTCTTCAGCTACCGGCTCTTCCATACCGCTTTCTTCCGGGCCATCCTCTTTTGTCTCCGCCAACGGATTCTCTGCCTCAGACTCTTCCGGAACTTCTTCTCCTGCCTCAGATTTTTCTTCATCTGTTACAGATTTATCCTCATCCGCTTCAGATTGCTTTTCGTCTGCCGGATGACTGCCTTTTTCGTCACTCTGCTCTGCCTCTTCACTCTGGCTGAGCATTTCCTGTGCAGGAACAGGTTCACTGACGGCTGGTTCCTCTTCAGGTACGCTGGCCTTTATAGATTCCCTTCTTTCCTGCTGTCCTGTCTGTGTATCGGCAGACTCTGCCGCTTCCGCTCTTGCTTTTGCTTCCCGGGCCTTCTCCTGTGCCTCTTTTGCCAGCTCCACTGCGGACACGCCTTCTTTGATTTCCTTCGGTTCCGGTTTTGCCGCTTTCTGTGCAGCCCTGGCCAGCTCTACCGCTGACAGCCCCCGTGTTTCCTCCGTCTCTGCATCGTGACCTTCGGCATGACTGGCGGAAGAGGCCGCATGTTCTTCGTCAGAAACAGCATGTTCTCCTCTGGCTGATGCGGCGGCCTGCTGCAGTAAATCTCCCACATCTTCCTGCGGAACAGCAGCTCCACTGCCGCTCATCATCGCTCTGATATTATTCATGATAAGATCATTGAGACTTTCCATGTCTTCGTTTTCATTTTCTGACAAAATCATATCAGAATTCTCACGGATCACTTCCTGACTCAGCTGACGAAGCATCTCTTCCGTGAGAACCGGCGCTGCAGAAGAAGCTGCAGGTGCAGACTCTCTTTCGTCCGGTAATGCATCTTCTGAAGGAGCCGCCAAAGACTCTTCCTTTTTTGTCGCTGCGGACGCTGCCACGGCTTTTAATTCTTCCGGAATGAATTCCTCCGGCACCTGATCATCCACCTCGTCCGGATTTACACCGTCAGCCAGCTGTTTTTCAATGTGAATCTGACGCTCGATCTCATATTTTTCTTCCGGAGACAAGTCTTCATAATCCTCAAAAGAAACCAGCTCATCGCTGTTTTTCTCCATATATCTGAGGATTTCCTGCTGATGGAGCGCAAACTTCATCGGGTCCTGTCCCCGTTTCTTTGCTTCTTCCATCAGCCTTTCCGCCTGCTTTTCAATCTCCAGCTTCTCCCGGTCCTCTTCCTGCGAACGGCGGATTGCCTCCGCCGCCAGCTGAGAGGCGGACTTTGTCGCCGGCGCATCGTCCAGCACCTGCGGAATGTACGGCTCTTTTTCATGGGCCTGCTCATCCCTGTCAATGGCATCCTGTGCCAGCTCCCATGCGGAACGCGGCCTGCTCTCCTCCCGGTCTGCCTGGGCCATGCTGCGGATCTGCTCATCCATGGCCTTCTGTTCCTCTTTCAGCCGCTGTTCTTCTTCCCTCTCTTCCTCCAGCATCTCTGTGACAGACTTCTCTCTGCCATACTGAATCTGAGAAGGATCAAAAGGATATTCCACCTGTGGATTCTGCATTCCCATCATTTCCATAAGATTCTTATAGATCAGATCATTGAGCTCTGCGGTCTGCTGCGCATCAAAGGACTGCTCCAACGGAGAGTTGACCTCTTCCTGCGCGCCGCTGTCAGCAGCTGATGGATATTCTTCTGCCGCCCCTGCCGATGTTTCCTGCGCCGGTCTGCTCTCTGTGTCCCGGTGTTCTTCCTCCGGTCCGTTCTCTGGGTTCCGGTTTTCCCCGCCGGTCTCACTCTGCCCGGCTTCCGCATCCGCTCTTGCAGCGTTCTCCTGTTCCATACCTGCACTCTGAGCTGAAGCTCTGTTTCTGCCGCCCATTCTTCCTCTTCTTAAACTTTCTTCTATCATACTTGCCGCAGAAGCTGCCCTCTCGGCATCATCCATTTCTTCAAAGGTTTTTGGCGGAAAGATATCCGGCGCCAGCGTCTCCACAAGCTTCTGTATGGAGTCCACCATCTCCGCCACTTCCTCGGATTCATCGGGACGGCCCAAAATATTCATGGCCATGTCCACAATATCATTCATATCAAAAGGTTCTTCCTCCGTTCCCTCTGTGGCAGAATGCTGTGCTCTGACTACATCCAACAATGCTTTTATAATGTCTTCCATTTCTGTAAAATCCTCCGTCAATCAGTCATTACGTTTCCTGTGTATTGTAACACTTTTGTACCATTATTACAAATGTCGATTCTATTCTTATGGTCATACTGATGAAGTTTCACAATATTTTTTCCCAACAACGGCACTGGTCCGCCTAAAATCGTTGCTTTTTCTCCTTTTTTCTGCCATAATAAAAGGCGGAATACAGCATAAAATATGCTGATACATACCGTTCACCGGCGGCCGGGATATTCCGGCCCGCATCGCTTACTATTCATTTGGAGGAAATATATTTTGAAAACGTACATTGATTTACACATTCATTCCACTGCCTCAGACGGCACTTTCACCCCGGCAGAGATTGTAACCTCCGCCATGGCCGCCGCCGGAAACAAAAAAGATCCGGTAGTTATCGCGCTGACCGATCATGATACTGTTGCCGGCGTCCCGGAATTTATAAAGGAAGCCAAAAAATATAAGGACCGCCTGACGGCCATTCCGGGCGTGGAGATTTCCACCGATTATCACGGCGTGGAGATTCATATTCTTGGATACAACATTGACATCAACAACGCAGCTCTGCTGGAGCGCCTGAAAATATGCCGCGAGAGCCGCGACGGAAGAAATGAAAAGATCATCCAGAAACTTCAGGAGCAGGGCATTCAGATTACCATGGAAGATATCCGTCCGGCAGATCCCAACGAGACCATCGCCAGACCACATATCGCCAAACAGCTCCTCAAGAAGAAATACGTTTCTTCCGTCAAAGAGGCCTTTGACAAATATCTTGCCGAGGGACGGAGCTGCTACGTGGAGAGGATCATGCCGACTCCGCAGGAGGCTATCTCTCTCATCCAAAACAGCGGCGGTATCGCCGTGCTGGCTCATCTGATGTATTACAAAAAGCTCAACGCAGAGCAGAAGGCCGAACTGACCGCAGAATTAAAAGAAGCCGGACTGGCCGGCATCGAAACTTACTATAACACCTACACGCCTGTTGAAGAAGAATATGTCAAGAGTCTTGCCAAACAGCACGCTCTTCTTCTCACCGGCGGAACCGATTTCCACGGACAGAATAAACCGCACATTTCCCTTTTCAAGGGACAGGGCGAGATGGACATTCCGGAAGACATTTTACCGGAATTTATGGAAGCCATCGGAAAACTCAAGCAGCCGACCGGAAAATAGTCCTGTCTCCGGACACAACGGCAGCATTTTCATTTGGACACAAAAAGGGGCTCCTGATACAGAATAAATTTTCTGCATCGGAGCCCCTTTTTATTTCCAGAAAGAATCCTGCAAATCAGGATTCTCCGCCTGCGGCGGGTCGCGAAAGCGACATCTTCCTATCCGCCGCAG
>ERZ1643246.2583-NODE-2583-length-16894-cov-7.655086_pt1 | contig 16894 bp, 15 predicted proteins | sample MGYA00579265_ERZ1643246 | MGnify/ENA primary metagenome ERZ1643246 (study PRJEB29033, sample SAMEA4952261) | chicken gut metagenome | biome: Broiler Chicken; feature: Gastrointestinal Tract; material: Caecum | place: Ireland | collected 2018 | study: Broiler...
CAACTGACTTGTAATCAGTAGGTCGTCCGTTCAAGTCGGACAAGTGGCTCCATTATTAAAGGTCGATAATTTTAGGTAAGCTATTGTTATTGGCTTTTATTTTTTATATTTTAGGAGATATAATTATGATAGAAAATGAGAAAAATATATCTAATAAGATTGCAATAGTAACAGGCGGTGCTAGAGGTATTGGAAAAGCGATTGTGACAAAATTAGCATTAAATGGATATACTGTTATATTAGATTACAATAAATCTGAAAAAGAAGCTAAAATAATAGAAAAAAAATTAAAAAATATATATACCATTAAAGCAGATGTTTCAAACTATGAAGAAGTAAAAAAATTAGTAGAATTTACAATAAATAAATTTAAAAAAATAGATTTATTAGTAAATAATGCAGGTATAGACTTAGTAAGTACAATTAATGATACAAGTATAGAAGATTTTGATAAAATAATAAAAAATAACTTATATTCTGCATTTTATACTTCCAAAGAAGTATCTAAATATATGATAAGAGAAAAAGAGGGAAATATAGTAAATATAAGTTCTATATGGGGTATAATAGGTGCTTCATGCGAGATGGCTTATTCTGTTAGTAAAGCAGGATTAGATTGTATGACAAAATCTCTAGCTAAAGAACTTGGACCATCTAATATACGAGTAAATAGTATTGCTCCAGGTATAATTGACACAGATATGAACAATTTTTTATCTTTAGAAGAAAAAAATAATATAATATCTGAAATACCATTACAAAAAATAGGTCAACCTTCTGATGTAGCAGATACTGTGCTTTTCTTAACAAATAACAGCTATATAACTGGTCAAGTAATACAAGTCAATGGTGGTTGGAACATTTAATATTATAAAAAAGCAGATTAATTATTATTTATTAAATTAATCTGCTTTATTTTTTATTTTATCAAAAAAGCTGCATATAGTGGTATCGACTTTATATTATTAGCATATCCAAAATTTTTACTAGAAACTCTTATTGCATACTTAGGTTTATATCTATTCATGTAAACATTTAAACTTTGACTCCATATATTATCATTTGCCTTAACTTCAATAGGAATTATACCATCATTATTATACAAAATGAAATCTACCTCTGCTTTATTTCCAGATTCCCAGTATATTAGTGGATTTTTATTTGCAATTAATTGTGTTGCAACATAATTTTCTGCAATAATTCCTTTATATTGTAGTAAATTATCTAATATAACATCATTATATTTTATATTTAACATACTTAATAAAATACCGACATCGCTTAAGTACAACTTAAAATGGTCATCTATAATAAATCCCAATGGAGGAATCTCCACTTTATTAAGTATAGGACATTTATACACCATTGTACTAGAGAGTAACCAATTTAAAGCTGTTTCATAATCTCTTTTCCTTGCATTTGATGATATCTTTCCATATTGAAATTTATTACTTTGATTTCCCAATTGTGATGGTATTGATTTATATATACTTTCTATTTTACTTGCTTCATATTTATTTTCTACATATTTATTCATGTCATTTAAATATGATTGATATATATCCTCCACTATGCTTTTATCAAACTTTAAAATATCATTATCATTTTTAATTAAATTTTTAACAGCCTCTGGCATACCCCCAACACATAAATAAAGTTTATATAATCCTAAAACCTTATCATGTAATACTGGATCCATTGGCTTAAGTGTTTCATAACAATTTTTTATTTCCTCTATAAGACTTAAATTTCCATTTGCCATTAGAAATTCTTCAAAATCCATAGGATGCATATTAAGCATTTTTACTTTTCCTACTGGAAAAGAAGAATGCATTCTTTTTACTTTAACCCCTAATAAACTTCCTGCACATATTATTTTAAAAGGTAGTTCACTTTCACAGAAATATTTTAATGCACCTATTAATTCTTCTGACTCTTGAATTTCATCAAAAAATATTATTGTATTTTCTAAATTAATATCAATATTTAAATATATCTTCATTCTTTGAAATTTTTCGTATGTATTTATCTTTTCATTAAATATTTTTACAATTTCAGAGTTTTCTAATAAATTTATATACACATAATCTTTAAATTCTTTTTTACAAAATTCATTTATAATATATGTTTTTCCTATTTGCCTTGCTCCTATTACCATTAATGGCTTATCTATATTTAAGTTTTTCCATTTTATTAATTCTTGGTAAATTTTTCTTTCCATCTATCTTTCCTCCAAGAATATTATATTATACATTTTTATATAAGTCAAATGAGTTTCACGTTTTTAATACCTAGTTTTAGCTTTCGTTTCACGTTTTTGATACCTTGTTTTTAATCTTGCTTCACGTTTTTAATACCTTGTACTAATTTAAAAGATGGTTATTTCTAACCATCGCTTAATTATTTTTCTTCGTTACTTTCTTTATTTAACTCTTCAACTACATCATTAACATCAATTCCATGAATCATGCAAGCCTCTTCAAGAGTCTCACCTTGTGATGCAGGGCAACCTATACAATGCATTCCTGCTTGTATTAATATATCTACCTTATCTGGATCTTTTTCTAATATTTCTCCAATTTTAGTATCTTTACTAAATTTCATAATACTCCTCCTTATATGTTAGTTTTAACTAACATATATTTTAACATAAATTTTAAAAAAAGTATAGACAATTTTAAAAAAATATTATATACTGGTAATCGTTGGAAGGAGTGTTTCTTATTTTTACACTAATTGATATTTTTTTCATATTTTTTATTCTAAATCTACTTTTATTTCTTTATATGGCTTATACATTTATAGAATTCAAGCTATCACATTCAGCCCAAGGAATAAAACTAAAATTAAAACTCAGAAAGGATGATAATTATTAGATTTATTTTTATATGTTTTTCTATACTTTTAATCTTAATTTTTTCAATAATTTTATTCAAACCAATAATATTTTCACAAATCCCTAATATACAAAGCAATTTAAAAATCTTTGATTTCATACTAGAAGATAAAATTATGTGGCAAAATACAAAAATCATGTATATTTTTCTTATAATTCTAAATACATCAATAATCTCTAACTATTTATATTCTAAATTCATTCATAAAATATTAAATTCCAAAAAAGAAAATTCACAATTACCCAATATAGATTTATCCAAACTACATTTAACAATAGGTAAAGATAAAGAAGAAAAACTAATTTACTTATCTGAAAAAAGCCTTTATCAAAACATATTAATAACAGGAGGAATAGGAACAGGAAAAACAGCATCTGCAATGTATCCTTTTACAAAAGAACTTATAGATTATATGGCTAATAATAAAGAGGAAAAATTAGGTTTTCTCATATTAGATGTAAAAGGAAATTACTATCAAAAAGTAAAAGAATTCGCCAAAAATAGTAATAGAGAAAATGATGTAATAGTAATAGAACTAAATGGAAAATACACATATAACCCTTTAAATAAGCCTAACTTAAAAGCATCAATTTTAGCTAATAGGCTAAAAACAATCCTTTTGCTATTTTCACCAAATAATACAGAATCATATTGGATTGATAAAGCAGAACAAGTTATAGAAAGCTTAATTACTTATTGTAGAATATATAATCATGGTTATGTAACATTTGAAGAACTACATAAATTAGTTACAGATAAAACATATTATTCTTCAAAATTAAATGAAGCAAGAAATATATTCTTATCTGGAATTTTAAATGAAGAACAAGTCTATGACTTATTAACTTCTATAAACTTTCTTGAAAAAGATTTCTTTAGCTTAGATGATAGAACATTAAACTTACTAAAATCTGAAATTACTAGAATTACCAATTGTTTTGTATCTGATTATGAAGTTTTAAAAACATTTTGTCCATCAAAATATAAAGAAAATTTTTTAGGGTTTGAAGAAACTATTAATAAAGGAAAAATTGTAGTATTAAACTTAAATATAGGGAAATATAAAAATTTATCAAAAATAATTGCTGCATATCTAAAATTAGACTTTCAAACTGATGTAATTGCACAACTTTCAAACAAAGTTATAAGGCCCATGGTCTTTATATCAGATGAATACCAAGAATATGTTACAAGTTCAGATGCAGAATTCTTTGCTCAAAGTAGAGAAGCTAAATGTATAAATATAGTAGCAACTCAAAGTTATACATCATTATTACATACTATTAATAATCAATATTCTGTAAATGTAATTATACAAAACTTAGTAAATAAACTATGGTTTAGAACAGATGATATATATACAATTGAAGATGCTCAAAAACAAATAGGAAAAGAAGATAAAGAAAAATTATCTAAAACAATCTCAGAAAATTCAAAAGAAAGCAATTATAATTATCTAGTAAAAAAATTTACATCTGTAGACTCTAATCTATCAGAAAGCATAAATACATATTCACAGTTTGACTACACATATGATTATAATTTTTTTACACAAGAATTAGAAACATTTTCCTGTCTTGCATTTTTATCAGATGGAAATAAAATTATAAAACCATGTAAATTACAAATGATTCCATATTTTAAAAAGGAGGTTCAAAATAATGGTAAAGAAAATAAATTTAGAAAATAACAAAAATATATCAAAATATCAAATTAATAAAAAATACTATTTTTATATAATTTTTACATTTATTCTTATTTTAATACTATTACTAAGTTGTAATTCAGTAAATGCAGCAGATCCTAAAATAGTAAAAAAACTAAGTGATGCATTTGAAGATATAGAAGATTGGATTTTAAAATTATCAACACCCGCAGCTGCAGTTGCAGTAGGTGTTGGAGTATTTATGAAGAAATTTAGCTTTGGTGATGAAGAAAAAATGCGTATGGCCAAGAAAGTCATTAGAGGTTCTTTATTTTCATATGGATTTATCTTAGCTATTGATTTAATCCTTTCTGCAATTAATTCTTTAATTGGTTAGTTTATATTTAGGAGGTACTTTGGAACAAACTGAAATTGTCAATATTATAATTGAAACTATAAACTCTCTTTTTAGTAATCTATTTTCTTCAATTGATAATAATATTTATGAATATTTAGATGATTTTGCTTTTATTGATTCTAATATTATATCAAATTCACTTTTTAATAAATTTTTGAGTGAAAATACTAAAAGTAGTATACTATACTTAACAGATGCATTTTTACTCGCAATTATTATTTACTATGCTATAAGATATACATATTCTTTATTTTCAGGAGCTAATATAGAAAAACCAAGCCAATTTCTTTTTAAAGTGGTTATTTTAGGAATTATTATCAATTCTTCATACTTTATATCTGAGCAAATAATAAATATAAATTACCTTATATGTGAGAGTATTAAAGAAATAGGTGAATCTATAATAAAAAAAGAGATTAGTTTTTCAGAAGTTATTGATTATCTAAACTCTACTATTTCTATTGGTGATAATTCCTTTGATTTATTCTCATTTGATGGAATTATAAAAGGATTTATATCTGTTGGGCTTTTAAACCTACTATTTTCATATTCACTGAGATATATAATGGTACAAGTATTTGTATTATCATCTCCAATTATTTTTTTATCTTTGATGAATACATCAACATACTGGATTTTTAAATCTTGGTTTAAATGCTTTTTATCTTTACTTATACTCCAATCCTTTATTTCTTTTATACTAATAGTTATGCTTTCATTTGACTCTTCTAATAAGTTTCTACTAATTGGCTCTATATATGCTTTAATTAGAGCAAATTCATATATTAAAGAATTATTTGGAGGTATTAGCGTAGATGTTTCTTCTAATCTTTCATCATTTATCACCAAGTTTAAATCATAATAAATAACAAATTAAAAGGAGTAGATTATTTATGAAATTTATATTCCCACAAAATTTTAATTTTAAAAATAAATTACTTGGCATTATTGATTATCCCACCGCTATATTTAATGTAATATATTTTCTTCTGCTTTTTTCAATATGTAATTTAATAATATCTAATCTAACATTAAAAATATTTATAATAGTTATTTTTTACTTACCTATATTTTTATTAAGCATAATAGATTTTAATCATGAAAGTATTTTATATACATTTTGGTATATTTTGAAGTTTTTAATAAAGCCTAAGATTTATTTATACAAGTAGTTGTAAACTATGACAAAAAATGATATAATTCGACTTATATTATACAAGGAGGAAATATGAAGCTAGAGCAAAATGATTCATCATTAATATTTTCTACAACATCTATTCCTGATGTATTTTTTACTGAGTATTTATCACAAGCAAATGGTGATTATATAAAAGTTTACCTTTATATATATTTTTTATCAAAATATAATAAAGATGTAAAAATAAATGATTTATCTAAAAAATTAGAAATGCCATTAAAAACAATACAAGATGCTATAAAATATTGGGAAGATGATGGATTACTTATTAGAAAAAATCAAGGTTTTATTGTAGCTAATCTTCAAGAAATAGAGCTTAATAAACTATATAAACCTAAAATTACAATTTCAGCTTCTGATATGCAAAAAGTAGCTGAAAATAAATATAGAGCTAAAGCTATTGACACAATTAATAATGAATTTTTTCAAGGAATCATGTCTCCTTCTTGGTTTGGAGATATTGATTTATGGTTTAAAAAATATGCTTTTGATGAAGAAGTTATGATTGCATTATTTAGATATTGTTTTAATAAATCAGCTTTACATAGAAGCTATGTAGCAACTGTTGCAGAAGCTTGGTATAAAAATAAAATTAAAACATTTAATGATTTAGACTTATATTTCCAAAAAGAAGAAAAGGTAAAAACTATTGAAAATTCTATTAAGAAAAAACTTAGATTATCTAGGAATCTATCTATTTATGAAGAAGCTTATGTTGAAAAGTGGAATATTACATATGGATATAACATGGAAATAATTGATATAGCTTTAAAGAAAACTGCTGGTAAATTCAATCTTAGTTTTGAATATATTGATAAACTAATTTCAGATTGGCATGAAAGAGGTCTAAAGACTCCAGAAGAAATCAATAAACATTTAGAAAATCAAAAATCTAAGCCTGTTCAAACAAAAGATAATTCTAATAAAAATAGTTCTGCAAACTATTCACAAAGGCAATATAAAGATTTAAATAGTTTATACAGTAATATATAAATATTATGTAACATTATTATAGATTCGAGGTGATTTTATGAATTCACATAATTTACAATCATTGTTAATAGAATATGACCAAAAAAGGAATAAAGCAATTTTAGATGCTGAAAATAAAAAGATTCAGATGTATAAAAAAATCCCTGCATTAGAAAAAGTTGATAATGATATAACTTCTTTTTCTATTTCTACTATAAAGTCAATGCTTACATCAAAAAATCCAGATGCTCCACAGAAATTAAAAAAAGAACTTTCTGTTTTAAAGCAGAAAAAAATAGAAATTCTACAAAATGCAGGTTTGTCAATAAATGATATTTCTCCTAAGTTTGAATGCTCAAATTGTAATGATACAGGATATATTACAATTAATAATCAAACTGTACTATGTCCATGTATAAAACAAAAATTATATAATATACAATATAATAATTCAAATATATATGATTTAGAAAACCAAAATTTTTCTAAATTTAATTTAAATTTTTATTCCAATGAAGTGAATGTAGAAAAATATAACTCAAAAATCTCACCTAGAGAAAATATCAAAAAGATTTTAAATATTTGTAAAAAATTTATTGAAAATTTTGATGATGCAGAAGAAAATAATTTATTATTTTGTGGTAATACCGGTTTGGGTAAAACTTTTCTTTCTTCTTGTATAGCCAATGAATTAATAAAAAAAGGAAAAACCGTATTATATCAAACTGCTCCAATAATGCTTGATAGTATAATTGACTATAAATTCGGTAAAACTTCTAATGATGTGATAAATACAATTAATACTGTTGATTTACTTATAATTGATGATTTAGGTACTGAATCTAAAAATAATATAAAATTAACAGAATTATTTAATATTCTAAACTCCAGATTATTAAATCAAAATAATAAAATTACTAAGACAATTATATCTACTAATCTTTCTCTTCAAGATTTATATAATACTTATGAGGAAAGAATTTTATCTAGAATTATTGGTAATTATGAAGCTTGCTACTTCTTTGGTGATGACATTAGAGTAAAGAAGAAATTAAATATATAATCTAAGAAAGAATAAAGTTTTAGAATTCATTTTTTAAAACTTTATTCTTTTTAATTATAAATATAAAAGGCTTCTGAAGCTACAATAACCTGATGCATTTGTTTCAAATTTTTACATCTTAAATAGAAGGTTGTTTATTAGGATGCTTTTGTGGTACAAAATAAGACTTAAACTTTTTTCTAAAGCTTTTTTCTTTCTCAACTTTTTGAGACACCGTTGCAAAAATTTAATCTACTCTTTTTCTTCACTTTTACCTCTTTGCTCTAATTGTATTTTTGCATTTCTTATACTAGATAAAACTTTCTCTTCTAATAGTGCCTTAGGAACGTAATTTGTAAGATATTGTGCAACATTTATCCCACTATTACTTAATTCTAATAGTTCTGTCATCATATCACTTTTATTAGCACATAATATAATTGCTACTGGTGATTCTTCCCCTTCTGCTTTTTCATACTTATCAAGCCATTTTAAATATAATTCTACTTGTCCCTTATATTCTGGTTTAAAATCATTTTTTTACATTTCTAATTGATTAGACACATCTGACTAATTTTATATTTCATTGATAGATAATTTCATTTAAACCAATTTCTTTTGCTCTACTTTTTATATTATTTATCTTCCATATCTAGTAAATAACTTTCCAATTCATTACTTAATAACTTTTCTGTATATTCTGGTATTTTTAAAACCTTAATTATTTATTTTTTAATAATTAAGGTTTTATTATTTTTTATTCTTTCTATTCTTCTTTATCTAAATCTTCTGGATCTTCATTTATAGTTTCTATACTTACTACTTTTCCTCCATCATTTGTTCTCATTAAAGTTACACCTTGCGTATTTCTTCCTAATACACTAATTTCTTTTGCTTTTATTCTTATTACTGTACCTGTATCTGTAATCATCATAACGTCTTCTTCTTCATTTGCTATTCTTATTCCTACTATATCTCCTGTTTTTGGTGTTACTTTATATGTAATGACTCCTTTTCCACCTCTTGTTTGTACTCTATATTCTTCAAGTTCTGTTCTCTTTCCAAATCCATTTTCTGTAATTGCAAGCAATGTATCTTTACTATTTTCTATAATAGATTCCATTCCTATCACTACATCATCATTATCTAATCTAATTCCTATAACACCTTGCGCTGTTCTTCCTACAGGTCTTACATCTTTTTCACTAAATGTAATGCTCATTCCTTTTTTAGTTACTAGCACTATATTATCTTCTCCATCTGTTAATCTAACATCTATTAATTCATCATCTTCTTTTAGATTAATTCCTTGAAGTCCTGTTTTTCTTGCTGAGTCATATTCTTTAAGTGGTGTTTTCTTTATTAATCCAGACTTAGTTGCCATAAGCAAGAATTTACCATCTTCAAAGTTCTTTATTGGAATAACTGCTGTAATTTTCTCTCCTGCATCTAGTGATAATAGATTTACAATAGCTGTTCCTTTTGCTGTTCTTCCCGCTTCTGGTATCTCAAATCCTCTTAACCTATATAATTTTCCTTTATTGCTAAAGAATAATATTATATCATGTGTTGAGGCGCTAAATATTTGTTTTACAAAGTCATCTTCTCTAGTTGTCATTCCTGTGATGCCTTTTCCTCCTCTTCTTTGACTTTTATATGTGTCTTGTGGCATTCTCTTTATATATCCAAAATGTGTTAATGCTATTATTGAATGTTCTTCTGTAATTAAGTCTTCTTCATTAAATTCACCTTCTGCTGCAACTATTTTTGTAAGTCTTTCATCTCCGTATTTTTCTTTCATTTCTAAGCATTCTTCTTTTATAATGTCATATACTAGTTTATCACTTGATAAAATTTCTCTTAAATGTGCTATAAGTTCCATAAGTTGTGCATATTCTTCTTCTATCTTTTCTCTTTGTAATCCTGATAGAGTTTTTAGCCTCATGTCTAATATTGCTTGTGCTTGGATATCGTCTAGCCCAAATCTTTCCATTAATCTTTCTTTAGCATCATCATAAGATTCACGGATTATTTTTATTACTTCATCAATATTATCTATTGCTATTCTTAATCCTTCTAATATATGTGCTCTTGCTAAAGCTTTATCTAAGTCAAATTTTGTTCTTCTTAGTACAACTGTTTTTCTATGGTCAATATAATAGTCTAAACATTGTCTTAATGTTAATATCTTAGGTTCATTATTTACTAGAGCAAGCATTATTATTCCAAATGAATCTTGCATTTGTGTATATTTATATAATTGATTTAATATAACTTTTGAATTAACATCTCTTTTTAGTTCTATTACAACTCTTACTTTTTCTTCTCTATCTGATTCGTCTCTAACTTCTGATATTCCTTCTATTTTTCTATCTCTAACTAATTGGCTTATATCCATTATTAATTTAGCTTTATTTACTTGATATGGAAGTGAAGTAACAATAATTCTTTGTTTATTTCCACTCATTTCTTCTATTTCAGCTTCTGCTCTTAATGTTATTTTTCCTTTTCCTGTTGCATATGCTTGTTTTATACCATCTCTACCTAATATTAGTCCTCCTGTTGGGAAATCAGGTCCTTTTACTATTTTAAATAAGTCCTCGTCTGATAAATCTTCTTCTGATTCTATTATTTTTATAATTGCATTTAATATTTCTGTTAAGTTATGAGGAGGTATATTTGTAGCCATTCCAACTGCAATACCAGATGAACCATTAACAAGTAATGCTGGTAATTTCCCTGGTAATACTGTTGGCTCTTGTCTAATACCATCAAAGTTTGGCATGAAGTCTACTGTATCTTTTTCTATATCTGTTAGCATAGTTTCTGCTATTTTAGACATTCTAGCTTCAGTATAACGATAAGCTGCTGCTCCATCACCATCAATAGATCCAAAGTTACCATGTCCATCTATTAATGGGTATCTTAAAGAAAAGTCTTGTGCCATTCTTACCATTGCGTCATATACTGATGAGTCTCCATGTGGATGGTATCTACCTAAAACGTCTCCTACAGTAGTTGCTGATTTTCTATATGGTTTATCTGTTGTTAATCCATCTTCATACATAGTATAAAGAATTCTTCTGTGAACTGGTTTTAATCCATCTCTTACATCTGGAAGTGCTCTTTGTACAATTACACTCATAGCATAGTCAATATATGCAGTTCTCATTTCTGATTCTACATCTCTTTCAACTATCTTTCCTTCTGTAAATTCTGGTTCTTCTTTTTTATCCATTTGTCTACCTCTTTTCGTGCTTTTTTTACTTTATTTATTATACTAAACCATATTGAATTTTGCAAGGAAAAATATTGTTTTTTGTTAGATTTTTCTAATGTTTATATTATAAAAATTTAAAAGCGATTTTGTAAATAGTAAATATTAATTTATACTATTATTTTCATTATTATTTAAAACAAAACCATGCATTTAGGATAATGATATTATATCTTAAATACATAGTTTATTTGTTATTTATATATTTAATTTTTTAATAAATCTTATAATATGTACAGCCTCAAGGCTTCCAAGCTTTTTCATTTATTTTATTCTCTTTTTTATATATTAACTTTATATTCTTTATATATTTTCTTATTCTATCCACAGGTGGCCTCCTCGGCTGCACGATAGTTTTACTATCATGCAGCCTGCATATGTGCAGGGCACCTATGCCACCATCTATTTCTCTACCATTACCTATTTTCAGCTTGTTCTAGTGCATTGCAGGCAAGCACTCAGGGTTACAAGTATAAAGTACTTCTGAATCCGAGGTAGCCATTCTTACTGCTGGTATCGTACTTGTCACGAGTAGCTGTGTAATAGCTGCTACTAAAGTAATAACATCCTCTACCAACGCAAGGACGATTGCTAAAGGTATAAGTCTCGGTACTCCATTCTCTTACATTTCCTGCCATATCATATATATTACATCTTATATCATAGTTATTACTACTATCATGTGCATTTCCGGTTGTTGTTAGTGATGTTTGTAATGGAATTTGCTTTGAATAGTCTGTGTCTCCACTAAATGTTTGTATAAAGACTATTGCTGTATCCCATACATAACTATTTATTAAATCGCTTTCAAAATTATTATTACTACTATATAAGTTTTGGGCTAATTCTGCTGCCTCTGGTTGAGTTATTTCATTATATACTTCTTGTCCTTTCTTTATATTAAATGTATTTGTATTTCCACTTACCTTTCCTGCTTCGTATCTTCCTATATAATAGCCTCCTGCACTTTTTGCTTTAGTTATAAAGTCTCCTAGGTTTTTAGCTACTGTTTCTCCATTAGTACTACTTGTTACTTCTTTATAATTATAATTATCTCCTACATCTATTTCTACTACACTTGTATAATTGTCTGCTGATTGTTTCATTACTCCTGCTGAGTTTGTTTCAAATTCATATCTTCCAAAATTAATTGTTTTTGTGGCTCCACTTGTATTATACTTTACATTTCCTATTGGTATCCATACATATTGATTTCCTTTAGTATTGTTATCTCCTGCTTCTACATCTTCTATTACTACTCCTTCTGTTACATTTTTTCCTGAGTCTGTTGCTATTTTAAATCCTTGTGGTACTTTTACAGGATTATTGTATTCATCATAAATTGTTGTATTTTCTTTATATACTGTTCCATTTTTTATTGCTTCTTCTACTTCTGATAGTTTTTCTTCTTCCTCTTCATCTTCTTTATTATTTCCATTATTATAATCATCTATATAATTTACTACTTTATCTAATTCTATTTTTTCATTTTGGCTTGTATTTTCATATATTTGAGAGCCTTTCTGTGCCCTTCTAAATATTCCATCTACTCTCAAACTTAAACTTATTGCTACTCCGGCTAATATTAAAAGTACTATTATTGTTACGACTAGTGCGACTAGTGTTATTCCTCTTACCTGCTTCTTTAGTTTCTTAAATCCTCTTTTCACTTTCTTCTTCTCCTCGTATTTTTATGTATTTCATTTGTATATATTTGTTTTTATTTGTTATTCTATCCTTATATTACTTTTAGATGTAATTTCATTAATATTCTTAATATATTATATATATTTATTATTTATATTTGTCAATCGATTTCATATTCAAATTTCATTTTTTTTGAAAAAATTCTGAAAAGTTATCTGCTGAATTATTATATTTCTATTAAAGTAAATAAAAATCTCATTATTTTAGTATAATAGAATTAATAGAAAAATACTTAAGCAAAAAATAGATGTTTTTCTATAGACAATTTTAACACAAATAATTATGAAATTTAAAATCAAAAAAATATTTTATTTTCAATTAACTTAACAAAGAACAGAGAATTAGTTTATTTTACACTTTCTCTTAGCTAATCAATTTTTTAGCTAATTCTAATTCTTCATTACTTAAATTAAAATCTCCTCCTTTATTTTTTATAAGTAAATGTATATTCTCTATATTTCTAGCCTCTTTTAAGGTATTTTCTAATGGTATTGTTTTTTCTAATTCTTCCTCTAATTTTTTGTATTCTTTTTCCATTCCTTCAAAATCTTTATTTTCATAATAGTTTTTCCAATTATCTGAATATTCACTTATTTTTTCTACTGAACTTACCTGATTATCAAATTCATTTTCTATATTACTGCTAATTGTGTCTAAAAGAGCATCTTTTCCACTTTTTAAAACAGAACATATAGTTTCAGGTATTTTTCCAAAGTTTGAACAAAAGTCTAATGCATAGTCTAATGCATTAGATATTCCATCTATAATTCCTCCACTTTTTACAGCATTTCGTACTTGAGTTACATTCTCAAAATTTCCAGTAAATATTCCTACAGCACTTTTTCCTAGGTCAATTGCAGAGTCTATTGCTTCTTTGACTCCTGCTTTAAATCCATTATTTATAATGGCATCTTTTACATCAACGACTTGCTCTTCAATTAAATCGGGCATAAGTAATCTTATGCCTGCATCTAAGGCTGTATTAATAACCTTTCCAAATGTAGTCTCCATAAATCCTTTTTGTTTTTCTATATTAACATCATTTGATAAATTAATGTTATTATCTAAACTATTTGTAAGCTCCATTATATCTCTCCTTTATAATCTGTTTTTTTATTTTGTTTATTTCTTTATGTAATTTTGTTTGTTGACTCATATTTTTATTTACTAATAAATCATAATAATCATTTAATTCAATCTTCCCTAATATTGTATAATTTCCAAATATTTCTTTTAATATTTCATCATCAACTGATTTATTAGTACATTTATTAAATACTATATTAAATTTTCTTCTATTTATCTCCCAATCTTTAGTATATATATCCAAAAGCTTTTGTGATTTTTTTATTTCTAAAAGGTTTGCTCCTGATATAAATATGGTTTCATCAGATATATTTATTATTTCTTTTGTATAGTCTAAAAAACATTCAGATGAAGTATCAAATATAATATAATTGTATTCTTCCTTTAATTTTTCTACTATTTGTTTTAATTTTTTATAGCTTAATTTATATTTTGAATCAAATATTAAATTCATTCCAGATAATATATCTATTTTTTTATTTGTTTTTATTATGTATTTGTTTATGTCTTGTACATGATATATTAAGTCATTATTACTTATGCCTTTCTTTATTTTTTCATCATAATTCTTTATTCCAAGTAGTGTATGCAAACTATTATTTAATACATCAAAGTCTATTATTATTGACTTTTTTTCTTCCATACTTTGTGCTAATAATATTGAAAATACACTTTTCCCTATGCCATTTGGTCCTAATATGCTAATAATTTTACTTTTTATATTTGGGGATTTTTCTTTTATAGATATTAAATTATTTAACGGTAATGTTTTTTGATGAAAAATATTTTTTTCAGAATTAAAATTATTTTTACGGAAATTATTTATTTTTTTAACTGCTTTTAATGTTTCTGCTATTTCATCTTCATCTATTTTTGTTTCTCTATTAATATTTATTCGTTTTTTTCTTATTACATCTTTTATCTCTGGTTTTACTCTTCTATTTTCTCTCATTTTAAAATCTTTAATTTTTATTTCTTCTTTTTGCTTTTTTAAATCAGTTTCATTATTTATATTTGTATTTGCATTTGTAATTGCATTTTTATTTGTATTATTGTTTATATTATTATTTATCTGATTTATTATTTTTTCTTCATTTAGTGATTCTTTTGATACTATTATTATTTTAATTTTTTCTGATATGTTTTTTATTTCTTTTATTAATTCTTTAGTTGAAATTTCTCCATCTAAATCTTCATTTAATACGATGTAGTCTACATTTTTATTATTTTCTAAAAATTCTAATACTCCTTCTTTGTATTGTATATCTGTACATAATACATTAAAATTATTTTCTTTTAATAGTTGATTTAATTTTATATTTCCTATTGCTGTAATTATACTTTTAATTTTAATTACCTCCTTTTATTATCTCTTCTTCAAAATCGGCACTATTTATTTTTACTAAAATATGTTCTTGTCCTACAAACATCAAACATTCTCCTCTTTTTAAAGATTTTATTTCTATTTTTTCTTTATTTGTTATATCTGTATATTTTTCTAATACTTTTATATTTTCTTCTTCTAAATTGAAAAAGGCTTTTATACTTGAGTTATTTAATATACTTCTTCCATATGTTCCTTCGTCTAAACTAAATAAATCTGATACATCTTGAGTTATTGCAATACTACTTCCTCCATATTTTCTAATTGTTTTAAATATTTTATATATAAAGCTTGCTACATCTTTATTTGATGTTACTCCTATTAGTCTCCATATTTCATCTAAGTATATTGCTTTTTTTATTTTTCTATCTTTTTTTACTTTGTCCCAAAAAAGTTCAACAAATCCGATACATACCATATTTGATGTTTTCTTCTCCTAATTCGTATATGTCTGCAATAATTAAATTATTGTCTAGTTTTACATTTGTATGTTTATTGAAAAAACTCATATGACCGAATATAAATGGGAAAAGTTTATTTTGCATCTTTTTATTTAGATTTTTATATAAATCTTCTAATATTGGCATATCTTCTGTTCTTTTGAATTTTCCTTTTTTATATAGTGTTTTATCATCAAAGGTTATTCCTTTTTCTTTATATGTATTTATTATAGCTTCTTCTAAGCTTGTTTTTTCTTCTTCTTGTATATTTTCAAATACCAAGTTAAAAAATCCTAGCAATTTTCCTATTTTTGTAGCTAAATATCCATTTTGTTCTTCTTCTAAACTTTCTTCTCTTATATCTAATATATTTATATAAGTATTTGAACTTGGACCTAATTTTATAACTGTACCATTTAAATTTTTTCCTAAATTCGTATATTCTCTATCAGGGTCTATAATATATTGTTCTAATCCAAATAATGCATATCTTAATATCATTAGTTTTGTAAAGAAAGACTTTCCTGCTCCACTTGTACCAAATATACACATATTTGCATTTTTATATTTATTTGTGTCAAATTTATCTATAAATATAAGAGAATTATTGTAAATATTTTCACCTATAAAAATTCCTGTTTCATCAAATATGGCTGATGATATAAAAGGATAAGTAGAAATTAATGAATTAGTAAGTATATTTCTTTTAGTTATTTCTTTTACATCTAAATTATTCTGCATAAGAGGCAAACAAGATAAATATGTTTGTTCCTCTCTAAAATATGCTTTTTTAGGTAATATCCCTCTACTTCTAAGCAATCCTTCTAT
>ERZ1643246.2585-NODE-2585-length-16877-cov-21.359648_pt1 | contig 16877 bp, 23 predicted proteins | sample MGYA00579265_ERZ1643246 | MGnify/ENA primary metagenome ERZ1643246 (study PRJEB29033, sample SAMEA4952261) | chicken gut metagenome | biome: Broiler Chicken; feature: Gastrointestinal Tract; material: Caecum | place: Ireland | collected 2018 | study: Broiler...
GGGGAAAAGGTCCCACCCTGCGGTTAGGACCCGCTAACTTCCCCCACTTAGTAATAGTTACTGTTTTTGTTTTGTCTCCGGTTCGTGGACACTTTATTTGTTACACTTTTGTAACTGTATGTTCATATCTAGTTCATAATTGCCGTGTATATTATAACCATAGAAAGAAAGAGACACGGAACCGCGAAAGCGGAACCGGAAACGCGAAAGTGAGGTTATTAAGAATGATTGACAACACTACTCTTTATAAGACGTTGTACACTAGCACGGCTATAGGTAGACGCGTGTATGGTATAGGGGAACGCTGTGAGGCGCGCGACCTGTTCGCTGTATATATGAACCCGTCAGGATACAAAAGACGCGCGTATGAAATTTGCTATCGCGAGTTTGTAGCAGATAGAGACGCACACAACTTTCGAATTGCTTCTCATAGCCATCAATATTTTACGGTAGCATGGGACACTTATTGCATAGACCCTAAAACCGGCGCAATCGAAAAGTGCAGGGTGATAGATACAGGAAGGAACCGTTATTTAGTAATTGAGGTCTAAGCCGAAACGCGGCACAGCCGCGTCGTCGAACCGCTAACCGGGTTCGGCCTGACGATGGTAGGTCAGATAAAACGCAAATGAGGTGAACAAAGTGAAAATCAAAATTCAAAAACGCTATGACACGCTCAACGCCTACGACGTGGAGGGCAACAACGGAACTATAATGCAGAGAACGGGTTGTCGGTATAATAGCCGGTTCGATGGTCACCCGGTTTTCGATAACAAGTATACCGTTATCGGCCATATCGGTGACAAGTTCGTAGGGGTTAGGTGCGTTGACTACGCAAGCGCCCGCGCGCTATTCAATGCAATGGAACAACAATAAGCCGAAACGCGGCACAGCCGCGTCGTCGAACCGCTAACCGGGTTCGGCCTGACGATGGTAGGTCAGATAAAACGCAAAGGAGATGCAAATTATGAGTACAGTAAAGGCTTTAGCGCTAGTGCGCGGAAACTTTTTGTTAAGCGTGCACGTTATTTTCCAAAGCGGGAAAAAGTTGAATTGAGGGTCACGCCTCAAAAATGGGAAAATTGCAAACTGATGGGGGAATTCATTATAAAGTTACTGAAAGCCAACAATATGAAAGTCAACGGGTATAAACTAGCAGAAGCCAATGTGTACAATATCTATTACATTGACGTCGAAACACTTACAGTAGAAAGAAGGTTGTCATAACATGGAAGAAATTCGAATTACGTTTGATAGTAGTGAGATGCAATTTGAAGTTAACACAACGTCAGAGCACTACACGCAAGCGGTGTATGCGCTGGTTGAAGAGGGCTTTGAACGTTTCGGCGAACTTGATAAATTGTGCCTGTTAGGCGCTCTATACAAAGCTATCAAATTATATCCAGATGAGGACGACTATGGAGATTCGGAAATTTATTCTTGACCTACAACCTGACGGCTCTGTAAAATGGGCCGAAGTCAGTGAATGTAATATCGAAGCAAACGAAAAAGCCAAACAGTTATATTCACGCGTTTTAGATATGATGAATCGAGAAACGGACGAGTTAGAAAAAACCTATTGGGGAGGCTATCTCGACGGAATAAACGCGACGATGAAGCTATATTAAATAGTTCCAGCGGGTTCACCTATAAAGCCCGCTTCCAACGGCAATCGCCGTAAAATAAAACGTCTAGCAAAGGAGACAAAATCATGAAACAGTATGAGGTAATGTATTTCGGTTCGGACAACGTAGTGCGCACCAAAGTTGTTGAGGCTGAGGATTCTATCGCAGCCCGCAAAACGGTTACAAAAGATGAGGGTACTGTTGTCAAGACACGCCAGCTAAACGCTCATCGCCGTGGCGTTAAGTACAAAATTGCCCTGTTGACGCGCAACGAAGAAGGGGGGTTTGATGCGGTTTGTCACGACGAAGAGCTTGACGGCGTAAGCAGTTCCGCAAAAAGCGCGTATGGCTGTTGCAGACTGGACGCCACCGCCAAATATCCCGATGCGCTGGCATACTACATCTACGACATTGCAGACAAGGAGTGATAAACTATGGCTATCAAAAATCAGGGAAAAATATCCGAAGCAATCAAACGCAAGAATTCTCGGAAATTCATCAATATGCCGGACGCCGTGGGGTTGGTTTTTACGCCGGAAAATGGTATCTGGATGAACAACGGCACTTATAGTCCGCGACTGTCTATCGACATTGACGAACACCAGACGTTGAGTGGCTTTACGCGCCATATCACGCTGCAAGGGTGCAAATGCACAGTGGTTGAAAACGCCAATGGCTACGCGGAACTTGTTATCACCCCTGACAGCGACGAAGGCGACGGCGACTCACCGTTCTGACGACTACAAACCAGATCCGGCAATATAAAGGCTGGCCGGAATGCAGAGAAGCGGGGCGGGGCTTCTTTACAAGGTGGGAATATGAATAAATGGGGGCATAGGAACGCCAGTCAATATTTAAGCAATGACCCGTGGTGGAATCTAGGCGCTGCCATTGTCCGCGAAGCAATAGCAAACGACGATGTTAAGTTTATGAAATCTGAGTGGTGCAGTCGCTTAGAGAAGAATATGGGATTACACACTAGCGTTTACGATCTTTGGAAATACAAGAAACGGTTAAAGGAGGAAGATAAGAAATGCCGTCAAAATTGCAAAGAATGAGAAATGTTGTAAAACGGTACGGCGCTAAATATGGATGGGAATGGAACAAAGACACGGGGTTGTTGTATGCGCCGTCACGGTACGGGCTGGACTATTTCGATAGTTACCTGATAACTGACGACATTCAAAACGGGGTTAATACAGCAAAAGAGTTACAAGAAGCAATTAACTACTTAGGGAATTATGAACTTAGAGAAGCGTCGAGAACTCTTCGCCGTCGCGGCGCGTCAAAAGACGCCACCGAAGAATTGTACAGGCAGAGAGCCATTGAGTTAATTCAAAAGCAAAGACAAAGAATTTCAGAATCCGCAGACGACGTGACGCGGATTCTTAACTTTAATAATATCTATAGAGAAAGTTCAGAAACTGCAATGCGTCAAACGCCTAGAGTTAGAGCCAGCGCAAAAGGTGTGCGAAGAAGAGTAGAACGCAGTGGTGAAGTGTTGTTAAAGGCCCTTAAAAGCGACGCATTTTTCGCAAGAACCAATAACTTTACCGCTGAACAGTACGAAAGTTTGAAGAATTTCGCCGCGTTGCTAGGGTTCAATCTGGAAGCCGCAGCTGATAAGTATAAGTTACAGTTGGGCGACCCGTATAAGGCATTAGAGAAAGCGTACATGGAAGTGCAAGAAAATGTCGCCGAAAAGCTAAATCAAATAAAAGAAAACAAAAAGCTGTTACAGGAATATGGCGGTTCAGAAGAATTCGCCCAATTAATTAGGTCGTATGGGGTAGACTTCACATGAATTCATTGTTCGATATATGTGTAAAAATGTCTAAATCGTATATCGAACGGAACAAAAGAAGCAAAAAGAAGAACATACCATATTCCGATTATTTATTATCGTTCGATATTGAAACATCAACATGGGACGACGGAACATCAAGTGTATACGTCTGGACAATTTCTGGCGCTGATTATAACGAACTTGTGAATTGCAATTCCAATTCAGATTTAGACAAGGTGTGCGATAAATATACAGCGAGAACTTTACATGATTTTGATGTAGCATTAGTGAATCTAAACGAAGCGGCGGAATCCGCGAACGCTCTATTCTTAGTGCTGATTTATAACCTAGCTTATGAATGGAGCTACATTTCTAAGAACTGTGACTTTTTCGTCGAGAATATTGACTTAGATTATCCAACAGTTTTAGAGGGTAGGCACAACGCTATGAGCATTAAAGCCGGGAACTTAGTATTACTAGACGCGACAAGAATTTTCGGCTTAGGCTCTCTTAAACAGAACGCCGCAAAATATGGATTCGAGAAACTTGACTATGATTATGAAGTGAAGCGGCATTCAAAGACTCCGCTCACCGAAAAGGATTATGTATATAACCAAAACGATACGTTGATAACGCTAGGCGCATGGGCAAAGCGTGTTCATTATGGCGGATATAAGCATTTAGCAAATGTTCCATTAACCGCAACAATGATGATTAGGGACAGCCTTAAAAAGAACGAAACCATAAACGCACAATGCGGAACCAGAACGCACTGGAAACACGACAGGGGCAGAGGGAGAAAGCAAGTAGAAAAAGTTCGGCTGTTTGAACAGGCGGTAGATATAGCCAAAGAAGTATTTTCAGACTTTGAAATCGAAGATATTGCTCAATTTTTGGAATCCTGTTTCTCAGGTGGATATTCGCATTGCAACATTATGGAACAAGGAAACCTATTATATAATGTAGGAAGCGCCGACTTAGTAAGTGCATATCCCGGCGCAATGCTTTGCCATTGGTTTCCCAGAAAACTTATAGAGGTAGAACCTTCAACAGAAAAGTTAGAAAACATACTAGCCACATATGAGGACGACTTAGCCGCTTATACCAGAAAAAAGTTAAAAGCGTTTTGCATATGTGAAGTAGAACTTAGAAATTTGAAAGCTAAACGATTCCGCAACGAAAATGGTGAATATACTATTCCGTTAATATCAATTCATAAAGTAGACAACATAAGCGAGAGAAATCTAATTGACAACGGGAAGATTCTTGAATGCGATTATCTATCTATTCACTGCTCGTCCATTGATCTAGCCACTTGGCGGAATTGTTATGACTTTGATATTGATTTCGTCCACCGTCTAATTATTGGTACGAACATTCAGAGACTTCCTCAGTATTGGATAAACGCTGTAATATATACCTATAACGCCAAGAAAATAATGAAAAGGGTGATAAAGCTATATGAAAAGGGTGAAGATTGGGAAACTGAGTATAGAAAAATACCAGAATGTAACGATGGTGAAATATCCCACGTCAAGGATATGTCATTTGATGATGCACTATATTATTTGGACATGGTACTTCATCAAAGAAAAGCTGAACTGAATGGGCTATACGGAATTATGGTAATGCACATCATTAGGGCCGGATACCAATATAACAGCGACAAAGAAGTAATTAGAGTTGACGACAATATCAGAAACCCAAAGGACGGAACTTGCTATTTGTGGGGTATAATCATAACCTCTATTGTTCGTCTATGGGAAATGTCCTTTTCGCATTATGCCTTTAGTAGAAGGTGCGTCCCTCTTTATTGGGATACTGACAGTTGTAAGTGCGCCGTTCCTAACGGGGTGGATTTTGAGGATATAGTAAACTCTTTTAACAACCAAGTTGGAGCGATTGACGCAGAGGTTCCTGAGATTGGGACATATGAATGTGAAGAAATCTATCTTGCTTTTAAGTCTTTAGGGGCCAAGAGATACATTTATTTCGAGAAAGACAAGGACGGGAATTATAAATGTAGGGTTACAATTGCGGGGCTTCCTAAAAAGATGTACGCGGGTTTTCTGACTAAAGTACTGTACACTAATCTAAAATATAGCGAACTAGATATAGCCATAGCCAACACCGCATATTTCTTCAAACCTAATATGTATGTGGAGCCGGATAGTACGGACAAGTTAATTCCTAAATATTTCAATGAGGATAAACCTGTCACTCACAGGTTGGTTGACGATTTAGGAAACGAAACCTATGAAACATATTATTCCGGGGCTACACTAACCAGAGTACCGTTTGCCATTATGTCAACTGATAGTGCGATAAATAGGGATTATCAATCACTCTGTGATGAATTGCAGAATAGAGTTAGTGATAATTTAGAACCTTTAACGGTCTCAAAAGAAGGTGATAAATATACTGTAAAAGAAGGCAAAATATTTGTCCCCGATATTAGCGTCTATATGATGCAGAAAGATGTGAGGTTGTACCAATGACAGTAGCAGAACTAATCAGCGCGCAGTCTCCGGGTAGGATGTTGCCGATGGTACTCAGGGATGCAGATACAAGCGCAATTCTGCGCTATCCTTGGGAGCAGTCTTATAACCCACTGCTCGGTTACAACTCGCCAGTAGTTAGATGGGATGTAAGTTACACAACACCTTTTGGCGACGCATTAAATATTTATATTAGGAGGTACTAAGATGAAAATAATTGATTTACTCGATATTCTAAATGATGATAGAAGCGTACGAATCATTAAGGTGGGTGACCGTCTGCCTATTGCAATTTATGATAGTATTAAAAGCGTAAGATTAAAGCTTGCGCTTGAATACGTTGTCGGACTCGACATGAATACCGGAACTGGCAGTTATGAGATTTATATCTTTTGAGATGAAAAGGATAAACCATTTATCAGTTCCTTAATGAAAGGGTCAATAGTGTGAAATACCATTCGATGAAAAGAATGTGGGATTCCGGCGCTGACTACTGCTTTACGGTAGGCGGTAGAAGTAACGGTAAATCTAGCGACATGGCAATAAGATTGATAGAAGATTATATTAAAAACAAACGTACATTTGTCCGTCTTGTCCGCTATGTATTTGACATGCAGGATAAGTATGTCGCGAATTACTTCTCAAACAATTATGTACACGACACATTAAAAGAGAAATATAACATACATATATGGTATGATTCTCCGTACTATTTTGGGGCTTATTATGATAACGAGAAACAAAAGTTTATTGTCGGTGAAGTAATGAACCTGAGCGGGGAAGAAAAATATAAATCGAATCAGTATCCTAACGTGTATAACATCTTAATGGAAGAATTCGCATTACAGAACGTTGAGAAGTATGCACCTGACGAGATAGGGCAGTTTAACTCAATACTTTCAACAATAGTGAGACGCCGGGAGGGTTGCCGGGTATTCTTCATCGGTAACACAGTTTCAAAATATAATCCCTATTTTGACCACTTCCATATCAACATAGACCAATTAAGGTTAAAACCGGGAGATTTCAGATGGGTTCCCCAGAATAAAACCAGATTCGAACAGCCAGCTAAGGTTGCAATCGAATTCGCAGAAATGGGCTATGAAGATGAAACTGAAATACCGAGAATATTAAGGGTTGACGACAACGAAACGGCTGTCACCGGCCTATACCTAACACCTCAGGATGTAATAGATTCAAAGGAAATAAATTTTGACAAAGAACTTGATTGCTATGTGGTGTTAGTAGGGGACTACAAATTCAAAATGCACGTCTTTGCCTGCTTCTGCTATTGGGAGATGTGCGTAGGAAAAGATAAAAACGCTAAACCGAACGCGATGGTAAAAACGAGATGCTATGAGCTAGACAGATATTTCTATAACTTTATCAAGAACTTCGACCCTCCTATGCCTACAGAATGGTATTATGATACTGATTGGACGAAAAACTATATTTATAAAAACGTCGATAAAATATAAAAGGCCGCGCCGTAAGGCGCGGTCATTGTGTTAATTGGTGAAGCCCATAAAACCAAGCATTCTAGCCGGAATACTGGTGTTCCATTGAGAAATATTCTGTTGGGAAGAGAACGTAGCATTTGTGGCAATTGCACCGGTATTCGGGTCCCATCTAATAAACGGGCTTTCGGTCCCCGACAGATTAGTGACGTTCAGCCAGGGAATAAACATTTGCTGATTGTACGGACGCAAGCAGAACGGCATAGTGCCCAGACTAGCGGTACTGCTCGTTGACGTACCATAAATGCCGATGTTGATCTGGTCTCCACTGTCAATCCACCAGAACAGTGTCATACCGTTATTAAGGTTAAGACGCTGTTTGACCTGCGGCCACATAGCATGGCCTGTGATAAGCCACTCATACAGAAGCCGGCAAGCCACGTTCGTACCGGTCGGAGTCGGGTGGATATTATCGCTCTGGAAATATTCCGAAACGTTACCATTCCATAGCCAGAGATACGAGTTAGAACAGAACGGCACGCCGGATTGCTGGCAACCGTATTTAATACCTTCCCAGATGTTATTTGGGTATGCACGGGGTGCCCAGTTATACACAACCGCAACCCGGGCATTCGGGAACAGTGCTTTTGTCTCATTCAGTGTTCGGACAACAGCGAGTTGCTCGGCGTCCGCACCGCTATCCCCATCATTAATCCCGCCCTCAATCAGCACGAAAGTAACCTTATTCTTGAAACTCTGCACTGCATTATACACATACCCGCCGGATCTGACCATACCCAGGAACGACCCATTCGCCCCGGCAATCTGGAACCCGCCACCCCCCGACGGGTAATTATAATGCGCTCTGCACCCAGGCAGAATCGAAGCCAGCTGGTCTCCCCAAGAGGGATTCTGATTCAAGTAACTATCCCCAATAAACACGCAAGTATCAAAATTGTAAACATTCAAGCTATTAATACTAGCCTCAATGTTTTTTACCCGCGTATCCAGCGGTTCAAGCTTCTCAGAAATAGTCTGATCTACGTTGTCGATACTGGTTTTCAGCGTAGCAAGCCACGCTCCAATATATGTCCGCTCGCAGTTAGAGCCAACCACAATTTGCGCGCCCTGGCCGATAAGTTTTGTCGCGCGGTAGAAATTCCCATCATTGGCGATGAAGTAGAACCCGCTCAAGATCAATTGCGTGCTCTTTCCGCCAATAGTCTGAATGGGGTAACTGGTAACAATGTTCCGTACATACTCTTTCCACTTACCCGGCAACCCCGCAATCTCATTTTCCACCTGCTGGATCGCCTGTTTCCTCGCCTGTGTCTCCGCACTCAACGCAGTTGCCGTTTCGGTATCGTGAACGTTATACGCAGTGCCATCGATTTTGATTTTATCAAAATTCGGCATTAAAGATCACCTCCTTATGCAGTCGGTTCATGATCGGACGTAGTAAACTTGATAGTTTCGGTGCCGGATTCGTAGCTGATTTCAAGCCGAGAGAGATCAAGAATTTCCTGCACCTGGGCTTGTGCCTGTTCGGCTTTTGTCTGTGCGGCCTCGGCTGCGCTCTGTGCGGCAGATGCCGCGCTTTGTGCATTCCCGGCAGTTGTGGTTGCTGTATCGGCCTTCTGGGAAGCCTGCGTGGCCGTCTGCTGCGCTGCCTGTGCTGCCGAACGCGCGGTAGAATCCTTGATATTGATATTCTGGTTATCAATGTTGAAAATAGATACATCAGGCATTAGTGGGCACCTCCATTATCGTGCTGCTTTGATGGTAATTTTCTGTTCAGGTTCGGAATAAGTATGTGTATCGCCCACGGCCTCACCCACGGGTGAAGAAGGCCCAGTGCGCACCCACCCAAGTTCGATGCTGGTATCAGACGCGTTATAAGTGGCGTAAGCGGTATTGTACACCTCATTGATTAGGTCTACCACAGAAACCTGATAGCAGTTAGACCCCGGAATAATGATTGTACCGACAGGAATAACCTGCGGAGTATACACCAGAGTATCACTTGCCCAAAACACAGACTGAGCCGGGATTTCCTGAGTAGCGCCCGCGCCGATCTCCTGCTGTCCTACCGTGATAGCCCGTTTAAGGAAAGTAGTGAGGGTTTCAAGAGAGAAAATAGGCGTCCAGTAGTCCGTGTTGGAAATCTGAACACCAAGAGGAACCGGCTGAACCGACAGATACGCGGTGCCGTCTTTGGGGTCAACCACAACAGTGTTTTGAGAATACTGAGTAGTAATATCCCAGTCAATCGGGTCGGCGTAAGTGATAACACTGAGTGCAGCAAGATCGGACAGCTCATTCACAACCTGAATAACCTGACAAAGCAACTCGTAATCGCTCTGCCCCTGCGCCCACGTTGTAAGGTTGACACAAGAGGGGAGACCTTTAACTTTAGGGAACTCCATCAGTACACCTCCATAAAGCAGACTGACAAACCGGAGATAATCATGTTATAGACATTTTGCATAGACTCGACAAATACCTTATACTGTTCAGCACGGGTTTTCCCGAGAGTGCCGACGATTTCGCGGGTATAGTCACGCTTATCACTATTCGTGCCTTGGCTGGATTCTTGCGAAGTGGCTTCACTATTGCCGTCAATGTTGGATTCGGCAGAATCCTGATTGCTTGTATTGCCGCGATTCTTTTCGGCTCTACTAGCATAAGTATTGGATTCAATATCATTTTCAACATTGAGAAGCGAAGCAGGTGTGTTGCTTCCTACTGTTAAGTTATAGGAATTACCAGACTGCGTACCGCTGGACTTAGAAGAAGAGCTATTTTTACCAGTAGAGGAACTATTACCTCTAGTTTCGAATGTTTTCTGCCCCTCAGAAATATACTTTTCCAGAAAGTTAGAATCTTTAACAATACTGTTATTATCATAAAACGCCTGTAGGAGTTTACAATAATAGGGCATATTGATGTTCATCCAGCTATTGATGAAAAGTTTGAATCTGTCGGGAATGTCGCAGATTTCATTGAAGTAATACTTCTGCTTGATTAGGTCGTTGAGATAAGTGCGAAACGATTCTGGATTATCTGCGGTAAAATCGGGAACCGGGTAGGAATCCATCCCCCAATCATACTTCATATTGTCAAGAAGCACGCCAAGTTCTACGGTGTAGTTAGCCAACAGAACCACCTCCCGAACCAGTAGAAGTAGAAGTGAAGGTATCTCTATAATCGCTATTCCATCCAGTATAGTTATAGTTTTTGGTCTGTTCGAATTCGGGGTTCGCGTTCATTTCATCAACGGACAGCTCAACACTAACGTTAAGACCAAATTTGGCATTTATAGCATCACACGCTTCGACGCGTGGTTTAAGGAAGGTATTTGCGAAAGCGTTCGCTTTTCGGTTAAACTGGAAAACTTCATCATCAGTTCTGCGCTCCCGTTTTTCATCGGCAATGGCCAAACCAATCATGTTCAAATATTCGTTCATGATTGTAACTTTCATGTCCTGAACTGAACCGGCAATGAAGGGAGCTTCCGTCTTCAAAACCTGAATCTTATTGCTAAGATTAGTCAGAGACTTAGGAAGATACATCACTGGAACATTCCTGACAATCTTCTCGAAAATCGCTTTTAGCGACCGTTCTTCACTCTTTTCACCAGCTAAGATGTAAGGGGTTTTCTGTGCTTGCAGGTTTACATCCCTAGTGCTGTCTAAGTCGTATAGAGCGGAAGCATATCTAAAAGCGGTCTGCGCTGTTGGGTATCTATCATAGTTATTCCTAATCTGAACGCATTCGTCAGAAGTCATAACAGGGAAAGACGCAACTGGGGAAATAGGTTGAAACATGCTTGGAAGACCATTAACGTCCAGCCCGCTTGCTGCGCCTTTCAACGCTAGATACCCGTAGTTAGGGTCTTTGAAGAAAATGGCGAAACCATATTTGAACAGATGTTCTTCCAGAACCATCTGTGGAATAGTGTCAGGAAGGTTATGCCATGTAAACATGGTAGTCGCCAGTTCTTTAAGTTTGAAGAAATAGTCGGCCCACTGCCAATTGCTATGAATCATCGGGACGACTTCTTTATCGAAGTTAAACATATTACACCTCAAATAGGAACGTAGTCTCTAGGGTCTGCTCTATAGCTAGTCCCATAACCACCAACCCAAACTTCCAAATGAAGGTGATAGCCGCCGCCGGAACCGGAAACGTTACCTGAGTTGCCTGACAGTGCTATGGTTTGACCTTGCGTGACGGTGTCGCCAACGTTCACGTTCAACTGGCTATTATGAGCATACAGTGTATAGAATGTGTTTCCGGTGTCATCGTCATGGCGGATAACCAGCATGTTACCCCAAGACATGTTTCCTGTTGTGGTATGACCGTCCCAGTCTTGGCGCGTCACAACAACGCCCTGCTGAACAGCTCCTACTGCGGTTCCGTTAGCCACGGCCATATCAGTACCGCCATGGCCACCTTCTCCGTATTCCTGAGAAATGTAATAGCTGCCGGACGGGAGAGGTGAGATATTATGAACCAAATCGAAAACATAGTCACCGGGTTCTGGGTCGGGGCCGGGGTCGGGGCCGGGAACGTCGCCGCCTCTATTCAGAACAATAACACTATAGTCAACGTCATTTTGAGGGAACGCACCAGAAAATAAATCCTGATTATCGGCTATGATTGTTGAGGTGGATACTCCCGAGTGCTTTGATATGTTCTTTACATCTTCAAACCATGAACCAGGGTAGCGGGGTTTAATGGCAACGTAAACGGTAACATCCTGAGCTAACATATTCTGGACATCGCTCCATGAAGCCATTACAACACCCCATTGTCCTGATTAAAGTTTCCGTATTCTCTATCGTACACCCAGAAGAAAATGCCGTTTCGGAACGCAGCTTTGATTCTCACTTCATCCTCATCGGGACAATTTCCGTCAAGCATAAGCTCGGTAACCTTGACATACGTCCACGATTTACGGGCGTGGATGTTGGGGATACTGTAGGTGTTTTGAGCGTAACCGTAAACGTCAAGAAACTGGTCGTAGCGCTCGGCGAAACGAGCGTCGGGGACAATCCAGCCGTATTGAACTTCGGTTTGTCCTGCCGCGATAAATGGGTTTGAAACTGAGACGCCGCCAACAGCAGGTGCATTATAGCTTTCATATATATACGACAACTGCTGAGAGATTTCGTCAATACCGGAAAAGTTGTAATATAGGGAAGCTGCGTTATTAACAAGATTGGATGCGTTTCCGGTAAGCGACGAAATATCATCTGCAATTCCGTTGGATAGGTAATTAACCGGGTTCATAATATCGGCAACATTTCCGCCAATAGCGGCTGCCGAACCGATGGCTCCAATACCGGCGCTAAGATTGTTCACAGTACGTTGAGCGTTGCTTCTCTCTCTGAATATAGCATTAGACATATTATGCAAATTATAATCATTCTTATACTGGTTATATGCCCAAGTCGATTCGGGGTAATTGAACATAAACCCAAGAACGTTTGTACTTCCTGTTGAACCTCTTTTGCCGTAGTTGGATACATAACAATATACAGTACCACTTGTTATATCCTGCACGAATTTAAGGTCTACAATACCGTCACTACAAAAATCAGGTGTGAACTTAATTTCCTGTCCAAACCCTGTTACATATCCATTTACAAAAGCTCCTGACAACAGTTTTTTGTTTCTGGGTACATACCCGGCTAAATCGGACGGATAAACTTGATAAGTTAACTCATGACCTATTTTGCCATGTTCGTCCCCAAAATCCGTATGCTGCTGGATTCTGCTAATTGCGGTAGCCAGACCGCTTTCTACATAAGTCGAAAGGAAATGATTGGGGAGGACAGTGTCATTATAGACATTAGCAGAGCCGGAATACATTCCACCAAGGGCTACACCATCCATCGGTTCTCCGCTAGGTGAAGTCGTAGCGAATATGGAAATCCAGGTCGGGTCACAGTCAACGCTGCCCGCAAACTGATAAATAGTCTGTGAACTTCCTACAGGCTCAGGAACGATGTTGTCTCCGACGTTATCAGTTGTGGAGTGCTGCCGCTCAATGAAGCTAGTCATCAACGACCAATCGAACATCCACGTCTGAATGGGGTCTGTTTGCAGATAGAACTTAACGCTATAGTCACTCGCCCATTCACGTTTAACAATGAACGCATAGAACCATTTAGAAGAGAAGTTAGAGTTTTGATACATGACGTAATTAAAACGCCAAACATCCTCTTCACGACATCCCAATACAATAGCGTTGTCCTTTTTAACATAAGTAATGTCATTAAAGAGAACGTTATCAGACTGAGACAGAAACCATGAAGTTTGGGTATCCCTATCGGGAAACCATAGCGTACTTCTTAGTTCGGAATCGAAGCGAACATTGAGAAGCCTAAGATTAGAATCGGGAGAAAACATATAGCCACCCTTTCCGCCCACCAACCACCCACAAAGAGTTAATTAAGATACAGTAACCGTCTTAGAACCTGTCTTGCTCGGGTCAGCAGTGCTAGTCGCCTTAATCAAAGCCGAACCGGCAGCGTCTTCGCTTGCAGTTACGACACCAAACTGGTCAACCGTGACCGAACCTGCCGTGATGCTATCATGAGAAACGCTCCACACTACGCCTTTATTCGTAAAATCTCCGGCGCTAACAGAAGCGGTATATTGTACCGACTCACCGGGGTCGATGTTCATCGGGCCGTTAACAGTGATAGTGGTAACGGAACTTGCCGTAGTGGACAGCATTACAACGTTGCTAAACGGCGACGCGCTGTAAGTGCGCCACACATGATAGAACTCATTCCAACTCAGACCGTCAGCGTTATACTGCTCGGTATACATATCGAGGTTGTCGTAGAACTGCGGGAAATTGCGGTCGCAGATGATAGCGCCGATAGAAGCGAGAGCGTCCAAGTCGCCGCTGTCGGGACGGGTGTAGTTGGGGTCTTTCGCCAAAAGCATGTCGAGACGGTCAAGTTCCCCTTCATTGAAACTAAAGGAATCGACCAAGACCTGACGTCCAATAAAGGTCACCTTGTCGAGATTGAACGCGGCGGCGAGGACATCAACATCAACATCTGCTGCGGTATCCGTAGTCATGATGCAGTATACATCTTCGGGAAGGGTGTAGGTCGGGACGCCGGCGATATTATAAGCAGTGCTCATAAAGCCAAACTTGCCAGTAATCTTCTTGACGCCCTTAACGAAAGATGCGGCGGTGGCTGCGTCAGTGATAGCAGTATAGTTTTTGTTGGTAATGACACCATTGAGGGCGCAGGTCGCAAAGGTGTACTTCATCATGATAAATTCATCATAACGAGCCGCAGTATAGACCTGACGAACAATGTCCTGAATGAGGGAAACAACGCCGTTTGCCGACAAAAACGCCTGTTTCAACTGCTGATAGCTAATAGTAACAGGGTACTTCGTCTGCAAATCCATAGCATGGAACATGGTGCGAACATCAGGGAGCCGCCGTTTGAACACATTGTCGGGACTCTTAGGAGCGTCGTAAGGCTCGGCCTTAACCATGTTGACGAAAATCTCTTCAACTGTCTCGCCGAACTCGACAGTGCCCTTCTTCATGAAAGCCCACGGGTTTTCATACATCTTAGAAGTAACAGCGACGACAGCGATGCGGTTGGCGATGTTAACGAACTCATTCATACGGGGCTGGAACGCCATAATAGCAGTACCGGCTGCCTTAATGGATTCGACGGTCTGTTCGACTGTGGGAACCGCCTGACGATATTCGGGGCTTGCTTCGTTCCGAATAACGTTCATAATGCCAGCAGCATTAGCGTTGAGCTGGCTAACAACAGGTGTAATCATGTACTATCTCCTTTATTTACTCTTAAAGAGGTCGGCAATGGATACGGGGCCACCGTTATCCGTAACTGTAGATTTTTCCTCATTGGGGCCGGAAATGTCATTAGGGACTTTGTCCCTGCCCATGAAACGGTTGACATAGTCGCGACGCAAATTATTGTACGCTTCACGCCAGTTACTAGACCCTTCGGGGACACCATCGGTCATTTCGGAATTCATAGAATCAAATTCATCCATAACGCTAGAAGCAATCTGACCCTGACGTTCCGGTTCTGCGGTGACGTATTCGGACATAATAGCCTGAAGTTCATCTCGCGTCATTTAACTCACCTCCCATCTGCTGGAATAGTTACCATTGAGAAGATTTAAGGAGGAACATTTAAGATAGATTTTATCCGCTTCCTCCTGAGTGAGAGGTTCAGTCTCAATGGTAAATGTGACTTTACAAGTTTTACCCATAATAACGAGAGACTCGCAAAGACTCTCATAGTCACCTCTAGTAATGTCTTTAACGGTAATAACCTGTTTCTTCTCGGTGCTAGCAGGAACACTCACGGAATTATACACCCCCAAATGCTTTGACACCTCTGCGGTTGCACAATAAAAATTGGAATCCAGCCAATTCAGCGGATTAACTCTAATGCCGCCTAGGCGCACTTCAAAATGCAGGTGCGCGCCGTAGCAGTTGCCAGTCTCGCCTGAATAGCCGATTAACTGCCCTTCTTTAACCCTATCGCCGTTCTTAACACACATTGCGGATAGATGAGCGTAATAGGTTTCAAGAGACTCGCCGTCGTAATCGTCATGTTTAATGCGAATGAGATTACCGTAACTTTGATTTCCGGTCTTGGTGTGCCCATCCCAATGCTGTAGCCAATTAACAGTACCTTTCTCAGAAGCGTATACAGGCGTGTTTACTGACGCTCGCAAGTCATCCGCGCCGTGAAAGGTTCCGTCGTTATAAGTCCATCCGGCTGTAATGATGTGCTGCGAGAGCGGCCAAGCAAATAGCCGTTCGCCATTACTTAGAAGCATCGTTGTCACCGTCCTCTTTAAGTTTTGCGAAAATCTTAGACAGAGGTTTAGCAAGCTGCGGATTAACCGCTCCAACATTTTCAATACAGCTACCGATCTCCATAACTACAATGTAGATAGATACGACAGATACGGCAGGAATACTGTAGTCAATATTCAAATATGGCAAAGAGTATTGCACGAAATAAGCCAGAACGAGAGCAATGACCTCACTAACTTTATGCCACATACCGACTCTCATAGTTGAGGTTTCAAAAGTGCCTTTACTGTATGCCTTAACAAGTCCGGTGATAACGTCGAGAAGGATAGCAAGGCCAACAATCGCAAACGTGTTAATCATGACAATACTCCTATTATTAAAATACCGCTATCACTTATTTTGACAAATAGGTGTTAGCGGTTAAAGATAGCAAAGGAGTGACACCACATCACTCAATACGTTCCGGCAGGTTTCACCCCGGGTAGACCCGGATACGCCATTGCTTCTTGCCTATATCATAGCACAACTCTAGGAATTTGTCAATACTATGATAAAAATTTAACAAATAAAAATTTTCGCATTGTGATATTTTCACAATCAATTCATACCTAGTTACTTGGTAGGAATTAGCCAGCCCGGGTCCCCACGCAGTGGGACCTTTTCCCC
>ERZ1643246.2592-NODE-2592-length-16853-cov-4.417966_pt1 | contig 16853 bp, 16 predicted proteins | sample MGYA00579265_ERZ1643246 | MGnify/ENA primary metagenome ERZ1643246 (study PRJEB29033, sample SAMEA4952261) | chicken gut metagenome | biome: Broiler Chicken; feature: Gastrointestinal Tract; material: Caecum | place: Ireland | collected 2018 | study: Broiler...
TATGTCCGCAGAGGACAAAGCAATGTTCTTGGAGGATTTGGGCCTGCATGAATCCGGACTTGACCGCCTGATCAAAGAATGTTACTCCCTGCTTGGGCTGATTTCCTATCTGACCGCAGGTAAACCGGAAGTACGTGCTTGGACCATTAAAAAAGGAGCCAAAGCCCCTCAGGCTGCCGGGAAAATCCATTCTGATTTTGAAAAGGGCTTTATCCGTGCAGAAGTAATTTCTTTTGACGATCTCATGGCCTGTGGCAGTATGGCTGCGGCAAAGGAAAAAGGCCTTGTCCGCCTGGAGGGAAAAGAATATGTCATGCAAGACGGAGACATCGTTCTATTCCGCTTTAATGTATAACTGTGAATGGACTTTGTGTAATCCAGCGGACAGGAAATCCTGTCCGCTGGATTTCCTCTCAAACCCGGATTTCATTTTCCAATAACCGACTTTTTCAGCATGGAAAAGGAACCTGGATAACAATCCACAAGAGAAAAAGGAGGATTTTACCTTGAAATTGGGATTTATCGGTTTTGGCAATATGGCGTCTGCGATAGCAGACGGGCTTGTTTCTGCAAAAGCCCTTTCATCCGAACAGATCTATGCGAGTGCAAAAAACTGGGAAAAATTATGCAAAAACACCTCTGCCTGCGGGATTCATGCCTGCCGGGACACCGGTGAGGTCATTGAATGCAGCGACATGCTGGTTGTTGCGGTCAAACCCTACCAGGTAAGAGACGTACTCTCCCCTTATATTAATCAGTTAAATGGGAAAATCCTTGTTTCTGTTGCAGCAGGAATGACCTTTGAGTGCTATGAAGAGTTTCTGCCGGCAGGCGTCCACCATATCAGCACCATTCCAAACACGCCGGTTTCTATTTGTGAAGGGATCATTGCCTGCGAACAGCGCCATTCCCTAACCCAGCAGGAATATGATGTGTTTTTCAATCTGTTTTCCCACATTGGACTGGTTCAGCCGGTGGAAACCCATCTGCTGTCCGTTGCCGGAACCGTCGCAGGGTGCGGCCCAGCCTTTGCCGCCATGTTTTTGGAAGCTTTGTCCGACGCTGGAGTAAAACATGGCCTGCCAAGAGCGCTCTCCTACCGACTTGCCAGCCAGATGCTTGCCGGTACTGCAAAGCTCCAGCTTGCGACCAACGCCCACCCGGGTCAGATGAAAGACGCCGTATGTTCTCCGGGTGGGACCACCATTGTCGGGGTCAGCGCATTGGAGAAAAATGGATTTCGACACGCAGTGATTGACGCCATTGATGCTATTGAGAACAAATAAGGAGTATTTCTTATGGAATTCCCTTCCGATCTCCGTTATGCGTTGGAACAAACGCTTTCTGGGTTAAAACAAAACACGCTTACCGTCCAGGCACAGGCACTCAGTGAACGATATCGTTTTCAGACGGGAACTGGGCGCCGGCTGCTGACAGAAGATATCCAGGCCGCCGCCTATGCCGCTGTCCGGATGCCGGCTACATTCGGGGCTATTTGCAAGGCCCTGGAAGTATCCCTTGCATGTACGGAAATTTCCCCTTCCTCCCTGCTCGACGCAGGGGCCGGTACTGGGGCGGCATGCTTTTCGGCGGTGCAGTTTCTTTCTCTTAATCAAGTCACCTGTCTGGAACGGGAAGACGCTATGAGCAAACTTGGACGGCACCTGATGCAGCAGGCAGGCCCAGAGAGTCTCAAACAGGCGGTGTGGAAATCCTGCGACCTTGTAAAAGATCCAGTACCTCATAGTGCAGATTTGGTCATCGCCTCCTATGTGCTTGGCGAGATGGGCTCTCAAGAGAGGGGAGCTGCAGCTAAAAAACTTTGGAATGCGGCCGATCAAATGCTTCTGTTGATCGAACCAGGGACTCCCGTAGGATTTGCACAGCTGAATGAACTCCGATCCCTTCTTCTTGCCGAAGGGGCGTATCTTGCCGCCCCCTGTCCAACACAGGGGACATGTCCCATTGCCAAGGGCGATTGGTGTCATTTTACCTGCCGGATTGCAAGGAGCAAACTCCACCGGCAGCTTAAGGGAGCGGACGCTCCCTATGAAGACGAAAAATTCTGCTATCTTGCCCTGGTAAAAAAACCAGCCCATCCCGCTATTGCGCGGATAAGAAGACATCCAAAAATAGAACCCGGGAAAATCACTTTGGAACTCTGTACAAAAAACGGCTTGGAACAGGCCATCATCCGGAAGCGGGACGGGGCCGCTTTTAAAAAGGCCAGGAAATCTAACTGCGGCGATGAATGGACAGAATAGGAAATTAAAAACGCCTCTTCCTTGAACGAATGGCCAAAGAAGAGGCGTTTTTAATAATGTAGAATAAATTGTGCCATTCCTGTAGTCATTGCACCCCATGGACTGTAATTTTTTACACAAGGGGGAACCCTTTCCCGTGATACAACATCCGATACCATTGACTTCGGAGGATTTTCTGAGTTCCAGACTTGTTATTCCTCCCGATGGTTTTCCTGCTTATATTTTCGCTGTGTTGCCAATCCTCCCCGGATATGCCGCTGTGCTTTATTGGTATCCAAAACAATTTTTACGTCCGCATACAAACTGGCATTGAGTTTTTTTAACCGGTCAGATACATCCTTGTGGACCGTTGACTTGGAAATGTGAAACTGCTTTGCCGCCGAGCGTACCGTGGATTTATTTTCTATGATATAATTGGCAAGCGCGATGGCGCGTTCTTCCGGAAGTCCCTTCACTTAAATCCCCCCAACAAAGAATCGGTTTTGTCCTATTACTATGCGGGGGAACTCCGTACTATGTGTCTGAAAACAGGGTTTTTGTGGGTTTCTTTTTACGTCCCTCTTCTTTTTTATCAAAATATCTTCGTCGGACATATGGGAAACCATTTTGCATTTTTTACAGTCGAAAGCCTGTTATATCCCGCGCAGAAAAATTCCTGCAAAAAACTTCCTTTCCTATTCTTTCCCGATTGGGAGGAAACTGCGATCAGCATTGTACAACAAAATTATATTTTATCAATCTCCTGATATCGTTCCACTTTCATTTTGAGATGATATTTTTTTCTCAATTCGGCAATGCGTACCATCATTTCCGATTGATGGTGTAAATCCAATGCCTGCTGATCTTTCCATCGGTCAATTAACAGTACGGATTGTGTATCGTCCATTGGGAAGTAATATTCATATCTTTCATTTCCTTCCTCTGCACGAACCAAATCTACAATTCCCGTTGATACCATTTCTTCCGCAAATTTCTTTGCACTGTCATTGGTGCCTGTGTACAAAATGTTTATGGTAATACTCATCGTTTCATTTGCCTCCTCTAGTCAATAAAATCATATTACAGTAATTATAACACATCCACCATGCGATGACGCTGTTTTTTTGCCATCGCCACATGCGGGATGGACAGAGTAAAAGCTGAGACCTTTCGCACACCTACCGTCCAAAAAGTTAGCCCTCTGACAAATCTTCCAACGAATGGGGAGGAGAATCGTCAGATTTTCTGGTGCAGGCAAAGCAAATTTATGGTAAACTGTAAGTTAAGGATTTGGGATTACTTCCTTATTTTTCTGAATGCGGCATGAATAAGGAATCCCAAAGATTCTGCCGCCATTTAAAACAGGCGGATTCATGGCTGCCCTTTTTTTGGACAACCTCTTGAGGCGGTGATTACACTTGCAAAAACACTATGACGTCCTGGTCGTAGGAAGCGGGGTGTCCGGACTGAATACAGCGCTTTCTATTGACCCAAAATTCTCTGTTTTACTCATCTGTAAAAAAGATATCTCCCTCTCCAACAGTTCCCTTGCCCAGGGGGGGATTGCTTCGGTCTGGGATCGTTCCTGCGATTCTCCGCAGCAACATTTCCATGATACTTTTGTTGCTGGTGGATACCAAAACGATCCAAATGCTGTTGCGAAGCTTGTCCATTTTGGTCCGCAAGCCATCTATCAGCTTATCCACTATGGGGTGGATTTTGACAAAACAGCAGATGGCAAGGAGCATTTGACATTGGAAGGCGGACACTCCCATCCCCGTATTTTACATCATAAGGATGCTACCGGGGCGGAACTAGTTGACAAAATGGTTTGTGCAGCCAAACAGCAAAAAAACATAGAAATACTGGAATACACTTATCTATGCGAAATTAGCAAGTCTGGCAGCGGGTTTGCATTTGATCTGTTACAGTCGGATGGTAGCCATCAGTTTGCTACTTCCCAGTTTACCGTATTTGCAACTGGCGGCATCGGCAGAGTGTATGAATATACGACAAACTCAGCAATTGCTACGGGGGATGGAATTGCCTTTGCACACGCCATGGGCGCAAAAATTCAGGAACTCAGCTGGATACAATTTCACCCGACCGCCTTTGCACACAAAGACCGTGAACGGTTTTTAATTTCTGAATCTGTCAGAGGTGAAGGGGCTTGGCTTCTCAACTGCAAACATGAACGGTTTGTCTCCAAATATGATCCCCGGGGAGAACTTGCCCCTCGAGACGTGGTATCCCATGCTATCATACTGGAATCTCAGCGCCTGCACAGTGAAGAATTTTATATTGACATTACAAGGGAAAACCCGGATTATATCCGTGGGCGTTTCCCAATGATTTATCAGCATCTTCTGGAGGCCGGCTTTGACATGACCAAAGATCAAATTCCGGTTTTCCCCTGTCAACATTATCTGATGGGTGGCATTGCAGTGGATCTGCATGCCAGGACTACGGTCGATGGACTATATGCTGTTGGGGAATGTTCCCGGACAGGAGTCCATGGTCACAACCGGCTTGCCTCCAATTCCCTTTTAGAAGCAGTCGTCTTTTCCAAAGCCGCAGCGGAAGATATCAATCAAAAGTTAAATACTTTTTCCTATCCGCCCGTTCCTCCGGCCGATTTTCATCCGGAAACCAGGACGAATCAACTGGATACAGGTCTGCGTACGGAAATCCGTTCCATCATGCAGGAAACCTATTTTGTCATCCCACAGTACAGCCAAATCCCTGCTGGATATCAACGAGTACGGGAAATTCTTCATCATTTAAATACCGCAAACATTGCTTTTGATCCAAATTATATTGAAGCGAGGAGCCTTGCTACCATAGCGACCATAATCCTAAAGGAGGTACTGGATACCCAATGTTAACCCAATTTTATATTGATGATTTAATTAAGACTGCTATTACCGAAGACATCAACTATCTGGATGTAACAACCGACTATCTGATTGATGAGACGAGTGAAACAGAAGCATATTATATTGCCAAAGATTCCGGCGTTGTATGTGGATTGGACATCGCCCTTCGCGTTTTTTCTCTGTTGGACGATACTGTGCGCTTTGAAAAATTCAAACAGGACGGCGACGAGGTTGCAAAGGGAGATATTATTGCTACAATGAAAGGAAAAACCCGTGCCCTGCTCAAAGGAGAACGGACTTCCCTCAACCTGCTTCAGCATATGTCAGGAATCGCCACTGCAACCAGACGCTGTGTCAAACTGACGGAGGGGACCAACGCCAGTATTGCCGAAACCAGGAAAACACTTCCTGGACTTCGCCCTATTCAAAAATATGCCGTTATGATTGGGGGTGGGCGCAATCATCGCTATAACCTATCCGATGCAGCAATGCTGAAGGACAATCACATTGACGCTTATGGCGGGATTATTCCAGCCGTACAGGCATTGCGTAAACGCGTAGGACATCTGTTAAAAATTGAAGTTGAAGTGCGTAATTTTGAAGAACTTGAACAGGCTTTGGAAGCCAAAGCAGATGTGATTATGCTTGACAACATGACCTGTGAGCAGATGGAAAAAGCTGTAAAGCATGTAAACGGCCGCGCCCGTCTGGAAGCCTCCGGCAACATTACATTGGATAACCTTGCCGAAGTGGCCAAAACCGGAGTGGATATTATTTCCATGGGAGCGCTTACTCATTCTGTAAAAGCGTTTGACATCTCCATGAGAATCAAATAGAATAGAATTGTCAGGAAATGGAAAATCCCTCGTCCTTCCGGCGGGGGATTTTTTATGATATCCTTTTGTAATCATATCCAAAGGAGGATGGATCTTGTGACACTGTATACCCCTTTCGGCAGTGTATTTACCTTTGCCGACTGCTCGCTCTCACTTGCAGATGGAATGATCATCGGGCTAATCCTTGCCCTTTGCCTGTGCTTGAGTGCGTATCGCCGGCACAGCTTATTTCAAAAATTTTCTTATGTGCTGCTCTATATTTATCTTGGGGCATTAGTTTCTTTAACAATTCCCATTATTTTGCCAGGTGGATGGGATTTTTCCTCAGAGAGTGCGGCACTTGCTATCCATAGGATTCAGTTCATCCCCTTTACTTCCTCCTGGGAAATCCTAAAAAATTGTGTACTGATCGATAATTATCGGGAATTTTGGCGGCTGGTTGGGGGAAACTTCGTTTTACTAATGCCTCTTGGCATTTTACTTCCCGCTATCCACCGGCGCTTTGGTACCGCTCAGATGGTATTAACTGGTTTGTTTGCATCCCTTGGGATTGAACTGCTGCAATTACTGGGGAATATATTAGGGGGAAGAATCATTCGAACGGTTGAAATTGATGATATTCTCCTAAATGTAATAGGGTGCATGGCAGCTTATGCCCTTTACCGGATGGTGCATCGAGCTTTTGGTGGAAAAAGGAAACGATAATCAATGATCTACAAGGTCCTTTTTCTCTATCTATTCTGAACTGTGTCAATATTTTATTTATGAATCTCTACACGCTAAAATTGTCTGATTTGAATGAGATTATATATACTGCGAATCAAAAAGAACCCACCAACATAGCTGGTGGGTCCTTTTTATATAATTCAGTTTTGCTCTTTCAAATACAGGCCCGTCTTGTTCTGCAACTCCTTTACAAATTCATCCAATGTCTTTGTCCCGTTCTCATACTCCACGTACAACGGATCGAATACCTCCTGTACGTACATTGAATTGTACATCAGACAATCGCATTTCGTTACAGAATTCAACAGCTCATAATACCGGTTGATGAGTTGTTCTTTGCCTGTTTTTCCGAATGCACCGCCAGAATTCATCCAGTCTTTTTTGTTTCTATCCTGTGCTTCTAGGTTAACAGGGTTACCTATTATGGGATTTGACCCTCCCATGATATTATTTTGATAACTGGTAGAGATTGCTTTTTCAATCACTTCCCACGCCTTATTCTTCCGATTTGAATTATCGTTAATAGCAATCATCTTACCTACGTACGCATAGTAATCCTCTCCATTATACTCTTTGACTGGATATAACAGCAGAGGATTGTCTTTTCCTTCTTGTCCGGCCCAATACTTACCGATTCTATACGATAGTTGTCTATCCGACATCATTGGGTCATTGTGAAATAATAATTCTTCATTTACCAGTGCTTCTATGTATTCTGTTTCCCATCTTATAGCCATTGCTTTTTCTCCGCCCTGACTGTTTGCCATCTCTTTATACTCTTCAATAGACTTTTGGAACAATGAAGAGGTAAACTGCCCACGTTTGTTCTCTTCATCAATGAAGGCTGATATTATTCGATAAAAAAAGGAATCTAATTCATTAAACCAGTGTATTTCCGGCTGTATATCTTTGATTGCACTAAGCAATTCATAATAGTTTTGATAATTTAGTTCTTCTCCAATTTTGTCAAGCCCATATTTCTCTGCTAAATTTTGAGTTGTAACACACATTGGAACTCCATATTCCAATGGGATAAAACTACGCGTCCCATTTACCACGCCATAGTCAAATACAACTTCTTGAAACTGACTTTTATTATATCCACTTTTTTCGAAATATGGATCCAGATCGGCAAAAATGCCTTGATTTGCATAATTATAAAAATTGGGGAGATCTACCTCTTGGAACACAAATAAGTCCGGTCCTCCTCCGGATAATAACTCCGTTGATAATTGTTGGTTCATCGCCGTCGCATCGGGAAAATATTGTATCTCTATTTCTTTTTCACTATTAGCTCCCAAATTGTAGTCTTTCAAAAAGTACTGAGGATCAGGCCAAAAATCACGTGTCAAATATTCTTCTCCCATTGCTTCGTAATCCACAGCGTAGGCTGTAACCGCCCCTTCTTCCTCTGGAACACTAGAGGTCCGGGACCCCAACTGGCACCCGGTGAGTAGGCTTAAACAAAGGATACTGGCCAGTACAAGGCAGAAAAGTTTCTTTTTCATACATTTCATCCTTTCTTTTTAAGTCTCCTGATAAGATATCTCTATTTCTCTTTATTATCTATTTTTACTATTATATCTGCTCTTAGTTTACTATATTTTTCTATTTATTTCAATATCATGTCAAAAATTATCCCGGCGGTTTTTCCGCCGGGATTCTTTCTCCTTTATTCAGTTTTGCTCTTTCAAATACAGGCCTGTCTTGTTCTGCAACTCCTTTACAAATTCATCCAATGTCTTTTTCCCGTTCTCATACTCCACGTACAGCGGATCGAATACTTCCTGTACGTACATTGAATTGTACATCAGGCAATCGCATTTCGTCACAGAATTCAACAGCTCATAATACCGATCGATAAAGTCTTTCATAATCGCCCGCTGCTCCGAATTGATATTCAGCAGCATTTCTTTGTTCCTCTGCTGTCCCTCTAAACTCACCGGATTTAAACCAAGCGAAGTACTACTATCTCCTGAATTTTGGAAACTCGGGGACAGGGCGTAGTCAATGACTTCCCATGCCTTGTTTTTCCGAGTGGAATTGTCATTGATCGCCATCATTCTCCCCACATATGCGCTGTAATCCTCTCCGTTGTACTCCCTAATTGGGTAAATTAATGGTTTATCATCCAGCAATTCTTTATATTTTTCATCCTTTGCGAACGAAAAATATTGATCCAAAAAAATGTTCATCAGTTGTGTATCAGACATGATGGGATCGTTATAGAACAGGAGAGATTTATTGATTAGAGCACTCACTTTTAAATTTCCAAAAACAGTAAAGAAAGCGTCCCTTCCTCTCTGGTTCTCTACCACTTCTCTATAATTCTCAATTGCCTCCTGGAACATTGGTAGTATAAACTTACCCGTTTTGCCCTCTTCATTGATAAACGCCGGAATCATCCGGTACCGGAACGAATCCAACTCACTAAACCAGAACAGGTTGAAATCGTATTCTTCATATTCTTCTAATATTGGTATCCCCATCGTATTCGTCTTACTCAACAGCTCATAGTAATTCTGGTAATTCAGCTGCTTCCCAATCTCATCCAGCCCATATTCCTCCGCCAGCGACTGTAAGGTAATACATACCGGTATCCCATATTCCAACGGTACAAATTTCTGTTTTTCATTCACCTTCCCATAGTCAAACACCGTCTGCTGGAACTGGCTTTCCTCATACCCGCTTCCCTGCAAATACTCATCCAGATCCGCAAACACTCCCTGGTTGGCATACTTTTGGAAATATGGCAGCGTGCTGTCCCGGAACAAGAACAGATCCGGTCCTCCTCCAGACAACACTTCTGTGAAGATCTGCTGGTTCATCGTCTCTGCATCCGCAAACAGCTGCACCTCTATTTTCCGGCTTCCGTCCACACTGTTATTGTAGTCCTCTATAAATGCATATTCTGTTAATTCATAATCACGTTGTTCTTGCAATACCTCCTGGTTTTCCTGCGAATCTATATCCACTGCATAGACGGTCACCGGCCCTTCCTCTTTGAGCCCAGTCGTCCGGGATCCAAGCTGGCACCCGGTGAGAAGGCTCAAACATAGGATAGCAGACATCCCAATACCAAAGAATTTTTTTTTCATAAAAGCGCCTCCTGTCTTATATATAAATTTTAAGTGGGGAATCCTTGAAAGATTTATTACAAAATACTATTTCCCTTGATTTACTTGTGTCCTTACAGATGCAGAATCATTAAAATCTCCAGCATAACCATCCATCGGTGTTATACCGCAATTACAAGATGCAGGATTTGTGCATCCACATAAAGCGCTCATATGAAGTGTATTATTTGTATTACTATTCAATTTCCGTAATTTTTTCATAACAATACCTCTTTCTCATTTATCAAGGATTCCCCGCCAAAAAGCATATGAATTAAAAAGCAAGTAATGTCTTTATTACAAGCCAGAACACTGTTATTTCATCTGATCATATAAATATTCCGATGCCCTTTCCGTTCTGTCCAATACACCTTCCTCTATCTGTTTTGTCGGGATACGGACACCATATTCCCTTTCTATCTCATGATACAAATAGAAAAGGTTGACGGACGACAGTTTTTCCAAAGGTGCCTGAAATTTTTCCTGACAGGTCTGCTCAATCCATTCCTGTATCGTCTGTGGGGATACTTCCATCTCTCATTCCTCCTCTATCCCAATTTTGCGTATAACCGTTTTACAATATCCCGATAGGTTTTCGCATTTTCCGCTTCCAGAATTTCGACGTCTTTTTCCCGATACAAGTCCATCATCCTGCCAACTCTTTTTGCAGAGAAAACATCCTTTTCCACTATGGTCTTTGCCTCTTCTAAAACAGGCGGGGTGATCTGGATATTGGACAGGCACAGGCAATCCACAGGAAGATGGTACCTGTATTTCATATCCTCCTGGCACTGGGTCAAATATTCAGGAAGGTATTCCACACAGGGGATCGTCAATACCGTAAAGTCCACTGTTACCGCACAACCGGTTAAATAGGCAAAATACCCGCAGGAATTGAGGTTGTATTCGTCAATCGGCATGGTACCTCCTGGAATCCCAAGCAAAATGACGTCCGGGGCTTCCGCTTCCTCCAATTTCCGGAACCATGCATTCAGATATTTTATTTTTATCTCAAACGAATAGGGAAGCGTTTCCAGCTCTGCCCTTGGGAAGGCGTATCCCCCCGTCCATTCAGCATATTCGTTGGGGCCTACATAAGACACCCGATACCCCTCCTCCCGGAGGGTTTGCAGAAGTCCCAGCTGGAGTCCAAATTCCCCGCAATCTTCATTCATCCCTGCAACAGCCAGAATCGGCGTATGAATCGGATAAATCCGATCCAACCGGTTAATATCCAACGGGGGAATCTTTTTTTCCAAAACGGAAAACTCCACGGAATACCTTCCGGCATATGCCTGGAAAAAAGTGTGGTAAGGTTCCGGTAACTTTTGTGTACAGTAAATATTTTTATGATTTTTACACGCCGTAATTAAGTGATCGACAATTTCCAGCAGGTATTCGCTGTAGCTCCACTCCTCTGTTTTCGCTAACAGGATACAGTCGCAGTGCTCTATAGCCCTGTCAAAATCTCCTCTGAGGATAAAATTTGTATTTTCTCCCTCGTCAAGATAGGACGCATCTTTCCCATCCGCATGATAAGCAGGAGGGGAAACTGCTTCTACAATTTCAAGGGAGAGTTCCTGTTCTACCAGTTCCCGGAAACGCACCAGGGGTACATTTTCCCGGACAAGTGGATAAAGCAATGCCTTTTGTACGCTCATTCCGAGACCCCCCCTTCTTCCATTTCCCTTAATGCAATGATTTGATTTAACCGGTGCTCAAAATTCAGTCTCGATGACCGGCAAATCCTGCGGAGTTCGCGCGGGTCATGAATTCCATCCACTTTTACTCCGCAGATATCGCAGTTTTCAATTGCCCAGCAGTCCTTGCAGTCCTGCTCCACACGATTTCCGCCGTTCATCAGTTTTTTGATGTTTTCAAAATCAAATCCATCGTTTAAATTTCCAATCTTCATCTCTTCCGAAGTCTCGCTGCATTTTTCACAGGGAAGAAGGGTTCCGGTAGTTGTAACAAATAACTTCCGATATCCCGGAATACAGGGGCCTCCATGCATCATCCGATCCGGCAATTCTATATGCGGGCTCATCTTATTGATATTATCTTTGATCTGTTCATACTCATTTTTTGCAATCAATGGAAGTTTTTGGGGATCCACATATCCTTCTACAGCCAACATTGCTAAAAGTTCCTGAGTTTTCTGTTTTTGTTGGTATTCCGCCGGAAAATACAGAGTCGTCCCCGGAGGCGGATCTACTAAACCTGCACGGATATGGTTCGCCTGGGACAATTGATTTGAGAAAAAACGGTTTACTTTGGATATATCATTTTGCGGGTCTACCACTGCATTAAAATCAATGCAGGAAAGGAATCCCGGGATCTTTTCCGCCAAGCTCATAACCGTATCGTAAACCGCACGGAAAGAACCTTCCCCATTCGATGCAATCCTACGGTTGCGATCGTGGATTTCCGGAGGTCCATCCAAACTGATCATCAGTTTAAAATGGGATTTTAAAAAATATCTGGCAAGCTCCTCTGTAAGCAGGGAAGCGTTAGTCGTCATGCTAAAAATCAGGTTTTTCCCAGCAAATCTCTTTTTACAGTATTCTACACACCGGATAATCAAATCTTTTTCCAATAGGGGTTCCCCGCCGTAGAAGCTAATCGCGGGGCTTGGTACATCACGGGTCCGATCCGCAAAAAAGTCGATGGCCGCTTTAGCAGTCTCCCAGTCCATCCTGTTGGCGCTATGCCCTCTCTGGACATAATCGTCTCCCACCGTATAGGGACAATAGCTGCATCGGAAATTGCACTGCTGTGTCACCTGCAAAACCAGTTGGCGTAAATGGTGGGTAAAAAGATATTCCATATCGTCAATATTGGGGTTATCAATTTCTTTCGGATGTTTTGTCTTTAAATACCCCTTTTCCATCAAAGATGTTTTTTCTCTCTCAATCTCCACCGTAGAAAGCGGATTCCTGCCTTTTTGCTCATCCAATAGATATTCATAGAGTTCCTTACTTACTCGAACAATGGAATTTGTGTTGACATCAAAGACATAATAACAGTATGGGCTCTTCATCAGATGAACAAAAGGCATATCGTTCACTTTGCACAAATCCTTTCCCTATAAAAGAAATTATTAAATACATTATATCAGATATTTAAGAAAGAACTAGAAGAATCGTTCCCAAAAATTCGACAGAAATTAGTATATTATGGAAATAAATTTTCCTATATTTTATTATATTTACCAAAGAAACATACCGTGTTTTGTAATATAAATAGATTCATTTGTAGATTATAAAAATGATACGGCTTTTTACATGTGTTCCATATCCTTCCCTTTCCTAAAAAATCAGAGTATAATGGGGCTGAACTCTTTAAAGGAATATTTTTACAAAGAACACTGGGAAAGGAATTATATCATGGGAAAATATATTCTTGCCCTTGATCAGGGAACAACTTCCAGCAGGGCAATTTTATTTGATAAAAATCAGCGTATTATCGCAATTGCACAGCGAGAATTTCCCCAAATCTATCCACGAGAAGGCTGGGTAGAACATGATCCGATGGAAATCTGGTCCAGCCAATACAGTGTAATCACGGAACTTCTCGCAAAAAGCGGCATTGATCCACATGATATTGCCGCCCTCGGAATTACCAACCAGCGGGAAACCACCATTGTATGGGACAAAAATACCGGGAAGCCTATCTGCAATGCAATTGTATGGCAATGCAGAAGAACTGCCCCCATGATAGAATCCCTTGTAAAACGCAGGCTTTCCAAGCAAATACAAGAAAAAACCGGTTTAATCCCAGACGCCTATTTTTCTGCAAGTAAGCTCAGTTGGATTCTCGACCATGTAGAGGGGGCCAGAGAGCGTGCAGAAAAGGGCGAGCTGCTGTTTGGCACAGTGGACACCTGGCTTGTTTGGAAACTGACGGGAGGAAAACTACATATCACCGACCGTACCAATGCATCCAGGACCATGCTCTATAATATTCACACATTGGACTGGGATGACGATCTTCTTTCCCTCTTCGGAATCCCTCGTACAATGCTACCCGAAGTCAGAAGTTCCAGTGAAGAATATGGAATTGCCTTTGTAGAAGGCGTACAGATTCCAATTGCGGGAATCGCCGGGGATCAACAGGCCGCTCTCTTTGGCCAATGCTGCTTTGAACAGGGGGAAGCAAAGAATACCTATGGTACCGGATGTTTTTTGCTGATGCATACCGGAAACCGTCCTCACTTCAGCCATAATGGACTGCTGACCACCATTGCTGCCAGTGCGGGAAAAGATGTCCAATATGCTTTAGAAGGAAGCGTCTTTGTAGGCGGGGCTGTTATCCAGTGGCTTCGGGATGAAATGCGCTTTTTCACTGAGAGCAGGGATGCGGAATATTATGCTCAAAAAGTTCCAGATACAGGCGGGGTTTATTTTGTCCCTGCCTTTACCGGGCTTGGCGCCCCCTATTGGGATATGTATGCACGCGGTTCCCTGTTGGGGCTAACACGGGGCACCAAACGGGAACACATTATCCGGGCGGCACAAGAGTCAATTGCCTACCAAAGCGCGGACCTGGTAGAAGCCATGGAATACGACACCGGATTACATATTCGAGAATTAAAAGTGGATGGCGGCGCTTCCCGCGATTGTTTTCTGATGCAATTCCAAGCGGATATTCTGAATAAATCCGTTTGCCGTCCGGTTATCCGGGAAACAACCGCCCTTGGCGCGGCATATCTTGCCGGATTGGCTGTGGGAATGTGGGATAACCCCGAAAACCTGAAAAATGGCCGGCAAATTGATACCATATTTTTTCCAAACATGCAGAAAGGCCGCCGAGAAGAACTGATAAATGGCTGGCATAAAGCGGTTGGACGCAGCCAAAACTGGCTGGAGCATGAATTACTTTAACCGCCATTTGCAAAATTTTCCACGATCGGTGCAGGTAGAAGCAATCCTCCTTTTATTGAAAAATCCTTTTGTAAATTTATCCGTGTGACATATCAAAAAATAGCGTCTCCCTTCATACAGTAATAAGAGCAACTCCGCTTTCCATAATTGTATCCTGGTTCGTTTGGACATATAAACCGCTTGCTGATATAATCTTTGTAAAATCTTAAGAGTTTCTTGAGGATTTTTCTTTCGTGAAACGATATAATGAGAAATGAAATAGTGTTTCGATCACTCCCAATTTCCGGGAGCATGAGGGGGAATGGAAATGGAAGGGCAAATTTTGACAAAAGGGAAAGCCTCCACAGTTGAAAAGGAACAGGCAGGCTCGTTTGCCGCTGGAATGAACTTTTACAAATTATTTTGGGTGTTCTTTGTCGGCTGTTTTTTGGGCGTTTTAGTGGAAACGCTTTGGTGCCTGGTTACTAAACACCATTTCGAAAGCCGGCAGGGTCTCATCTATGGGCCTTTTAATCTGGTGTATGGATTTGGAACTTTTCTTTTAACCATCTCCCTCTCCTGGCTTACGAAAAAAGGCGACGTCTGGGTTTTTCTTGGCGGTATCCTGATCGGGGATGCCTTTGAATATTTTTGCAGTTTCCTACAGGAAGCAATGTTTGGAACCGTTTCCTGGCAGTATGACCACTTGCCACTGAGTATCAATGGGCGAATTACTTTAAAATACTCTGTTTTCTGGGGCTTACTTGCGTTAGTGTGGATGAAATTCCTCTATCCCATTCTTTCAAAATGGATTGAAAAAATCCCCAGCCATATCGGGAAACCACTGACATGGGTTCTTTTAGTATTCATGATATTGAACACTGTGATTTCCGGGCTTGCTGTCACAAGAATGACCCAGCGCCATGATGGAATTCCTGCCCAAAGCCAGATTGCTGTGTTTTTGGATGAACATTATCCAGATGAATTGATGCACAGGGTATACCCCAATATGATGTACGTTGATCCATAATTATTTTAGGGAGGGAAAAATTCCCCTCCCTTTTTTGTATAAAATTTTCCAATACCGTCCATCCTCTGTGGAGATGATTGCGAGAGGATGAACCCTATGGGAAAGAAAAAACCAAACTTATCTCTTCGGTATTTTTTGCTGGCTTTTGGGCTGTCGTTCCTAATCCTGTCCCTGATCGCCCTTCCCATCCTTCTGTGGACTGTCCATCCCAGGGGGGAACAGGTTGGAACACCCCAGAGTGGAATCGCTGTGGAATCAGTGCCCGGCTCGTACACGGACAGGGAAAATATTCTGGTCTGTCTTAGAAAAAACAAGTCAGATTCCCCCTATCAATACCTTCTGTTGGGCTTTCTACCTGACAGACTTCAGCTATCCTTAACAGTTTTTACACCCAACACACCATTGAGTGTGGAACATTCAGCTGGTACTCTGGAACAGGCTTACCAATACGGGGGATGTGGAGAAGCAAGTCGGCAACTGGCAAAAGAAATGCGGATATCCATTGGAAAATACATTGATTTGACCGATCTCACCTTGTCCAATGCAGTGGATTTGGCCGGGGGATTTTCCTATGACTTTTCTTCTCCTCTGACTCTACCGAATGGAATTTCTATCTCTTCCGGTTCCCAATACATTGGAGGGGAACTTTTTGTCAGTCTATTACATTATGCAGAGCAAACAGAGGATTCCCGAATACCCTTGAAACTGTACTCCAAGCTGATGGGGAATATCCTCGCTTTTTCGGATTATTCTCAGATACAGTCCTATTATCAGCAGCTTATCAACTCCATGGAAACCGATATTTCCCTGCACGATCTGGCAGAACACGAAGAAGCGATTACCTTGATGCTCAACCGCGACTACGTCCACCCTGCCCCTTATACCGGAAATAATTTCGCTCAACTGGCAGAAGAATACCGCTAATTCACGTCAAAATTACGCTGTCCAGACAACGAAGAAATATCATCCGTTTAAACCACCGTCCATTTTCTAATCACATGTTCCGAAATCGATAAAATCATGAAATAAAAAGTTCACAGTATTTTCACATTAAAATTAGCACTCACCTCTTGACAGTGCTAATTGCAGTGATATAATATAGATGAACTTGAAAGAGAGGGTTCTATAGGAACCAAATCCCTTTTGAAAACCAAAAATCTGCGA
>ERZ1643246.2593-NODE-2593-length-16847-cov-4.672165_pt1 | contig 16847 bp, 14 predicted proteins | sample MGYA00579265_ERZ1643246 | MGnify/ENA primary metagenome ERZ1643246 (study PRJEB29033, sample SAMEA4952261) | chicken gut metagenome | biome: Broiler Chicken; feature: Gastrointestinal Tract; material: Caecum | place: Ireland | collected 2018 | study: Broiler...
GTTCCCATATTCGTACGTTGCTGCTCACCTTCTTTTTCCGGTATATGCGCCCGCTCATTGAGGAGGGCCATGTCTATCTGGCTCAGCCGCCGCTGTACCGCCTGACCAGGGGAAAACAGCACCGTTATGCCTATTCGGATGAGGAGCGGGACAGAATCCTTGCACAGATGAACGCAGAATCCTCTTCCAAAGTTGATATTCAACGGTACAAAGGCCTTGGTGAGATGGATCCGGAACAACTGTGGGAAACTACGATGAACCCGGAAAACCGGATCATGATCAAGGTGGAGATGGAGGACGCTGCCAGTGCGGATGAAACTTTCACCATTCTGATGGGCGACAAGGTCGCACCGAGAAGGGAATTTATCGAAGCAAACGCACAGTATGTCAACAACCTTGACGTATAAGGGGGAACCCCATCATGGAAAATGATTTTGAACTTGAACCGGGCTGTGAGGAAACTCCGGAACTCAGAGAACAGGAACTTCGGCAGGATATGCTGCAAGAAAGCGAAGAATTTCTGGAACCCGAAGAAAAGCCGGTTTTTGATTTCAAGTACACTCTGTCCGAACAAGAATATATTGATTTTAATCTGATGCTCTTTGAGAGGAATATGGCAAAATCTAAGCGGAAAATGAGAATTTTCGGAATTTTGGAAATTATCATTGCGGCACTGATGTTCAGCTTGTTTTTTAATTTGGAGAGCACTTCCCTGCTGATAAAAATCATGACGGTTGTGCTGTTCTTGTTCGGGATTTTTTCCCTGGCCTATTATTCGTATATTTTCCCGTCTCAGTTAAAAAAATCTGTTCGAAAGACCTATCAGGAAAGCGAAAACCTTAAAGGGGAATTCCACATCCGATTGTATGAGACCTTTGTGCGGGATACCTATGAGGAAAAGGAGACAGATGTCGCCTTTTCCGAAATTTTAGGAGTGCTGGAAAATGATCAGTTTGTCTTGATTTTACTCAACGATCTCCAGGCGTTTATTTTGCCAAAACGGATTTTTCAGGGCGATACCTATGAACGGCTTTCCGATTTCCTGTACCAGAAATGCAAAGAATACTCCAAAAGCAGACAGAGGCTTGCCAAAAAGCCCAGTAAAGCGAGAAAATAGTTATGGAAGAAAGAAAATTTGCAAATCAGCTACAGCAGGTCTGTCAGGACCGGGGCTATGAACAGGGAATTTCCCTGCTGAAAGAGCATAAAGTCCCTTATGCGGCCTGTACAGTGACCGTTCAATTTGAGGATGTCTTAAACGGACTGTGGCAGACTCAAGTGCTCAAAAAGCGAGTGCTCCGTATTGCGGAAACTGTGATTCTTGCCATACTTGCGGGAATGTATCTTATTTCCTTTGTGCGCAATTTCAGCTATGTTATGGGACTTGTGCTTGGGATTATTTGCCTGCTAATTCTGGCTGCTCTGTGGATTGTTCCGCATATGGAAGCACGCTCTACTGCTTCCGCCTATGCCGCCAATACCAAACGGTTTTCCATCTGTATCAGTAAAGAGGGGATTTTTGCAGACAACGAGGGGCTTTGCACCTTCTTTCCAATGGATGGGAACATGCTTGTATATGAGACAAAGAAATATTTTAACCTGCTGATTGAAAACAGAAGGCTGTATGTGATTCCAAAAACCTGCCTTTCTGATGAAGATATCCGGTATTTGACCGGGCTTTTCAAAGAAAAAGTAGAGGGTTTCAAAAAAATGTGAGCCTGTGACGATATCGAGAGTAAGGGTGACTAAAATTGAGTACAGACAATAAATTGACGCCCCAGGAAGAGCTGAATTTACACAATACGACGGTCATCCCTGTAGACATTGAGAAGGAAATGAAGGAATCTTTCCTTGCCTACTCGATGTCTGTCATCGTCAGCCGTGCTCTTCCGGACGTAAGGGACGGCCTTAAGCCCGTCCACAGAAGAATCCTGTATACCATGTATGAAAACGGTCTGACGCCGGAAAAAGCGTACCGTAAGTGTGCGGATACTGTCGGTTCCGTACTTGGACGTTACCATCCGCATGGTGATACCTCCGTTTATGACGCGCTGGTGCGCCTGGCACAGGATTTTTCCCTGCGCTACCCGCTGGTAGACGGACACGGAAACTTCGGCTCCATTGATGGTGATCCAGCCGCAGCATACCGGTACACGGAAGCCAGGATGAGCAAAATGGCGCTACACATGCTCACGGATATTGACAAGGATACCGTAGATTATACCTCCAACTATGATGACCGTCTCAAAGAGCCGGTGGTACTCCCCTCTCGGTTCCCAAACCTGCTCGTCAACGGTTCGACTGGAATTGCAGTTGGTATGGCCACCAATATCCCCCCGCACAATATGGCGGAGGTTGTGGACGGTATGTGCTACCTTATTGATAACCCGGATGCGGAGCTGGAAGGGCTGATGGAGCACATCAAGGGGCCGGATTTTCCGACCGGCGGTATTATTATGGGTCGTTCCGGGATCCGCGCTGCTTATCAGACCGGTCGAGGGAAAATCACCCTGCGGGCCCGCGCGGAAATTGAAGAGGAGAAAAACGGGCGTTTTCGGATTGTTGTCACGGAAATTCCCTATATGGTCAATAAAGCGCGCCTGATCGAATCCATCGCCAACCTGGTCAAAGATAAACGAATTGACGGTATCTCCGACCTGCGGGATGAATCTGACCGAGACGGCATGCGCATTGTCATTGAACTCAAACGCGATGCCAATCCCCAGGTGGTGCTCAACCAGTTGTATTCCTACAGCTCCCTACAGGAGACGGTGGGCATTATCATGCTCGCCTTGTCCGACGGCGTGCCAAAGGTTATGCCGCTCAAGGAAATGCTCCAGAAATACATCGACTTCCAGTGCGAGGTCATTACTCGCCGCACCATGTTCGATTTGCGAAAGGCGAAGGAACGCGCTCATATTCTGGAGGGGTTGAAAATTGCCCTTGACTTTATCGACGAGGTCATCGCCGTGTTGCGCGCTTCCAAGTCCATCCCAGAGGGAAGACAGGCGCTAATGGATCGCTTTGGACTGGATGAGGTGCAGGCGACCGCCATTGTCCAGATGCGTTTGGGTCAGCTGACTGGGCTGGAACGGGAAAAAATTGAAGAGGAACTCGCTGGACTGCTTGTCAAAATTGCAGAGCTGGAGGGAATTCTTGCCGATAAAAACAAAATCCTCACCATCATCAAAGATGAGGCGAGGGAGATTGTTGCAAAACTTAAGGATGGCCGAAAGACAGAAATTCAGACCGTTTCCGGGGAAGTCGATATTGAAGACCTCATCCCGGTGGAGGACTGTGTCATCACCCTCACTCACCTCGGTTATATCAAGCGCCAGCCGGTGGATGTCTATAAATCCCAGCGCCGCGGAGGGCGCGGGATTTCTGGCATGACCACCCGGGAAGAGGACTTTGTGGAGACGCTTTTTATCGGTTCCACGCACGATTATGTGTTGTTCTTCTCCAACCGCGGGAGGGTCTATCGTCTCAAATGCTATGAGATCCCGGAAAGTTCCCGTACGGCGCGCGGCGTAAATGTGGTCAACCTCCTTCCGCTCGAACCGGAAGAGAAGATTACCTCCATGATCCGCGTGGAGGAATTCCGCGACGATCACTATCTGGTCATGGTGACGAAAAACGGCATTATCAAACGGACGGAACTCTCTGCCTACCATACCACCAGAAAGGGCGGAGTCATCGCCATTTCCCTGGACGAGGGGGACGATCTTGCATGGGTACGTCTGACAGATGGAAACTGCGAGGTATTTGTCGCAACGAAAAATGGGATGATCATCCGCTTCCATGAACAGGATGCCCGTCCGCTCTCCCGTACGGCGCGCGGTGTGAAGGCGATTTCCCTGGAAGACGGGGATGAAGTTGTCGGCATGGCGAGAATCCGGGAAGGGGCTACCCTGCTGACTGTCACTACCAAGGGACAGGGCCGTCGCACCCGGCTGGAGGACTACCGAGTGCAGAACCGTGCCGGAAAAGGCCTGACAAACTACCATGTCAGTGAGGAAAAAGGTACGGTTGCAGGAATTAAGGTGGTGGATGAAACCGACGATATCATCCTGATTACGGATGACGGCATCATTATCCGTTTTGCCGTGGATCAAATCCCCATCCAGTCCCGTTATGCAGGAGGCGTGCGCGTCATGCGGACGTCGGAAAATTCCCAGGTGGTGACTCTTGCCCGCGCCGAACACGAGGAGGACGAGGAGGAATCCGCCGAATCCCCACAGGAAGCGGAGGGACAGGAAACTGAGGAACTCTCCAAAGAAATTTCTCCAGAGAACCCCTCCCCTGCTCAGGAATAACAAGGAAAAGAAAAGCCCCATGCAAAGAAGATTCTTTGCATGGGGCGTTTTTTACCCTGATTTTATCAGTGCCGGTAGTTGTCCATCCGGCGTTTGATATCTTCCATTTTTTCCTCATATTTTTTTTGCTTTTCTTGCCACTCGGCCAGTTTTTTTGGGAAAAAGGCAGTGACTGCGGTAAACAGTCCGACTGTCAGCAAGATTGGAGGAATCACAAGAGGGAATGTAAAAGAGGTTCTGTAATAGTCGAGGATTTCTCCAATAGAAAAAGAACCGGTGATTAAATACAATGCCCCGTAGCCGAAAGCAGCCAGAATCAGGCCTAAAAACAGCCGGAATCCATCTATGGGTAACTTTTTATGCTGTTTTCCTTTGTGCTTTTCCTTTTTACCAGAACTCAGAACTGGGATCAGGAATGCACAGGGGACAATGGCAAACAGCGCTCCCACCAGAATCATCGTTGTGTTCCCATTTGGGCCGATAACAACAGCGATCTGTGGGTCCGAGGGATTGTATCGGATTTCACGGGTAGTGCCGATGGTGGGGAGGATACTGGTGCTGTAATCCGTTGTCACAGTATATTCCGTCCCATTCACTGTGTAGTTGTAACTCAGGAAATAGGTGGGATTGGAATGTGTTTTGCGCTTGGGGTTATATCCCCCTTCAGAATCCATGATATAATCAGAGAGGTATCCGGTCGTTTTCTCATAGTGCTTGGTTTTCACATTTAATTGGACGGTATCTTTGATTCCTAGGAAAACAAGTACTATCCCGATAAGAATGAGAATGGAAAAAATACCAACATATACAATGAAAAAAGAATTGGATTTTGTTTTCATTTCACTTCTCCTTTCTGTTTTACACTTATAATACCACAAAGGGAAAGAAGATAAGAGGTCTGGGAAAAAATTGTATAAAAGAATTTGTTTTTTCGAATGTAAAAGATGAAACAATGGGAAAACAACAGAATTTCTTGTGAATCTTTCCTAGAAGCAACGCGGTATCCTGTTCTAAATTATGTCACCTGAGGGAAAGTGCAAATTATTTTCATTTTATCTCTTTTTTCTATAAGATAAATCAGGTATAATGGCATCATACGGCGTAAAAGGAAAAATTGCGCTGTTTCTTTTCTGTTTTATGATCGATAAAAGGAGTTTTTGATATGAACCGCATCAAGGTAAAACTCTATGGAAGCGAATACACTGTGGTGACAGAAGAATCTGCTGATTATGTAAACTCCCTTGCGGAGATTATCAACCGCGACATGACCGGGCTCTTAGATTCCAGCGCATCCATGTCTGTGATGTCCGCCGCCCTGCTGTGTTCCCTTAATTATTTGGACGAAAGCCGGAAAGCGGCAGAGTCCAGCGACCATCTGCGTACTCAGATTACAGAGTACTTGGAAGAAGCTCGTCGCGCCCGCTTGGAAGCGGATGAGGCTAAACGCCAGATTCTTGCCCTACAGACCCAGATTGAACTGCTTAAAGGGGAGAAAGGCAGCAAGAAATGAGAAAGAAAGCCGAAATTCTTGCCCCTGCGGGAAGTTTTGAATCCGTGCGTGCCGCAGTCTATTCCGGGTGCGACGCCGTCTATTTGGGAGCAAAGGATTTTAATGCCAGGAGAAATGCCTCCAATTTTGGTTTTGAAGAACTGTGCAAAACCGTTTCCTTTTGCCACGAACGGGGAGTATCCGTTCATCAGACGCTCAACACGCTTGTCTTTGACGATGAGATGGATCGGGTTTGCCGTGCCATTGAGGAGGCGGCAAAAGCGGATGTGGATGCCCTGATTGTGCAGGATTTAGGGGTGGCGGATCTGGCTAGGAAAATTTGTCCGGAAATGGAGCTTCACGGTTCCACGCAGATGTCCGTTCATACATTGGATGGAGTAATGGAACTTGCTAGGCTGGGATTTTCCCGGGCCGTTCTGGCAAGGGAGTGTTCTTATGAGCAGATACGGTATATCTGTGAACACTCCCCGATTGAAATTGAAGTTTTTATTCATGGCGCATTGTGTATGTCCGTATCTGGGCAGTGTACCATGAGCGCCATGATTGGCGGGAGAAGCGGCAATCGCGGGCTCTGTGCCCAGCCCTGCCGTCTCCCGTTTTGTGCGAACAACGGCGCCTATGATAAATCCCGGTACGATTTGAGCCTGAAGGATTTGTCCCATATCGAGTATCTTGGTGCGCTCTATGAGGCGGGAGTATCTTCATTTAAAATTGAGGGGAGGATGAAACGCCCAGAATATGTGGCATGCGCGGTGGCATGCTGTTACCAGATGCGGGAATATGGACATATCGATCCGGAACTTTCCCAGATGCTTCGGGCTGTTTTTTCCCGCAGTGGCTTTACAGATGGGTATTACAGGGGAATCCCTTCTCCTGCCATGTTTGGTACCCGCCAAAAAGAGGACGTTACTGCTGCCTCCGATGTCTTTTCCCGGCTGCATGAGTTGTATAAAAAGGAAATGGCGCGTGTGGGCGTAAGCATGCAATTTACCGCCAGAGCAGAACAACCCTGTGTTCTCTGTTGTATGGATGAGGATGGGAATACTGTCAAAACACAGGGGGATTTTCCACAGGCAGCAAAGACAAAGGCTGCGGACGAAACTTCTGTACGCCGGAATCTGGAAAAGACAGGAGGTACGCCTTATCGGGTCGACAATTTCTGCGCAGATCTGGAGGACGGTTTGTTTTTTCCAGCGTCCGCCCTCAATGAATTGCGAAGATCCTGTTTGGCGGAACTCTCCGCTATTCGGGGAAAACGGACGGAAAAACCCTGTTATCCGTTCAAGGAAGAATCGGGTTGCAAGAATACCTCTCCAGTTTTCCCTGTCCTGAGGGCACAATTTTTAAAGATTTCACAGATACCGGATGAGGTCTCCATACTGGAACGCATCTACCTCCCGGTACAGGAGTTGTTTGTTCATCGAGATACCTCCTGGGTACAGGAACATCTTCCAGTGCTCTGTGCCGTACTTCCTCGTGCCTGTTTTGAACGGGAAGAAGAATTGGAACAACAACTTGCCACTTTAAAGAAAAAAGGGATTTCCCGAACCCTTGTCCACAATCTTGGAGATGTGGCGAGGTGCCGAAGACTGGGTTTTCAGATAGAAGGCGGATTTTCCCTGAACCTGACCAATTCCCGAGCATTTCAGGCGGCAGCTGAGATGGGAATTTGTGAGGCAGTGGTTTCTTTTGAAACGCCGCTGGAATGTATCCGTTCCCTTGTGTCCCCTCTTCCGGTAGGGGTCATGGTATATGGGCACCTTCCACTGATGCTGGTAAGAAATTGCCCGTTGAAAAACGTGACCTCCTGCGGCAAGTGCCAAAGAGAGGGATACCATCTCACTGATCGGATGGGAAACCATTTTGCTGTGTCTTGCTCCTATGGAGCAAGTGAAATTTATAATCCAAAGGTTCTATGGCTGGCCGAACGCCTGGGAGAATTTTCTGGGGTGCATTATGCGCTGCTGCTTTTTACTACGGAGGAAAAGGAGCGGTGCGGGGAAATCCTTCGCGCTTACCAGAACGGAACCCGGGCAAATGAAGAATATACCAGAGGACTTTATTATCGTCGCGTACAATAGGACGGAGAAAGCGAGGAAAACAGGATGAATTTAAAAATCACACGGGTAAGCCCCACTGCAAAGCTGCCTACCCGTGCAACATCCGGGAGTGCGGGCTATGATTTGTATGCGGATCTGCCCTCCCCTTTTTTACTCAAAGCGGGGGAACGTGCACTAATTCCTACTGGAGTGGCCATTGCGCTGCAAAGCAGGGAAATCGGCGCTTTTGTGTATGCAAGGAGCGGGCTTTCTTCTAAGCATGGGATTACTATGGCCAATGGTGTGGGAGTGGTGGACAGCGATTACCGTGGGGAACTGAAAGTTCCGGTTGTCAACCTCTCCCAAACCGACTATTCCATTGAGCCGGGAGAAAGGATTGCACAGCTGGTACTGCATCCGGTCATCCCCTATGAACTGGAGGAAGTCTCTACGCTGGACGAAACTCAGCGGGGATCTGGAGGGTTTGGATCCTCTGGAAGAAAGTGAGGGGGTTTTATGCCGGAATTTGTTCTTGCCTCCGCTTCCCCTCGCAGAAAAGAACTACTTGGATATTTAATCAAAGAATTTACCGTCTCCCCCACTGACAGCGACGAGAGCCTCCCTGAGGGGATAAAAGCGGAAAAAGCAGTGGAGCTGTTGAGCAAACGTAAAGCGGAAGCTTGTGCAAAAAAACACCCGCATGCCGTTGTTATTGGTTGTGATACAGTGGTGGAACTGGATGGGCAGATCCTTGGCAAACCATCAAATGAATTGGACGCCAGAAGGATGCTCTCCATGCTTTCTGGGAAAACCCACCATGTTTATACGGGAGTGTGTATTATCTTCCAGAATCTGGCGCATACTTTTCATGTGTGTACTTCCGTCACCTTTGTATCCCTGACAGATGAGCAGATTTCCGCGTACCTTGCTACAGGGGAACCGTTTGACAAAGCCGGGGCCTATGGGATTCAAGGATATGGATGCACACTGGTGAGCGGCATCCATGGTTGCTATTACAATGTCATGGGCTTACCTGTGGCAAAACTGGGAGAACAGCTGAAAAATCTTGGTATTCTTTGAGGGTTTTGTATGAAATCCCATCCAAATTCAGCGGGAAAATTTACAATTTTTTTGCTGTGATTTTACTTGCCAATAGAGTATAATAGGAACATAACTTTTTTGTATTTTCTTAGGGAAATCAGGAAAAACAGGCGTTGCCGGGTGGACAGAATTCGGCAAAGTGAAAAATACACCGTATTGTCAAAAGGAAAGGGGAAAAACCATGTTTTCTCGCGATATTGGTATCGATCTCGGTACTGCAAACACATTGGTATTTATGAAGGGAAAGGGCATCATCATGCGTGAGCCCTCCGTTGTAGCGGTGGATACCCGCCACGATGCTGTCCGCTTTGTCGGAAGTGAAGCAAAAGAGGTAATCGGACGTACGCCGGGTTCCATTGTGGCAGTCCGGCCACTCAAAGGCGGCGTCATTGCAGATTTTGATATTACCGCAAGCATGCTTCAGATTTTTATTAAAAAGGTATTTAACAACAGCATTTTTGCACGTCCTCGCGTCATCATCTGCATTCCCTCCGGTGTTACGGAAGTGGAAAAACGCGCAGTCAAAGAAGCTGCGTTTAAAGCAGGCGCACGCCAGGTTTCCATTATTGAGGAGCCAATGGCGGCGGCAATTGGCGCTGGCCTCCCAGTTGCAGAGGCAACTGGGAGCATGATCGTCGATATTGGGGGCGGAACCAGTGAAGTTGCCGTTATCTCACTCGGCGGAATTGTCGTTTCCAGAAGCGTGCGTGTGGGCGGTGATGCATTTGATGCCTCTATTATCCAGTATATTAAGAAAAAATACAGCCTCCTTATCGGTGAACGCACCGCGGAAGATATCAAGATTGCTATCGGTTCTGCATATCCTTATGAAGGAGAGGACACGATGGAGATTAAAGGTCGCAACCTGATTGATGGGCTTCCGAAAAATATCACCATTACTTCTGAGGAAATCCGTGAAGCATTGCAGGATTCTCTTGCCTCTGTTCTGGAAGCAATCCGTGTAACTTTGGAGCGCACTCCACCTCAGCTGGCAGCGGATATCATTGACCATGGCATTACCCTTTCCGGCGGCGGCGCACTGTTGCGCGGCCTGGACAGCCTGATTTCCAAGGAAACTGGAATGCCAGTCAATGTGGCGGAAAATCCACTTGACTGCGTAGCTGTCGGTACCGGCAAAGTGCTGGAGGATATTGATCGTCTCAAGGAAGTTTTATCCGACGAAGACTAGGGCTATATGCTGGGTAGGAGGAACTTTTTCTGCCCTGCTTTCCACTGACAACATGGGAGGAGTCCGGCGGTGAGGGAATTTTTCAAAAGTATAAAATTTAAAATTCTGCTAGCTATTGTGCTTGTGCTGGGCGGCTTTATGGTGTATCAGGTGTCAACAGGAGGGGCAACTTCTATTACTTCGTCCATCCTCTCCTTCATTGTGACTCCTATCCAATCATTTTCCTCCCAAATTTCCTCTTCGGTGTCAGGTTTTTTGTCCAATATTATGAGCGCTAATCAGACCGCACAGCAAAATGAAGCGCTGCAAAGCCAGATTGACGAACTGAAAAAGCAGATGGTGGACTATGAAGAAATTTTGCGGGAAAATGAACAATATAAAGAAGCACTGAGTATTAAAGAGCAAAATGACGACTATGAAATTGTCCCAGCTTTTGTAACAAGTAGGGATCCCAATGCTTCCTATGACTCCTTTTTGATTGACAAGGGTTCCCTTCAGGGTGTGGCTGTTCAAGATCCGGTAATTACTTCGGCGGGACTAATTGGATATGTCTCCGAAGTTGGGCCGACTTATTCCCGTGTATCTACGGTTTTGAGCGCATCCACAAATGTAGGAGTGGTCAATTACCGAACCAGGGATACCGGGACTGTGCAGGGAACGTTGGAACTCTCCCAAAACGGCCAGTGCAGGCTTTCCTATATTTCCCGTGACAGTGAAATGCAGGCAGGGGATATTTTGATTACCTCCGGAACGGGCGGTGTTTATCCGCAGGGTCTAATTGTTGGGGAAATTGCGGAAATTGGGTTGGATCCCACAGGTTTGTCCAAATATGCTGTGGTGAACCCAGTGACGGATATTTCTTCGGTACAGGATGTTTATGTTATTACTTCGTTTTTGTATCAGGGAATCGGGCTGGAATCGGAGCAAACACCTCCCTCTTCTCAGCAGGCCCCTGCACAGGATAGCAGTACGTTATCCCAGTAAATAAAAAATGATTGGATAGGGGCCGCCATTTTGATGTGGCGGCCCCTTTTCTAAAAAGGTTAAGGTTCCTGTTTGAGGAAATCCTGGGAAGGAGGAGATCCCTTGAGTAAAAAAAAGGCCATCTTTTTAAAGTATCTAATTTACGCCATTATCATACTTGCATTGTTTGTCATGCAAAATACACCGGGTATGATGGAGATAGCAGGGATCCGCCCATCGTTTCTTCTGAGCGCGGCGGTTCTTTTTGCGATGTATGAAGGGGAATTTGAAGGGGCAATCCTTGCCATGGTGTGCGGGCTGTTCTGGGACTTTGGAAGCGGCGGCCTGACGGGTGCAAATGCAATTTTGTTTTTGATTCTTGGCGTAGGAATCGGTCTGCTGACCACGCATTTGCTGCGCCGTACCATTGGGACAGCGTTGCTCTGTTGTGCGGTTAGTATCCTCATACAAATGCTTGTTAATTTTACTTTTACTTATTTTATCTGGAATCAGGCACACAGTGGAATGTTCTTATTAACACAAATGTTGCCAGCGGCTCTGTATTCCATTGTTCTGTCTCCCTTGGTTTTTTTACTGATACGTTTTGTGTTTGAAAAATTTCAAATTATTTTACATCCTGAAGAACCGAATTCGATATAATGAAAATTTATGAGAAGGAATATAAAAGATACCTGCCCGAAAGGAGATCACCCAATGAGAAAAGAAAAAATCCGTATTGCTGCGCTGGTAATGGCTCTGGTGGTTTTTTGCGGCTTTTTTGTGTTCCGCTTGACGGATTACCAGATTGTCAATGGGGATGAATACAAGGCGCAGGCCACACAGGGCTATACCAGAACGGTGACGCTCAAAGCCCCGCGTGGAGAAATTGTCGACCGTAATGGAGAACCGTTGGTTTCCAACCGGGTAGGCTTTAATATTCAGTTGGATAGAGTATATCTGGATACAGAAAAGCAGAATGACGTCATTCTCTCTCTGATTAACCTGATGGAACAGGAAGGACAGGAATATAATGACAGCCTTCCCATGGCAAAGACTTCTCCCTATACTTTTGATGCACAAAAGTCCTCTGCGGTGGATAGTTTGAAAGATGATTTGGGGCTAAATCTCTATGCTACAGAGCAGAATGTCATGGACGCCATGATTGAAGAATACGACATCGTCGGATATTCTCCGGATGATACCCGTAAGATTGCGGGAGTTCGCTATGAAATGGAAAAAATGGATTTTTCCATTTTGAACCCCTTTGTCTTTGCAGAAGATGTCTCTTTTGAGATTGCTACAAAGATTCAGGAAAACGCAATACAATATCCCGGAGTAGATGCTGTAGAAACTCCATTCCGTCAATATGAAATGGATGATTTTGCTCCACACATTCTTGGGACGGTCTCCCCTATCTATGCGGAGGAATACTATCCCCTGGAAGATGGGGAGGAAGCCCCTAGCAGCGGATATACCGACTTGCGATCCCAAGGATATGCGATGAATGATTCGGTTGGCCGTTCCGGAATTGAACGTGCGGCAGAGGAAAATCTGCGTGGAACGGATGGAAAACGGACGATTCACCTGGATGCGGACGGCAATGTTATTTCTACAGAAGAACAACCGGCTGTCTCTGGGAATACGGTGATGCTTTCTCTGGAAAAAAATCTCCAGATAAAAGTGCAAAACCTGCTTGCAGATTTTATTGAAAATACCCTTAAAAAACGCGCGTATGGGGACGGCGGCGACGTCAAAGGCGGTACGGCCATTGTTATGAATGTGAAAAATGGAGAAATTCTGGCGTCTGCTTCCTATCCCTCCTATACGATGACCCAGTACAATACGGATTATAATTCCCTTTTGACGGCGGAAAACAATCCCTTGATTAACCGTGCTTTTTATGGGCAGTACCGTCCTGGCTCTACGTTTAAACCAAGCGTGGGCCTGAGTGCGCTGGCGGCGGATATTTTGGGGGCGTCCGATACGGTGAATTGTACCGGACGGTATACCTACTATTCGGATTACCAGCCAACCTGTATGGGTGTGCATGGGGCGACAAATATTGTCCATGCTTTGGAAGTATCCTGCAATATCTATTTCTATGATGTAGGGCGCAGGCTTGGGATTGAAAAACTCAATGAATATGTCAGCAAACTTGGTTTTGGACAGGCGACTGGTGTGGAAACCGGGGAGGCAACCGGCGTTCTTTCCAGCCCGGAATACCGTGAGCAGCTTCATGAGCAGAATCCGGATATTGAATTGTGGCAAGAAGGAAATACCATACAGGCGGCAATTGGTCAGTTGGATACCCAGGCAACACCGCTGCAGATGGTGACTGCCGTTTCCACTATCGCTAATGGAGGAACCCGGTATCAGTCCCATCTGATCAGATCCATTAAAAGCTATGATATGAACGAGACAATTCAGGATGAAACACCAGTAGTAATGGATACGATTGAAACAGAAGAAGAAAATTTCCAGGCCGTACGCGATGGGATGCTTGCTTCTTCTTTGACTGGCACATCCCGGTATATCTTTGCCAATTATCCGATTAAAATCGCGTCTAAGACCGGTACCCCGGAGAATGTCGGGACAAAATCTGATAATATTGCCTATGTGGCCTTTGGCCCTTATGAGGACCCTGAGATTGCCGTTGCTATCTGTATTGAACAGGGCGGAAGCGGTTATTATGCCGCTCCGCTTTGCCGGGATATTTTTAATGCTTATTTTTATCCCGATGATTCAGGTACGGCTAGTTCTTCGGTCTCTTCCCAGCAATAAAGAAAATCCTCTATACCTTGTCTGGTACGGGGGATTTTCTCCTGCATATTACTATTGATGAAAAGGGAAACAGCAGAAATTTTCCATTTCGTCGCATGTATTTCCTGTTTTTTCGTGTGGAAATTGTAGGAATTAATTTTGCTATTTTATATAATTTAATGATAAAAAGTTGTGCATAATATGAAGGTTTATTTTTAGACACCTTTCTTTTGCACGAATATGACCAAATAGTGAAAAGTTTTTCTACTTTACTTAGTGTATTTTACATGATATGATAATATGTGAAAGATTATATGAGGTAGTAGGGATGAAGGGGAAAATTAGTTTAATCGCATCGGGAAAAGGCGGGGTTGGAAAATCCTCCGTCTGTTGTTTTCTTGGGGATGCCCTTGCGTGCCGAGGCCGTAAGGTTCTCATTATAGAGCTTGACTGCGGATTACGCAGTTTGGATATAATGCTCGGTATTAGCGATAAAATTGTGTTTGATTTAAATGATGTACTTCTGTCCCGGTGTGAAGCATCCAAAGCGATTGTACCCTGTGAGTATAACCCTTCCCTTTTTCTGCTTCCAGCTTCACAAAATGAACGTACGAATATTGACGTATCCCGTCTGATAGAATTATGTCGCCGCCTGTCATCTTATTATCAGGATATTCTGATTGACATGCCCGCCGGTGTGGGAATGCATCTTCGTTCCCTTTCCACCATTGCTGACAGGGTGGTAATCTGTGTGACGCCGGATCCTATCAGTATCCGTGATGGAGCAAAGGTACTTTCTGTAATGGAGGAACCCATAAAAACAAGCCGCCTGATTATTAACCGTGTCCCCTCCAGCCCGCGTGCGCTGACTATGGTGCGTGATCTGGATGAGGTGATTGACAGAGTGGGCGCCCAGTTGCTCGGAGTAATCCCGGAAAACCGGGAATATGCCCTGTGCGCGGCGTCTGGAAAGCCATTACCCCAAGCAGAAACCAGGGCCGTCTTTGACCGCATTGCGGCGAGGATGACCGGGAAGCATATCCCTCTCGCATTTCACTGAAAACCAGTTCAAAAAGGAGTGTCAAAGACCATGAACATTGCCCTGATCGCACACGACACCAAAAAGGAACTGATGGTGCAGTTTTGTATCGCCTATTGCGGTATCCTGAGCCATCATAATATCTGCGCAACCGGAACCACTGGGAAACTTGTGGGAGAAGCAACCGGGCTGTCTGTCCAGAAATTTTTGGCAGGTTCCCAAGGGGGGGATCAGCAGATCATGGCCCGCATTGCGTGCAATGAGATCGACCTCCTGCTGTTCTTCCGAGATCCTTTGACGGTGAAGCCGCATGAACCCAAAGAAGCGGATCTGCTTCGGTTGTGTGACGTTCATAATATTCCGGTTGCAACCAATATTGCGACGGCGGAAGTCCTTATCCACGGCTTGGAACGTGGAGACCTTGAGTGGAGAAACATTGTCAATCCAAAACGTTAGATTATTTGATACCTGCTATGACCCGGAAAAAGTAGTGGAGAAACCGGTAAAAGAGAAAGTGCGTACCCTATTGACCGGGTGCTGAGAACGCGCTTGCCAATGCCTCCAGGAAAGACCTCCGGCGAGCATGTGCCCGTAAATTCCAAGGAAAAAGGGCGCCGCACCCGTTTTGTGCGTTATCAAGGAAAACGGCTGAGAAAAACCGCGAAATGCGGTTTAATCCGGGTGGCACCGCGAAGAAGAAGGACATCTTGCTTCGTCCCAGGAATGGGAGAGGCGGGGTGTCTTTTTTGTTGGCGGCAACCTGCCCAAATCCTCTGCGTTTTGCTGTAGTTTGACATGGCAAAGCGGAGAAAAGAGGAGATTATCCATACTTTCGTCTGGACAATCCAGGTAAAATATCCTATTCTTAATAAACAAACTTTATTCGCTTATTAAAACTTTTATAGAGAGGAAGGTCCTTCATGGCGATTTTGACAAACGCGCCGAGAGGCACGGCGGATGTGCTTCCTGCGAACAGCTTCAAATGGCGGTACGTGGAAAAAGTGGTTTCCCAAACGGCACAGAATTTTGGATTCAAGGAGATCCGAACTCCAACGTTTGAACATACGGAACTTTTTACCCGTTCTGTTGGGGACACCACAGATGTTGTGCAAAAGGAAATGTACACTTTTGAAGATAAGGGACATCGTTCCATTACTTTGAGACCGGAGGGGACCGCCGGAGCTGTGCGCGCGATTTTGCAAAACGGCCTGCTGGGAGGAGCGCTTCCGCTAAAAGTGTTTTACCTGCTCTCCTGTTTCCGGTATGAAAAACCACAGGCAGGGAGATTAAGGGAATTTCATCAATTTGGTGTTGAGATGTTCGGAACCGCCTCCCCTGCTGCGGATGCAGAGATTATCCTGCTTGCAAGTGAAATCCTGCATAGCCTGGGACTTCGCGAGATTTCCCTTCACATCAACTCGATTGGATGCCCGGAGTGCCGCGCAAAGTATCATGCTGCACTAAAAGAATATTTTGGGGCTCACAGGGAAAATCTCTGTGATACCTGCCTGGAACGACTGGAAAAAAATCCAATGCGCCTGCTTGACTGCAAAAACCCGGATTGCAAGGAAATTGCAAAGGATGCCCCTGTCATTCTCGATTACCTCTGTGAAGACTGTGCAAAGCACTTTGAAGGCCTGAAGGAGCGCCTGGATCTCTGTGGAATACCCTATGAAGTGGATCCCCGGATTGTACGTGGGCTTGACTATTATACCCGCACGGTTTTTGAATTTATCACCGATACCATTGGCGCTCAAGGAACCGTATGCGGCGGCGGACGTTATGATGGATTAGTTAAAGAGCTTGGAGGAGCCCAAACGCCCGCACTTGGCTTTGGAATGGGACTGGAACGTCTTCTCATGGTCATGGAACAGGCTGGCTGTGACTTTGAACCGGAGGCAAAATGCGATATTTACCTTGCTAATATCGG
>ERZ1643246.2595-NODE-2595-length-16838-cov-16.495323_pt1 | contig 16838 bp, 15 predicted proteins | sample MGYA00579265_ERZ1643246 | MGnify/ENA primary metagenome ERZ1643246 (study PRJEB29033, sample SAMEA4952261) | chicken gut metagenome | biome: Broiler Chicken; feature: Gastrointestinal Tract; material: Caecum | place: Ireland | collected 2018 | study: Broiler...
GGAGCAATTCGCAGAGAACGTTTGATACGTTCTCTGTTCAGTGCTCCTCAGGCTCAGGGCGTGATGCCCTTCGCCTGCCCCGGCCGGAACGCACCCGGAGCGTTAAGAATTTCCTTCCGCGCCCACAGATGCCCGCCGTCCCAGCCATCCGCGGGCGCCTCCCTGCCGGTTTTCTGGGTTGCGAGGGCGTGAGGATGACTTGCAAAAATTTTTTGGCAGTCTTTCAATCCATTGTCTTCTTTTCATTAAAAGACCAGAAACCGATCGCCGGTTCCTGGTCTTTTAAGTATTTGGCTTCCGTATTTATAGCATTCCAAGAAAATATCGCATCAAATCCAGCACATCAGAATTCGAAATCCGGCGTCAGCCAGCTTCGACGTGCCCCGGCACGCCTTCTGCTGTCTTCCTTGGCTTTCGAACCCTGCTGCGCTGTCTTCGCTGCGATATTTTCTTGGAATGCTATAGTTTCCTTATTATTTGTTTAAGTATTTTTTCAGGTCTTCGGCTTTGTCGAGTTTCTCCCATGGCAGATCGAGGTCGTTGCGTCCGAAGTGGCCGTATGCTGCGGTCTGTTTGTAGATCGGGCGGCGAAGGTCGAGCATTTTGATGATTCCTGCCGGACGGAGGTCGAAGTTTTCACGGACGATCTGGGTCAGTTCGTTGTCGGAGAGTTTTCCGGTGCCGTAGCTGTCGATCATGATGGAGGTCGGCTGTGCTACACCAATGGCGTAGGAGAGCTGTACTTCGCATTTGTCCGCCAGTCCTGCGGCAACGATGTTTTTCGCAACGTAACGTGCCGCATATGCCGCGGAACGGTCTACTTTTGTACAATCTTTTCCGGAGAATGCTCCGCCGCCGTGACGGGCATATCCGCCGTAGCTGTCTACGATGATCTTACGTCCGGTCAGCCCTGCGTCTCCGTGAGGTCCGCCGATGACAAAGCGTCCGGTCGGGTTGATGAAGAATTTTGTGTTTTCATCTACCATTTCTGCCGGAAGGATTTCATCGAATACGTATTTTTTGATATCCTGATGGATCTGCTCCTGGCTGACGTCCGGATCATGCTGGGTGGAGAGTACCACCGCATCCAGGCGAACCGGTTTGCCGTTCTCGTCATATTCTACCGTTACCTGAGTCTTTCCGTCCGGACGCAGGTAGGACAGTGTTCCGTCTTTGCGGACTTTGGTCAGCTGGCGCGCCAGTTTATGTGCCAGTGCGATCGGGTACGGCATGTACTCTTCTGTCTCATTGCTTGCAAAGCCAAACATCATTCCCTGATCTCCGGCGCCGATCGCCTCGATCTCTTCGTCGGACATGTTGCTCTCTTTTGCCTCCAGCGCCTTGTCAACGCCCATCGCAATATCCGGAGACTGTTTGTCCAGAGCGATCACAACCGCACAGGTGTCTGCGTCAAACCCGTATTTCGCGCGATCGTAGCCGATCTCACGGATCGTATCGCGGATGATCTGCTGGAAATCCACATGAGCCTTGGAAGTGATCTCGCCCAGCACCATCACATAACCGGTGGTTGTACATGTCTCGCAGGCCACACGGCTCATCGGGTCCTGCTCAAGAAGCGCATCCAGGATCGCGTCGGAAATCTGATCGCAGATCTTGTCCGGATGGCCTTCAGTAACAGATTCAGAAGTAAACAATCTTTTTTCCATTCTTTTGTCCTTTCTTCTTGTTGCTTTTCTTTCACAGATTTTTGAATAAGAAAAAGCCCGCCAAAAAGCGGACCTGACAAACTACTGTTCAAATCCTCTTATTGTTCGAAATCTTCGCTCAGGCTGGCACCTTCCCGAATCGGGGGTTGCCGTGGTTTCACTGATCCTATGTATCTCCACCACTCTGAATAAGAGAAAAGCAAGTATGTTATAAAATTTACAATATCAACAGTACATACTGTATAGCAAAAAAACTTCCGTGTCAAGAGGTTTTATGAAAAACATACCGCCCACCGCAAAGCGGTTTCTGCTGAACAGTCACAAAGAGCGGCAGCCGCTTCTCTGTGAAAAGGACGCCGAAAAAATCCCTTAGAGCACGAAAAAATTTCTCGGAAAAGAGAAACCGCACTCCCTGCGGACGTGCGGTTTCTCTGTGTATGATGATCTGTGTGATAAGACAGATTTCACGATTGATTCATAACAGTTCAGCAAACTGAACGGTTACATTTATTTTTCCGGAACATGCCACTCCCAGTTGCGCACTTCTTCCAGATCCTGGCCGTACTCTGCGATGTACTGCTTGTGTTCGATCAGTTTGTCGTTCATCTTCTGGATCAGGTGAGCGCCCTTGTTGCCCAGCTGCGGCAGATGCATGATCGTATCTTTTACCAGGTTGAAGCGGTCGATCTTGTTCTGAACACGCATATCAAACGGAGTTGTGATGGTTCCTTCCTCCAGATATCCGTGAACAGACAGGTTGCGGTTGTGACGCTCATAGGTCAGCTCATGGATCAGAGTCGGATAGCCATGGAATGCGAAGATGATCGGTTTGTCTTTTGTAAACAGTGCGTCATATTCGCGGTCGCTCAGTCCGTGCGGATGTTTGCTGTCGGACTCCAGTTTGAACAGGTCGACAACATTGATCACGCGGATCTTCAGCTGCGGCATTTCCTCGCGCAGGATCGTAACTGCTGCCATGATCTCCAGAGTCGGTGTGTCACCGCAGGCTGCCAGTACAACATCCGGCTCTTCACCGGCGTCATTGCTCGCCCAATCCCAGATGCTGATACCCTGTGTGCAGTGTTTTACCGCCTGCTCCATGGTCAGCCACTGGATGCTCGGATGTTTGGATGCTACGATCGCATTAACGTAGTTCTTGCTCTTGATGCAGTGATCAAAGCAGGACAGCAGACAGTTGGTATCCGGCGGAAGGTACATGCGGACAACATCTGCTTTTTTGTTGGCGATGTGATCCAGGAATCCAGGATCCTGGTGGGTAAATCCGTTGTGGTCCTGCTGCCATACGTTGGAAGTCAGGATAAAGTTCAAAGATGCGATCGGCTGTCTCCAGGAAAGCTGATTGCAGACTTTCAGCCATTTTGCATGCTGTGCTGCCATGGAATCCACGATACGGATAAACGCTTCGTAGCTTGCAAAGAATCCATGACGTCCGGTCAGAAGATATCCTTCCAGCCATCCCTCGCACATATGCTCGCTCAGCATACCGTCCATGATACGGCCGTCTCTTGCCAGGCAGTCGTCGGTCGGCAGAAGCTCTGCGTTCCAGTCACGGTCCGTCGCCTCAAAAGCACGGTACAGACGGTTGGACATAGACTCATCCGGTCCGAAAATACGGAAGTTCTTGCTCTCCTCGTTCAGACGGAAGATGTCACGCACATATCCGCCCAGCTCGATCATATCCTGTGCTTTCGTTTTTCCGGCTTCCACCTCGATTCCGTAATCACGGAAATCCGGCAGACGAAGATCTTTCAGCAACAGACCGCCGTTTGCATGCGGGTTCGCGCCCATACGCGCATTTCCCTTCGGAGTCAGCTCTGCGATTTCCGGTTTCAGACGTCCGTTCTCGTCAAACAGTTCTTCCGGATGGTAACTTTCCAGCCACTCTTTCAGCTGCTCCAGATGTTCCGGTTTCTCCATCGTGATCGGAACCTGATGTGCACGGAAGCTTCCTTCGATCTGCTGTCCGTCCACAACCTTCGGTCCGGTCCATCCCTTCGGAGTACGCAGAACGATCATCGGCCATACCGGTCTCTCCGGATTATTATTCTCTCTTGCATTCTTCTGGATCGCTTTGATCTCCTCGATCACGATATCCATGGTCTCCGCCATCTTACGGTGCATGGTCATCGGATCATCGCCTTCTACGAAATACGGTTTCCAGCCACAGCCCTTGAAGAAAGCTTCCACCTCTTCGTGAGAGATACGGGAGAACAGCGTCGGGTTGCTGATCTTATATCCGTTCAGATGCAGGATCGGCAGAACCGCACCGTCGCTGACCGGATTCAGGAATTTATTGGAATGCCAGGATGTTGCCAGCGGGCCTGTCTCAGACTCACCGTCACCAACAACTGCCACAGCGATCAGATCCGGGTTATCGAATACAGCGCCGAATGCATGGGCGATCGAATATCCAAGTTCACCACCTTCATTGATGGAACCCGGCGTCTCCGGTGCACAGTGGCTCGGAACTCCGCACGGGAAGGAGAACTGTTTGAACATCTTTCTCATTCCTTCGGTATCCTGGCTGATGTTCGGATATACTTCACTGTAAGAACCTTCCAGGTATGTATTGGCAATCTGGAAGTTTCCGCCATGTCCCGGACCTGAGATATAAATCATGTCCAGGTCATAACGTTTGATGACACGGTTACAGTGTGTCCAGACAAAGTTCTGTCCCGGAACAGTTCCCCAGTGTCCTACGATTTTTTTCTTAATATGATCCATGGTCAGCGGCTCACGCAGCAGCGGATTATCCAGCAGATAAAGCTGTCCGGCAGACAGATAGTTCGCAGCGCGCCAGTATGCATTCATCTTTTCCAGCAGTTCATCGGAAATTGGCTGCTTCTCAAGACAAGTTGTTGATTCGCTCATATGAGACTCCTTTCGCATTATTCGTCCTTTTTTTAACAAACTTATCATATAACTTGTTGAGGATATAGACAACTTGTTTTTTGCTATTTTCTCACTATTTATTGCTGTTATTCATTCACTGCTGCTCCAGATGGTCAAAATACTCTGTCAGGCGGTTCATGACGTCTTCCATTTTCTTCCGGTTCAGTTCGTAGATGATCTTATTTGCCGAAACTGTCGTATTTACCAGTTCCAGTTCCGTCAGGACTGACATGTGATAGGAAATGGTTGCAGTGGAAAGCTTTAAAGCATCCGCAAGTTCTTTGTTGATGTATGTTTTATGGGACAAGAGACGCAGGATCTCCAGCTTATTTCCGTCTGCCAGAATCTTTCCATACGTCATAACATCCTTCTTCTCCATTTTTTTCCGGGACAACGGTTCCGGATGATAAGGAAAGAAAGCTCCGATGGTAAAGTAACTCTCCCGGTGCGGACAGATCCGCCCTCTCAGCGAAAACGGATCGTACAGTGTCACGATCATCTCCTCGGGAAATATTTCGCGGCTGATCTGATAGGAGCTCTGTTCTATGATAATTGTTTCAATAGACTTTTCCTGATCTTTCACCACAATCTCCGCCCGGCGACGCCGGAAGATCTCTCCCAGCTCTGTTTCATGCCGGGCAAGATTTCCACGCACATGCCGCAGCAGACCGAAGATTTTCTCTTTATGCTCCCCGGGATGAAGCAGCGCTGAAAAAATCTGCCAGCGGAGCGCATCTTTGATCTGCATGGTTTTCATATAGTCCGTAAACTCTGCCAATTTTTGTTCGTCAGATGCCTCCGTCTCCTCACATTGTGCATCCAGACGGTCGGCAAGCGTCAGGGTATCGAAAAAAGCTTCTTCGTCAGCTAACTGATCTGTTTTTCCGTCTGACGAATGTTTGAACCGAAAACATCCCAGCAGGGACGCCGTACACGTTTTTCCACTGTCCAGCGTTTTAAAATAGAATTCCATACTCTCCTTCGAAAGTCCTTCCACCGCCTCGCGCTGGATGTCTGACAGCCGTTTCAGATCGCTCCGGCAGTCCTCCGTAAGAGCATCTGTTTTCAGCGTTTGCGCAAGATCATAAACGCCATCCGCCGCATTTGACAAAATCGTAACACATTCCTGCATATAATTGATGGTTGATTGAAATTTCAAAGTTTCCTCCTTCCGTTGCCTTGCAACATCAAGGCAAAATTTCTTTTTCGGTAAATTCTCCGGGCATAATCTTTGCATTGAAAAGGCAAAGACATACAAGTAATGTCAGTATACCACTTATGAGAAAGAAATTGGTAGTGGAAATAATACCAACAGCCGCAGAAACGATCAGGGACATCAGAGGAGTCGCTGCCGCACTGGCGCTCCCCAGCAGACCGCTCAGGCGCGTCAGATAATTCCTGTCACATTTCTGTACGACAGAAACATTGGCAAAAGTGTTCAGAAGCGCGACGCCTGCTCCAACAAGAAATGTGAGTATCCCTTCCGCAAAATACACGCCTGCCGGGGACGAAAAAACGGTTCCGATGACAACGGTTCCCAGATAAAGAGTTCCGAGCAGCAAACTGTTTACCAGAAGGATATGCCGTTTGGAAATGTGTTTCGCGATCGTCGGATACAAGAGCGAACCCACGATCATGCCGAGACTCAAAGTTACACCTACCAGCGATAAAATTTTCTCTCCACTGTGAAGGATCTCTTTAGTCATCGCTGCCTGCAGACTGTTATATGGAACCAGCAAAGCATTCAGCATCACCGCAAGAATAACCAGATACCGCATCGTATGATCCGTTCTGACAACGCCTATGCCGTCGCTCAGTTCGCGAAACAGCTTTCCGGAAGAGAATTTTTCACCATCCCGATCCTCCGTTTCGTTTGTCTTCATACATGACAGAAGAAGCGCTGAGAGCATAAAAGTGATGACATCGATCAGTACCGCCCCGGTATTTCCGACAGAGCCAATAAGCAGCGCGCCTGCGCCCAATCCCACCAGCTCTGCCGCGCTGCTGCATCCCGATTGGTAGGAAACAGCCTCGGCATACTGTTCCTTTTCAACGATCATCGGAAGAATACTGCTTCCTGCCGGCTGGCGGAACGCCTCTACCGTTGAAATCAGGAAAGTAAAAATCAACATTTCAACAGGTGTCGGCAGCCCCGTGAACAAGCGAAGCAAGATATATCCCACCAACAGCGCTCTGAGAAGATCCGTGACGACCATGACATTCTTCTTTTTTCTCCGCTCCAGCAGCGCGCCTGCCACCGGCTGCAGGAACACGGTCGGCAGCTTATTGGCCGCATAGACCAGAGCGCTGAACGCGGCGCTTCCTGTAAGAGAATACGTCAGCCATGTAAATACGATAGAATCCACCGAATCGCCAAACCGGTTGACGATATTGGCCAAAACCAGCAAAATATAATTTCTGTTCTGAAATACTTTCCGTTTTTTCACTGTATCCGCGATTATATTTGACATTTTTAAAACCTCCTGTTAGATTCTTTTCTAACAATAATTATATCATTTGTTTTATCAATGTCAATGTTTATATTAGAATATTTTCTAACATAAATAATACAGCAAAGCCGCGGGATATTTTCTCACTCAAGGAGCGTGTATTCTCACAGCAGATCTTCGCACCGCCTGAACCTATGCGAACCGTATGCCGCCGTCACACACCACCGCCTGGGGAATAAAAAATACAGTAAAAATATATCCTGTTCTCAGATATATCTTTACTGTACTCTGTACGTTTCATATTCTGTTTCATTCCGTCTTCCGGTTCAGATATTCCTGCCTGCAGATTCTCATCCGATCTGCAGTTTAAATTTCTGAATCTCACGTTCACTGGAAACCTTCTGAATCTCGGCGCCCAGTCCTCTCAGTTTCCCTTCGAAGTCTTCATAGCCTCTCTGGATATAAATAATGTCATCAACGATCGTAATTCCCTCTGCAGCCAGTCCTGCAATCACAAGAGCAGCTCCCGCTCTCAGATCCGGCGCCGATACGCGGGCTCCCGTAAGACGTTCCACACCGTCAATGATCGCCGTATTTCCCTCTACTTTTACATTCGCTCCCATACGCGTCAGCTCATCCGCATATTTAAACCGGTTTTCAAAAATGCTCTCCGTCACGATGCTGGTTCCATTAGCCAGCGCCAGTGTCACCGCGATCTGTGGCTGCATATCGGTGGGATAGCCGGGGTACGGCTGTGTCTTTACGTGTGTCCGGCCGAGTCTCTTGCTGGCGCTTACCCGGATTGCATCATCAAATTCTTCCACATCGCAGCCGATCTCCTCCAGCTTTGCCGTGGTCGCCTCCAGATGCTTTGGGATCACATTTTTTACCAGGACGTCGCCCTTCGTTGCCGCCGCCGCGAACATATAAGTTCCCGCCTCGATCATATCCGGCACAACCGAATAGGTGGTACTATGGAGCGTATCTACACCTTTGATCCGGATCACATCGGTTCCTGCTCCCTTGATGTTTGCTCCCATGCTATTCAGGAAATTGGCCACATCCACCACATGCGGCTCCTTCGCGACGTTTTCAATGATCGTATTGCCTTTTGCCATCGCCGCAGCCATCATGATATTGATCGTAGCTCCGACAGATACCACATCCAGGAAAATATGCGCTCCGCGGAGTTCAGAAGCAGACGCCATGATCGCGCCATGTTTGATCTCCACATGGGCTCCCAATGCACGGAATCCTTTGATATGCTGGTCGATCGGACGGCTTCCGATGTTGCATCCGCCCGGGAGCGGCACTTCCGCTTTCTTATATTTTCCAAGCAACGCCCCGAGCAGATAATAGGACGCCCGGATCTTTTTGATATATTCGTAGTCCACACTCAGATCGCCGATCGTAGACGCATTGATACGTACTGTATGACGGTCAATTCTATCTATCGTAGCCCCGATTTCAGCGATCGCTTCAAGAAGCACATTGATATCGCTGACGTCGGGAAGATTCTCTATCATAACTGTCTCATCTGTCATAATTGCTGCTGTAAGGATTGCAAGCGCTGCGTTCTTGGCTCCCCCAATTTCCACCTCGCCCACAAGAGGATTTCCTCCTCTGATGACATACTGTTCCATAAGTCCACCTCATGATTTTCTTTTTCATATAGCGGTCCCGTTCGCTGAACTGCCGCTTTTCACTCTTCCGTTTCCGGAACAAAGATAAACCCTTTGCTTTATCTTAACCCAATTCTAATATTTTGTAAATAAAATTTAAGATTTAATTCATACCCCTCAAATGTTCATTGTCACTCTTCACAACCCACCGATCCGGATCGTCACATTTTCAATTCGTCGCGGATGGCCTGCAATGTAGCTTCTATATTCCTGTCGGTCTCACTGATCGTGAGATCCGCATACTTCTCATATAACCGGGTTCTCTCCTCATACAGATCCTTCAATGTCTGCCCTTCCTTCAGAACGACTCCCCGTCCTTTCAGATTTCCGAGTCTCTTTTTCAGATCCTTGTACGGAAGCTTCAGATATACGATTGTACCGATTTTCTGAAAGTGTTCCATAGCCTCTCTACCATAGATTACACTGCCGCCCGGCGCAATGACACATCTTTTTACATCCAAACCCGCATTCACTTCATTTTCGATCTCGAGAAAACGTTCCTCGCCGACTTTGGCGATGATCTCACAGAGAAGGCATCCCTCCCGGGCCTGGATCAGAAGATCCGTATCCACAAATTCGTAACCGATGGTCTTGGCCAGAACTACACCGATGCTGCTTTTTCCTACGCCCGGCATTCCTATCAGGATGATATTATCCTTGTTCATGATTTATATGACCTTTCAATGAAAAACGGGGCTGCCAACTGGCAACCCCGCCTGGCTGTCTTATCATTCGTAGTTCAAATTAACAGCAACAGTATAACATTATTTTTCTTTTTGTGCAAGTCCCGTGAGATTCTGCGGCTTATCAGCAAACGCCCTGTGCGAGCATTGCGTCTACGACTTTCTCAAATCCTGCAATGTTTGCACCCATGACATAGTCGCCTTCATGTCCGTAACGTTTTGCAGCCTCGTCCATGTTGTGGGTAATATTGATCATGATACTCTGCAGTTTTGCATCTACTTCCTCGAAGCTCCAGCTGAGACGCTCGGAGTTCTGGGACATTTCCAGAGCGGAAGTAGCCACACCGCCTGCATTGGCAGCTTTTCCTGGAGCAAAGATCACTTTGTTCTCCTGCAGATATTTCGTAGCCTCCAGAGTGGTCGGCATATTTGCGCCCTCGCAGACTGCGGTCACACCGTTTGCAACCAGTGTCTTCGCGTCATCCAGATTCAGTTCGTTCTGCGTTGCGCACGGCAGCGCCAGATCTGCTTTCACTGTCCATACGCCTCTTCCCTCATGATACTCGGAATTCGGACGGTATTTCTTATACTCGGTCAGACGCGCACGGTTTACTTCCTTGATCTCTTTCAGAGCCGCCACATCGATTCCGTCCGGATCATATACCCATCCGTTGGAATCTGAGCAGGTCAGAACCTTCACGCCAAGCTGCTGCGCTTTCTCGATCGCATAGATCGCTACGTTTCCGGAACCGGATACCACCGCGGTCTTTCCTGCAATATCAATACCGTTCAGTTTCAGAAGTTCCTGGGTCAGGTACAGAAGACCGTATCCGGTAGCTTCTGTTCTCGCCAGAGAACCGCCGTAGCTGAGACCTTTTCCGGTCAGAACACCTTCGTATACACCGCGGATCCTCTTATACTGTCCGAACATATATCCGATCTCTCTTGCGCCTGTTCCGATATCACCTGCCGGCACGTCAGTGTCTGCTCCAATATATTTACACAGTTCTGTCATAAAGCTCTGGCAGAAGGCCATAACTTCACGATCGGATTTGCCCTTCGGATCAAAGTCAGAACCGCCTTTACCGCCGCCGATCGGCAGTCCGGTCAGAGAATTCTTGAAAATCTGCTCAAAGCCCAGGAATTTGATAATACCGAGATTTACAGACGGATGCAGACGCAGACCTCCTTTGTAAGGTCCGATCGCGCTGTTGAACTGTACGCGGTATCCGGTATTTACGTGAACCTGTCCTTTGTCATCTACCCACGGCACACGGAATTTGATCTGGCGCTCCGGCTCAACCAGACGCTCAAGAAGCGCTTCTTTTCTGTACTTTTCTTCATTCTTTTCGATCACCGGGCGCAGAGATTCCAGAACCTCTTTTACTGCCTGATGGAATTCCGGTTCTGCCGGGTTCTTCTCGATCACTGATGCAATGACCTCATCTACATATGACATGACTGTATTCCTCCTTGATTTCATCTTTCAACTTCTGTTCCTCTGCCCATATGGACACGGCTGCTGCTTGCCGTCACACAAAAAAATACGGTCAGGTATCCCTGCCGTATCTCTTTCTGAAAGGAACCCCGTTGTTCGTCGAGTATTATAGCATAAAATATCCGGTCAATGCAAGATGATACAAAAAAACTTTCACTTTTTCAGGATTTTATACGGATTTTCCTCATCAGACTGCATATTTCGACCAAGCAGACTCTCATATTTACCTCTCAGAACCTGTTTTCCCTTATTTCCGCGTGCAACGAGCCGGACGGACATGCAGGCGTGTCCAGCGGCTTACTGCGGCTTTTTTGACTTTGAAGGATCTCTGAGCGCTTTTCGATGACTTTGCAGTCTTTTTTCCGTCTGTGTTTTATCCCGCGGTACCTTTCCTTTGAGTTCTCTGCTCTGTCTCTTTATTTTTTGTTTGTTTGGTTTCTTTGCCTTATCCTTTGGACCTTTTTCCTGAACTTTCTTCCGGACAGAATAACCGAATTTCCCGACATAATCCCCCAGTGAAAAATATTCTCCGTGCGAGTAGGCGATCAGACCTGTTTCATTCAGATGAAACTTTCCGTTTTCATCCAGACACTCCTCGTCCACGTCTACACCGACAACCTCCGCCAGAAACATATCGTGGCTTCCCAGCTTGATGATCTCCTTCACCTTACATTCAATATTTACCGGACTTTCCATAATGCCCGGCGCGCTGACATTCCTGGACGTACACGGAGTCAGATGCATTTCCTGAAACTTGTCCACATCCCTTCCTGAGCGGACCCCGCAGTAATCCGCCGCTCTCGTCAGTTGCTCCGTCGTCAGATTGATCACAAACTCTCCGGTTTCCCGAATAATGTCATAAGAATATCTCTGGGGCCGTATGGAGACAAAAACCATCGCCGGGTCGGTACAAACGGTTCCGACCCAGGCGACTGTGATGATATTCGGCTTTTCTTCCTTTCGCTGACAGCTTACCATAACCGCCGGCAACGGGTACAACATATTCCCCGGCTTCCAAAACTGTTTTCCCATAGCTTGTTACTCCTGGTTCTGAAGCGCCATCATCAGCGCAGGGATCAACTGCTTCTTTCTGGACACAACCCCTTTGAGTACACAGCTTTCCCCGGTGACCTCATTTTCAAAGGCTTTTTCCAGCAGTTCTTTTGCTCCATCTCCATAATACAGCAGCTCCGTGGACTCCTCGATGATATTCGTCAGCATGAAAAATACCATCTGGATTCCATGCTTTCCGCACTCGTTCTGCATATTCGGGAGAAGACTGTCCTTGATCTCCTTCAGTTCTCCCGCATCCATGGAATTGATCTGCCCTACGCCGAACGTTACGTCTTCGATGATAAATTTCTTGAAATCCTGATGGAAAATTTCCGCCGGCGTCTTATCTTTCAGGTTGCTGCCCGCGCGGAACATATCCGACGCAAATTCCGGAATATTAATATCCGCGATTTTTGCCAGAGCCTCGGCCGCCGCCTGATCCATCGGCGTACACGTCGGTGAGCGGAACATCAGCGTATCGGAAATGATCGCCGCACAGAGAAGCCCTGCGATATTCGGCGCGATCTCCAGCTGACGTTCCTGATAAATCTGATACAGGATCGTCGCGGTGCACCCCACCGGCTGATTTCTGAAATAAACCGGAGCCACAGTCTGCAGCGACCCCAGACGATGATGGTCGATAATCTCAAGAACTTCAGCCTCATTGATATTGTCCACCGCCTGCGATTCCTCATTGTGATCTACCAGGATCAGACGCTTCCTGCTTCCGCCAATCAGATTCCGGCGGGATATCGTGCCCACATATTTTCCTTTTTTGTCGAGGACAGGGAAATCTCTGTGCCGCTGCGTCTTCATCACTTCCTTGATCTCATCCAGAAAGTCTTCCGTGGAAAACGTGATCAGGTTGTTCTTTTTCATCAGATACTTGATCGGGATACTCTGATTGATCAGGCGGGCGATTGTGTACGTATCATGAGGAGTGCTGATGATCACACAGCTTTTCTCCTCCGCCAGTTTCTGTATCGTTCGGGAAACCTTTGCGCCCAGACCGACGATAATACAGCTTGCATCCATCTCGATGGCACAAAGCTGATCTTCCGCACGGTTTCCGAGAATGACCAGATCGTCCTTTTCAATATAATCTTCCATCATATCCGGGTGAAAGGTCCCGATCACAACCTTTCCCTTTACAAAATATCCATGTTCATTCCCCACCAGAACCGTTCCATCCAGTGTCTCCGCAATACTTCTATATTGTGTTCTGGCCGCTGACATAACATGGCTGTCGTAAGCATCCATATAAGATTTCGCAATATCGCTGACCGTGATCAATCCCTGCAGCGTATTCTCCTGAGACGTAATGGGAAGCGTGACTACGTTATTATTATTCATCAGTTCCCATGCCTTCTTTACGGAGATGGAACCGCGCACTCCCGGTACCTCATGAATTTCGATTTCCTTTACCTGCGTCCCGGCATTCGGCAGATAACCCGGCGCACGCACATGAAAACGGTTGAGCACATACTCGGTTTCTTCATTGATCTGGCCGGCCCGTTTAGCCACATAGCTTCCTTTCTCGGACCGGTTTTTTATATCAGCATACGCAATCGCGGAACAGATCGAATCTGTATCGGGGTTTTTGTGCCCGATCACATAGATCTTTGAATTTGCCCTCATGAACTTTCCTCCTCAAACAGAATTTTACCGTTTTTTTCAGTGCCTTCCTGTTTATCCCATCTTATCATTAATTTTCATTATGGTCAAAGAAAATTTAGATGGAACAGCTAACCGTTCGTCCAGCTGAACAGCTGCCCTCCTGCTCCCGGATTCGCCTGAAATATCTTGCCCCTATTTTTTCCCTGTGTTATGATAAAAGCACGATTACAACAAACTATAAAATGGAAGAGGTGTTTCACATGTCTGATGAAAAGACGACTATGGACGACTATTCCGCTGAACTGGAAGCATCGTTCAAAAAAATTGAAGAAGGCGACATACTCACCGGAACCGTGATCGCTGTGGATGAGACGGAGGTGACTCTCGACCTTCGCTATTACGCGGAAGGCATTATCAAAGCAGAGGATTACAGCCGGGAACCGGGATTTTCTCTGAAAAATGAAGTACATGTCGGAGATGAGGTACAGGCCACGGTCATACGCAAGGACGACGGCCATGGCAATATTCTCCTCTCGAAGGTTGAGGCCAACGATGTACTGGCATGGCAGAAGCTGAATCAGTACAAAGAGGAAGGCACCGTTCTCGACGTGACAGTCAAGGGAATCGTCAACGCAGGAGTGATCGCATATGTGGAAGGTGTCCGCGGCTTCATTCCCGCCTCAAAACTTTCTCTGTCTTATGTGGAGGATCTGAATGAATATCTCAATAAACCTCTGCAGGTTCAAGTGATCGACGTGGATGAAGAAAAGAAACGTCTTGTTCTCTCCGCAAGAGAGCTGCTCCGAGCCAAAGCGGAGGAGGAGAAAAAAGCCAAAGTGTCCAACGTGGAGGTCGGCCTGGTGACAGAAGGAACCGTGGAAAGCCTTCAGCCCTATGGCGCCTTCGTGAATCTTGGCGACGGATTATCCGGTCTGGTTCATATTTCCCAGATCAGCGCCAAACGCATCAAGCATCCGTCAGCAGTCCTGAATGTCGGCGATAAGGTTAAAGTGAAAGTGATCGCGATCAAAGATGGAAAACTCAGCCTTTCCATGAAGGCACTGAACGACGTAGCTGCTGAAGAGATCCACGAAGAAACCGTGGAACTTCCAAAATCAGAGGAATTAACCACAAATCTCGGATCCCTGTTTGCCAACATAAAATTAGATCAGTAACCACGCAGACCCTACTAAACTGCTATCCTGGCGGAGTCCGGAAAGAAAAGTACCTGTACAACAGAGCTTTTCTGACCAGACTCCGCTTTTTTTCTTTTTTGATAGTTCTCAGAAACTGCTTCTTCTTTTTTCTTTTCTTCCGGATATATTTTCATTATCCCCATTTTCCACTACTTTTTCCACATTATTTTCTTACTTATCCATAATTTAAAATAAGTTTTCCACATTTTACACATATTTTTGCACATTTTATCTTCTTTCCGCCTGACTTTTCATAACATTCCGTCTGCCATACGGCAGCGCGTCTACGTAACCGTTCAGCCAGATGAACGGTTACGCATTGAGACAGATTTCATCTTCGGTTGAAGTCCCTATACGAATCTGTTATAATAAGTCAATGTCAAAAACCCCGCAACAATAATACTTCCAGATGAACGGAGGGAATACTTATGTTTTATCTTCTGCTTGAAATAATCATTATCATTTACGGTCTTCTGCTGGCAGTCAAGCCGGACTTCTGGTGGAAAATGACCAACAAACGGCCGGATCAAAAACCGCCTCATTCCTATCTTCGCAATACACGTATTATGGGAATTATATTTGCAGTTCTCGGAATTGTTCTGCTCCTGATGTCGCTGCTCTAAAACCGGCTTCCATTAAAAAAACCTCTTTTGAAGAAAATTTATTTCTTGTTTCTTCAAAAGAGATTTTTTTTTCCAATATTCTCTTATCTCTTACATTCTATGATGTCCCCGCCGGTTTCCTCTCCATTCTCAGATTGGCATCGGCGCTACAAAGAAATACATAACGATAAAATGGCAAAGACTTCCGCCCATCACAAACAGATGGAAAATTTCATGTGTGCCGAATTTTTTATGACGCGCGTTAAACGCCGGTAATTTCAGAGAATAGATCACTCCGCCGATGGTATAAATGATTCCTCCTGCCAGCAGCCATCCAAACGCCGGTCTTGAAAGCGCTTCAAACAAAGGCTTAAACGCCATCACGCACATCCAGCCCATGCCGATGTACAGCACGGAAGATACCCACTTCGGACAGTTGACCCAAAAAGCTTTGATCAGGATACCGGCGATCGCCACCGCCCATACCATTGCACAGAGCAGCGTTCCTGTTCTCCCATTAAGGACAATCAGGCACACCGGCGTATAACTTCCGGCAATCAGCACAGAGATCATCATATGGTCGAATTTTTTCAATCGTTTGTTTACCTTCTGGTTGACATCAAATGTGTGATACAGCGTGCTTGCCAGATACAGCAGGATCATGCTGAGCATGAAGACCGTCATTCCAATGACATGAAGCCATCCAGGCTCTCTGGCCGCTTTCAATATCAACGGCAGCGCTCCGACTACCGCCAGAATCATCGCAATACCATGCGTGATTGCACTTCCCGGATCCTTGATTCCGTTTTTTCTGATATATTTCATTATAGTCACCCCTTATTTGACAAGTAGTTTTTAAAACTACATTACATTTTTCTTTATACTACTCCTACTATATTCAAAAATCAAGGGGTATCTATAGATTTCACAACATTTTCATACTTTTTATTTCCGCCAGCAACAAGCGTTCTTGATCTATCCCACAGAATCTGTACGGATCAATTTCATCTTTTCTTTCCGGGTGAGTCTCTTGATCTCGTATTCCCTGCGCATGGCCTCTTCCTTGGTCTCAAAACATTCAAAATACGCCAGGACCACCGGCCTTCGGCTTTTCGTATATTTTGCGCCCTTTCCGTCATTGTGCGCTTTCATTCTTCTGTCCAGATCGTTTGTCCACCCGGTATACAACGTGCCATCCGAACATTTTACAATATAAGTAAAATTCATATCCATCCCTGTCTTCTGACTGATTTTCATCTGTATAACGATATAAAATATGTAAAGGCCGCCGCAATCCTCCGTCATGCAGAAAACCGCAGCTGCCTCTCATCTATTCAAAAGCAATCGATGAAGAAATGTACTTTACCTGGAAACTTGCCGCCGACCGAATACCGGCCGCAGAAAACTGCCGTGAAATGATTCGATTGCGAATCTTACATTTCTTATCCTCTATAGTATACGCTATTTTTTCTCATTT
>ERZ1643246.2596-NODE-2596-length-16832-cov-19.168564_pt1 | contig 16832 bp, 17 predicted proteins | sample MGYA00579265_ERZ1643246 | MGnify/ENA primary metagenome ERZ1643246 (study PRJEB29033, sample SAMEA4952261) | chicken gut metagenome | biome: Broiler Chicken; feature: Gastrointestinal Tract; material: Caecum | place: Ireland | collected 2018 | study: Broiler...
CGGAAAAGGTAAGAATGCCTCTGTAATAGGCTTTCTTACCCAATTCCCTCATACGCTTTTCAAATAAATCCTCTTTATCCATGTCTTTTTAAAATCCTTCATACATAGACGCAGATCCGGCGATATCGTTTAAGATTTCCTGGGAATCTCCGGTGATATCCACGCCTTCCGGAGTGAGAATGAAGATATAAGAAGAAACCTTCTTGATATTGCCATCGATAGCATAGCTGGCGCCTGCTGTAAAATCGATAATGTGCTGTGCCAGAGTGATATCCAGTCCCTCCAGGTTCAGGATGACCGTACAGTTATCCAGGAGCGCGTCTACGATCTCTGTAGACTCATCAAACTGTTTTGGCTTGATCACACATACTTCATTGGATGAACCGGCAGAAGAACCGGAAGTTTTTTTCTTAACACTATACATAGGCGTCACCTTGCTGGAAGAATTCTGGGTTTTCGGCTGCTTGGCTGTTTTTGTGGCTGATGAAGTTTTCTTTTCTTTCTTTTCCTTTTTCGTATTCTTTACCGGAGGAAGATCATCATCCAGGTCGTCATCATAATCATCATCCAGCTTTTTGAAAAATCTCTTCTTAGGTTTTTCATCATCAAAATCGTCATCTGCTTCATCTAAGAAATCATCATCATCATAATCATCATTTACCTTAACTGCGTCCAGAAATTTATCTAAAAAACTCATAATCAATCTCCATTTCCTATTCTTCTATATTATAATTTCTTTCTCCGAAAATACCTGTTCCTACCCGGACATGAGTGGCACCTTCTTCGATGGCGACCTCATAGTCGCCGGTCATGCCCATACTCAGGACATTCATAGTAACATTATCAAAGTTTTTCTCTCTGATGTCAACACTTAATTTTCTTAAATTTCTGAAAACGTTCCTGTTTTCTTCCGGATCGTCCACATTGGGAGCAATGGTCATAAGGCCTTTTACCTGGATTCCGGGAAGTTTTGCCGCTTCTTCCACAAGAGAAGGCGCCTCCTCTACAGAAACACCGAATTTGCTTTCTTCACCGGCTACATTGACCTCGATCAGCACCGACATGACCAGATCATGTTTGACAGCCTCTTTACTGATCTCCTGGGCAAGGCGCAGGCTGTCCACAGAATGGATCATACAGGCTTTGTCGATCACATATTTTACTTTATTTCTCTGAAGATGGCCGATCATATGCCACCGGATATCCTTTGGCAGTACCTCTTCCTTAGCTGTCAGCTCCTGAACCTTGTTTTCTCCAAAGTCCCGGACCCCTAACGGAAGAAGTTCTTCGATCATGGATACCGGTTTTGTTTTGCTTACCGCGATAAGCGTTACCTCCTCCCGGCTTCTTCCAGCCTTTTTGCAGGCATTCCTCACTTTTTCTTCTACTGCTCTGTAATTTTCACAGACACTCATATTCTTACTTCCTTTCTCTGCCAGTATTTCTAATTAGAACCTGAATACAGGATTTCTTCTTCGTTTACGCTGCTTCCATCCCGGACAATATAGTCAAAAGCCCGAAGGCCGTAAGATGTGCCCTGGCCTACGATACAGTACTCTTCATTCTGATCCAGGATCTCGATCTGGCGAAAAACAGCATATCCCTGATTAATATTGTAGACCCCCTGGAGATTGTCTGTATCCCCCACGGTAAAGGTCTCGCCGGAATCCGGCTTAATAAGTATATCTCCAGCCTGGAGGGCATCTTCATCTACATAACACAGGCCTCCGGAAGTATCCTGCGTAGAATCAGTGATCTCGTTTCCATCAGCGTCTACCCTTCTGTATATAGTAACATTCACGAACTCTGAAGAAGACGTATCGCCTTTCCTGACTTCCTTCAAAAATCCCTGGGTATCCCCATTATCCCCCAGTGTAAGAAAATCCAGGGGCACCGTATAAAATTCCTTTTCCACAATGGAACTTACCGGGATCTTTAATCCGCTCTGGGTGTTGATCACCAGTTCCACTTCCAGAAAACGATCCCCTGCGTAACGGCTCATTCCGTTTACAAGCTCGATCCTGGCTACCTTCTGGCTTCCAATATTTACTATGCTCAGCGATCCATTCTGGCTTTCACCGTCTTTTACAAATTTCACCTGGATAGAATTTCTTCCCGCCAGAGCCGCCGCCATCTGATCCGTCAGCGGCACCATGAGAGTCCAGTTTTCACTGGTAACCAGCTTATAGACCGAATCTCCCGGCTGTATCTCTCCATTTACGATAAGATTCTGGCTATGATAAGCCATCTGATCAAAATCTTCTTCCACCAGACTGTCTGCTGTTTTATTTTCATAGCCGTCTATAGAATACATGACAATGCCTGCCTCAGGGGCAGTATAAACATCCTGGTTGCCTACGGAGATCACTTTTTCCTCAGGCTCTTCCTGCTCTTCATTATCTTCTGCAGTCTGCTCCTCAGATTCTCCGGAAGTCTGTTGGCTGTTTTCCCTATCTTCTCCAGTGTTTCCTTCTTCCTCGTCAGAAGTATCGTCCTGGACGCTGCTGCCAGTTTCGGCGCTGGTTGACTGAGACTCCTGTACAGCCTGAAGAATAGTCCCTCTTACCTGATACTTATAGCTGTAAGTATCATAAAAATGATTGCTGTTATAGGCATAGGAAAACTGTGAAGCGCTGGATCGCACATTTTCCATCTGTTCTTCTGTAAGAGAAGCAGTAACCTGTTTCTGTTCTTCATTGGACAGACTGTAAACAGATCCCTCCTTACGGACCTGCATACCCTCTGAGGCATAATATTCGATATAGCCTGCTTTTTCTGCAGTAACTACTTCCTCTGTGCGAATAGCCAGAGCCGTACACACAGGATTCTTGGTCAAAGGGCCTACGGTTACCTGATAAGAAGTCACATGCCCGGAAGTAGCATAAAGAACAACCGTAATGATCATATATAAAAGCAACGCGCCAAACATGATCGTTGTGATATTATAAGTCAGCAATTTCCCAATAGATAGAAAAATATTTTTGACAGTTCCTGAAAATTTTCTCCTGCCTGACAATAGAATTCTCCTTTTCTGTTCAAAAATCATAGACTTTTCTAAGGACTACCCTACATTTTACCATTTTCAAGTAAGAATCACAATAGCATTTTTCCAAAGTATTTCTCCAATAATTTTTGAATAAAACTTCCCTTCATGGAAATAATAAGCACTGATAAAGGAGGCAGTGAAAATGAACAGCAAATTTTTAGACTATACCGCCCTGGTCATAACGATCATCGGGGCGGTGAACTGGGGGCTTATCGGCTTCTTCCGTTTCAATCTGGTAACATTTTTATTCGGGGATATGACCTGGATCTCCAGGATCATCTATGCCCTTGTGGGAATCTGCGGTCTCTATCTTCTCAGCTTATTCGGCAGAATCTCTTCTTTTTCTGAAAATAATTGATCATCTTCCCGGTGTCCGGAAATTTAAGATCTCATCGGACAGATGGAGCCGTCGCAATACCTCGCGTATCGCGCAAAAGAGCCGCCCTTTATCGGGCGGCTCCTAACCGTGTTTTCATATAACATTTTGAAGGCGGTTTAAAGAGAAATTAAAACCATGCTCTTTGCGCTTTCCGGTAAATCTTCCTCATTTTTGGAAAGACTTACAATAAAGGAAACCTCATATTTCTTTCCCATTTCATCCAGACGCTCCAGAACCTCTCCCAGCTCATCATCCTCTGCCTTGGAAATCTTCAGGAAACTGTCCAGAAACATTTTTTCAAGATCGTTGTCCTGAGAGATCACGCCGGATATAAATCCTAAAAACTCGCTGCTGTTCTGAATGTCGTACTCAGACATATCAATGAGACGTACCTTGTTATTTAATTCGTACATATGCTTCCTGCTCTTATCCAGATAAACAAATGTACCGTTTGCTTCTTTTACTTCTTTATTTACTTTGTCCAGAAGTTCTTTCGTTTTTCCTTTACCTTTTTCACCTACAATTAACTGAACCATCGCAATTTCCTCCTTAGCCGCACGTAATATGTATTTTTACTAAAAACGTGGTTATCGTTGAAATAATTATAGTGCATATCGTTCAAAAATACAATGGTAAATTCAAAATTTCCAGCATTTTTTTATTAAGAACTGATTGCCTCCAGCATCTGCTCCATTCTCTCATAAAAATCCGTCTGGCTGTCCGTATTCAGAACGATCACAGCATAAGGATTTCCATAATTATCCTGGACTAAAAGGGCCGCGTAATTCTCCGTATCTGAAGCGCACATCTTTCCTCCCAGTACCGTCACGCCTCTGGGCAGGGAAACTCCTCCGGTAACGTAGAGATTATCCGAATCCAGCCAGCGCTGTTTACTCTCCTGATCCCCTCTGGTATAGTCCAGAGTATAACTGGCGGTTCCCAGAGCATTGACCAGATCCGTCTGATCTAGAATGGCGTTCAGAAGAAGATAGGTGTCATATACAGAAGTATGCTGGTTTTCGTCCTGGGCTCCTGTGGGATTCACATAATTGGTATTGGTCATTCCCAGCTCCATAGCCTTGCTGTTCATCCTGTCTACAAAGGCGGATTCGCTTCCCGCCCCGGCTCTTGCCAGAGCCATGCAGGCATCCTCAGCTGAGTAAACCGCAACGGCATTCAGAAGCTGCCTGACGGATATGATATTTCCCGAAGCCAGGCCGCAGGTCTTATTAAGACCGTAAGGGACATCCTCCTGCTCTATGGTAACACTGGTATTCAGATCCAGATTTTCATACGCCACCAGCAAAGTCATTAACTGTGTCAGTCTTCCCGGCGCTTTCGGCTCATAAATGCCCTGGGAAAAAGGAATCTCTCCCTCCCCCATAGCAAAAAGGCCGGCCATTTCTCCTTCCCGGCCATCCACACCATCCAGAGGATTATCACTGGGACCTACGCACAGATCCCCGGCCATGCCTTCCACGATCATGGAAGATTCCTGGACAGAATTACCGAATACCCGGGCGCTTCTGGAATAAGGCAAAGGCTCATCAAGACGACTTCCTCGGATATATAAAACCAGGGCTGTAATTCCCACTATAAGAAAAATACCCAATATTCCTATTAGGACAAGGGTTTTTCTGACCTTCAGGGTCCGTTTGCTGTGCCCCTTTAAGAATCCCTTTTTCTTTTTATCCTTTTTATTCCGGAGCTGGGGAAATTTCCATTTATTTATACATTTCACGCCAGTCCATCTCTCCTCTTCCCAAAGAGCGGATCATCATCTCCGCTGTAGCCAGATTGGTTGCCAGGGGAATATTGTGAGTATCGCACAGATGGAAGATACGTTTCACATCCGGATCATGCTTCTGAGGCGCCAGAGGCTCCCGGAGATAGATGACCAGATCCATCTCATTTTGCTCGATCAAAGCTCCAAGCTGCTGTTCTCCTCCCAGATGCCCTGCGAGAAATTTGTGGACCGTGAGATTTGAAGCCTCCTCGATCAGCCGTCCGGTAGTTCCGGTAGCATAAAGAGTATTTTTCGATAAAATATTTCTGTATGCGATACAGAAATTCTGCATCAGCTTTTTCTTTGAATTGTGTGCGATTAATCCGATGTTCATGACTCATCAACCTCCCTGTATTTTTTATATCGCTGAAGCCCTACATTGAGTACCAGTCCCATTCCGATATACAGGCTGACCATGGAAGTCAGACCATAGCTGACAAAAGGAAGAGGGGTACCTGTGTTAGGCATGATATTTGTGACTACGGCTATATTGATAAAGCTCTGTATTCCCACCAGAGCGCCCATACCGCAGCAGATAAGCTTTCCCGAAAGATCCTTGGCCCGCAGACTGATCCGTATACACTCAAAGATGATAAAAAGCAAAAGGAGCAGGATCGCCGCGCAGCCGACGAATCCCAGTTCCTCTCCTGCCACGGAGAAGATAAAGTCTGTCTGATTTTCAGACACAAAATTACCGTTATTGGCAGAGGAAACCTCATTGTTGTTCAGTCCCTTTCCTGTAAGCTGGCCGGAACCGATAGCCATTACAGAGTTTTCCTGCTGAAGGACAGAATCGGAATATTCGTCCTCCTCTGAGTTCAGGAAAGACATGATCCTGTTTCTCTGGTAGTCCGGTATCAGCTTCTGATTCGGCTGCATGACAATAAAAAGAAGCACTACAGCCAGAGGAACCGCCACCAAAAGAGCGCCACCGATGATCTTATAACTCAGTCCGGCCATATAAATGATCATACAAAACAGTATAACAATTGTGATGGTGTTTTTCAAGTCCGGCTGAATATATATCAAGACCAGGGGAACAGCAAGTAAAACCGCTGCTTTTACAAGTGTCCTCAGGGTATTCAGATCCTCCTCATGTTCCATAAAAAATCTGGCAAAGAAGAGGATGATAATGATCTTCGCCAGCTCTGTGGGCTGGAAAGTAAATCCTCCGATACTGATCCATCTGGTGGCACCGTTTGCATCATTACCAAACAGACGGACCGCTATAAGCAGGAGTATGTTCAGGAAATAGATCAGCCAGGAAAAATTCAGCACCCAGCTAAAGTCCATTAAAGATATGATCACCATCAGGATCAATCCCAGGATCATACCCATAAGCTGACGGTTCTGAAGAGAAGCATCTGCACTCCCTACAAGGAGTACACCAATGGAACTCAGTACGACCAGCGCAATTACAAGTCTGAAGTCATAGTCACGTAATTTGTAAAGTTTAATCATGGAAACACCTTTTTCTTATGGTTCGTTATCGCTTTGTTTGTTTTATCTCCAGAAAGACATTCCCGGGGAGGAATTTTCTATATCGCTCTGGAGAGGAATCTTTATCAGAAGGGTACTGCGGTCTTTCACATAGCGGATCTCTACTTTTTTGTCCTGCACAGCGAAATATTTATCCACAGCCCGTATCATATCGTTTTTCAGCATGGTCATCATTTGCGGCGTACAGTCAAGCCTCTCTGAAGTAAGAAGAAGCCTGAGCCGGTCCTTTGCGATCAGGCCGGAACGTCTGCCAGAAAATCTCATATCCATGCCTCCTTCTTATGATCTTCTGAAAATATGGGACAGTCTTTTCATAACCCCTGTTTTTGCCTGGAAATCCATAAGAGGCACCGCCTCTCCGGAAATCCTCCGGCAGATATTTTCAAAAGCCTGCCCGGAAGGAGAATTTTTTCCGCAGAGAGGTTCTCCCTGATTGGTAGCAACTACTACTGCTTCATCATCAGGAATGGCTCCCAGAAGATCTACAGCCAGGATCTCTGTCACATCTTCTACAGACATCATCTCTCCCCGTTTTACCATATCCATACGCAGCCGGTTAATGATCAGCTGGATCTTAGGCATCTCATTTGCCTGTAGAAGGCCGATGATCCGGTCCGCGTCACGGATAGCAGAGACTTCCGGAGTCGTCACTACAATAGCGCTGTTTGCCCCGGCAATGGCGTTTTTAAATCCCTGCTCAATGCCTGCCGGGCAGTCCAGCAGTATATAATCAAATTCTTCCGCCAGATCCTGGGTAAGTTTTACCATCTGTTCTGGTGAAATCGCTGTTTTATCCTTAGTCTGGGCCGAAGGCAGGAGATACAGGGTGTCGCACTGCTTGTCCCTGATCAGAGCCTGCTTCATCCGGCAGCTTCCCTCGATCACATCGATCAGATTATAGACGATCCGATTTTCCAGTCCCAGGACCACATCCAGATTTCTAAGCCCGATGTCAGTATCTACCACGACCACCTTTTTATTCATCCTGGCAAGTCCAAGTCCCAGATTCGCTGTTACCGTGGTTTTTCCCACTCCGCCCTTTCCGGACGTTACTACAATAATCTCGCTCATAACTTTTCCTCCTGATATTTTCCTTTATGTATCTCAGGTATCTTCCGGGACTGCCTTTGTCAGATGGCCTGCAGAGGCAGTCTCTTCCATTAATCTGTCTGTTCAGTGGTTATATTATCTGTATTTGCTGTACCGGTAACGATTGCCGATTCATCTTCCAGATCGTACATATAGCTGAAAATATCTTTTGCAACAGAGATCGCATTTCCAGAGGTATAACCATTGGTAATGCGGACTGCCATGGCTACTTCAGGATCGTCATAAGGGGCGAATCCGATGAAAAGTCCATGAGAGGGCCGGGAATAGTCTTCCTGGGCAGTACCGGTCTTACCGGCTACGGCCACATCCAGGGAACTTAATGTGGCGTTTCTGGTAGCCACGCCCCGCATGCCTTCCTGAACAGTGGTCCAGGTACTGTCTGCAACATCCATATCACCTTTTACTTCCGGTGAATAGTCTTCCAGAACATTTCCGTCTGCATCAGTGACTTTATCAAAAAGGGTCAGATCATAGCTGGTCCCCCGGCTCGCAATAGTTGTTACGTATCTGGCAAGCTGAGATGTGGTATAGTTGGCGTCACTCTGTCCGATAGAAGAGCGGACAACGTCTTTTGTCGCCATCTCAGGTGTTGCCTCCTCGATCTCCAGGCCTGTCTTTTCATTCAGGCGGAACATCTCTGTATATTTTGTCAGCTTCTCCATGCCAAGAGAATCAGAGAACTGGCCGTTGGAATCGGTTCCCAGGTCATAGGCCACCTGTCCGAAGAAATCATTACAGGAATTAGCGATACCGCTGATGATATTCATATATCCGTGGCCATAGCGATTCGCACAGTTTACAAAATCCGAAGAGTTCGGGAACCGGAAAGCGCCGTCGCAGACTACGCCGTAGTTGCTGGTAACGATTCCTTCTTCTATACCCGCCACTGCTGTAACGATCTTGAAAGTAGAACCTGGCGCTCTTCTCTCCTGAGTTGCTTTATTATACATCGGACTGGAAAGATCTTCCTGCAGATGATTAAAATAATCTGTATCCAGATTGTTTGCCAGCCGGTTATTGTCATACCCGGGATAAGTAACACAGGCCAGAGTCTCTCCTGTCCGTGGGTCCGTAATGACTACAGAGCCGGAACAGGGATCTAATGCCAGCTGCGCCGGGGTGATCTCCAGATTGCTGATCTTCCGGATCATGAAATCATAAGCCCGCAAAGATCCGGAGGCCAGCGCATTGTAAGTATCTTCGTCTTGTTCCAGCACCCCCTGATCATAAAGGAGCATACATAACTGAGCACCGGAAATAATATCGGACTGAAGCATATACTTGTAAATGATCTTGGAAAATCCCTCATCATCACTTAAAGTTTCTGTAAGGTATTCCGACAGAGCCGTATATACCTCTGAAGAATCCAGATATTCTCCATCTGCGGAAAATCTGGAAATATCGATCCAGTTTTCTCCCGCGGCGTAAGTCAGGAATTCCTTCATACTGATGGTGCGGTCCCTCCATGCCTGATATACGGAATCAGAGGTATCAATAGCTCCTTCAGACAGGATCCCTGTTTCCTGGATCAGAAAATCATCTACAATATAATCCTGGTATTCCTGCATTTCCTCGGTAAGATCCTGGAAAGCCGCAGGGTTTGCGCCGGTCAGTTCGGAAGTGATCTCCGCGAACACCTGAGACTGACGCTGCTGGAACAGGCTGTACACGGTCTTTTCCAATGCAGTTGCATCCTCCTGGGAAAAGTGCTCAATATCCAGAACACTGTTTCCGATCAACGCATAATAAACATCATAGATCGGCGTTTTAATATCCGCCGTATCCATTCCCTGTTCGTAATTAAAAGTCTTTGTATTGATGATATTCTGTACCAGGATACCGGCGATCTTCTGTTCCAGGATATTATAGGCGGCTTTCTGCAGATCCTTGTCAATGGACAGGTAAACATCATTCCCCGCTACCGGATCTACCCTGGAGTCCTCGTTAATATCCAGGATCTTGCCCAGACGATCTACCAGGACATCTTCCGAGCCGTCCTTTCCCTGAAGCTGCGTTTCCATGATCTGTTCGATCCCGGCTTTTCCTACAATGGCGTCTGTAGAATAATCGTCTCTTTCTTCTTTCAAAGCTTCCAGTTCTTCTGCGGAAGCCTTTCCTGTATAGCCGATCAGATTCGCAAAATATTCTGCGTCATCATAAACACGGATGGAATCTTCTGCAACGTCTACTCCCTGAAGAGTATCTTTTAATTCCATGATCTCCGCTACAGTCTCCTCGCTGACGTTAGTAGCAATAGTCACCGGGATATATTTCTGATAGCTGTTTGTAGACAGGATGTAACGGATCTTAATGATCTCCAGAGTCTCTTCCGGAGTAAAGGACTCAGGAAGCTCATGATCAGAGAGCTCTTTGGCCGTGTAAGGGTTTTTATTGTTTACAAGGCCAAACCTGTTCTCACTGCACATATAGTTCATCATTTCCTGGGCGGTGGCGTTGATCTGCTTATCCTTCAGGTTATCGATCTCCGCCTCCCCGTATACATCTGCCTTAAAACGGTTCAGGGTAAAGCCGCTGGCTGTAAAGGTATATTCCCCATTTCCGTCAAGGTCGATATAGAAACTGATGTCTGTACTTTCTTCATGCTTCTGGAGAATCTTAAGCAGTTCGTAAGCCACATGGTTCAGGGTAAGGTTCTGCTCCCTGGTGCTGTCATATGTGCCGTTGTCCTCCAGGGTTATAGAATAGGAAAGCTGATTATAGGCCAGAAGCTGTCCGTTCCTGTCCCGGATATTTCCTCTTGTGCTTTTAATGGTCCTTTCTCTGGTAATACTCAGATTAAAATTATCCGCATATTCCTGACCATGTATGATCTGAAGAGAAAATAATCTCTGAAGAAGCACGAAAAAAAGCACGCTGAAAAAAAGTATCAGCACGGTCGTCCTTCTTACTCCTATTCGTTTGATGATTTTTTTTATTTTCTTAACCAAAAGGAATCTCTCTCTTTCATTTCCAGTTCTGTAAGTTTCTTGTTCAGGATAAAAAGCAGTTTATACAGTACTACTGTGATCAGCACCGTATAGATTGCCTCTGGAATAATAATTCTCCGGATATAAAAAAGTATGTCTGTCCTGCCCCTGAGAAGGAACTGAAATCCGTAAACAGCCAGACCATAAATCACATCTCCCACTGCCACTAAAAACATAGGCACCCGGATCTCCTCATCATAAAAAATCTTGGTGCAGCATCCGGCTCCGTAACCGATGCACAGATAGATCAGGGCATAGAAGCCCAGGAGATTTCCGTAAAAGATATCTTTCAGTATCCCGCAGAGAAATCCGGTCCAGATACCTGTGACCTTTCCCTGCATAAAACCGAAAGAAATGGTGGCGATCAGCAGCAGATTCGGAACGATGGATCCGATAGCCAGTCCCTGGAAAACCGTAGTCTGCAGGATAAAGCAGACCAGAATGGCCAGGATATAGAACAGTTTTCTTCTGATCCTCATTTATGAATCCCCTTTCTGCTGTTTCAGTTCTTTGATCACCAGGACTTCACGGATATGTTCAAAATCCACCACCGGAGTAAGAGTTCCGGTCTTTGTCAGATTATTGGGATCCTCCTGGATCTCGCTGACATAACCGATGAGGATCCCCGGAAGGAACTTCTCGCTGACATCAGAGGTCACGATCTTTTCACCCTCCTGGATCTTGTCATCATTATCTTTCAGATGGATAAACTGAAGTTTTCCTTCATTGATCAGCCGCAGGTCGCCAGATACGATACACCGGTCTGAAGTGCTCATGGTCATGGCGCTGACATTGCTGGAATCATCAATGATAGATCTGACCGTGGCCCAGCTTTTTCCCACTTCCGTAACGATCCCTACCAGGCCGCCTTCCGTGATCACATTACAGTCTACCTGTATCCCGTCATCGGTTCCCCTGTTTATGGTAAAAGTGGAAAACCAGTTTTCATCATCCATCGCGATGACCTGAGCCGCTACCTTGTCGTACTCACTGTACTGCTGATCCAGGTCATAAAGCTGCTCCAGCCGGTCCAGCTCATCCAGATCCTGTGTAAGCTGGCTGTTCTGGGCGGTAAGCTCGTCTACCTTGTCCTGGAGCTGCTGATTTTCTTCTACCAGCTTCTGTTTGCTCTGCAGGCCCGCGGTAGCGCCGTCCAGCACTGTGCCGATACTGTTGATCCCTTTCTGGAACGGGATCACGGCATAGCCTACGATATTCTTTACAGGTCCCGCAGGAAGCTTCACCGCAGCCGCCAGAGCCATGAGACTCAGGCAGACCAGGATCATAATGATCAGAATATGTTTGCTTTTTATCACCCAGTTAAATTTTTTCTTCATTCTCTCAAAACCTCAGCTTTTTCCTTGTTATCTCACCCATTTTTGCAGAGTGCGGTTTCCCATGATCTCTTTCAGGCCCTCTACGGTACAGAACTCATAATAGTCCGACACCCGTATCTTTTTCCCGGTCTCCTGTCTAAGGAACCATTCCATACCCGGTATCCGACTGGTGCCTCCGGCCACAAAAATCCCCTGCTCCTCAATACTGTTCCGTATCTGGGGAGGGATCCTTTCAAGAAAGAACAGGATCTCATCACAGATATTCCTGATAGGCCCTTTGATGGTTTCATATATCAGATCAGAAGGGACTACCTGTTCTCTGGGAAGACCGCTGAGACTGTCTACGCCTATGATCTTTCTGGCTTCCATAGGGTCTTCTTTCAGATAAGCCAGAGAAAATTTCAGACGACGGGCTGTACGGTTACCGATGTGAAGATTGTAACATCTTCGTACTTCATTGACGATCCCGTCATTCAGCTGTTTTCCTCCTGTTTCCAGAAGCTTGCTTACCACAACTTTTCCCAGCTCAATAACGGAAATTTCCGTACTCTGAGCACCTATATTGACAATCATAGTGCCTTTTGTGTGAAGGATCGGTATTCCCAGAGCCACCGCATCGGCGATAGTTTTATCTACCATATATATTTTATTTTTTCTGTTGGAATTTCCAATGGTATAATAGGCTCTCTTATCGATCTCGGACAGATCCGAAGGTATGGCAAGATAGAGGCTGCAGCCCAGCAGAGCCTGTGCATCTGCCTTTTCCAGCAAAGCCTTTAAGACCATTTCTGTGTGATCTATATCTGCGATCTTTCCTCCGAGAACCGGCGAGATCACAGACACATTAGAAGGATTTTTTTCAAAAATCTCGTATGCGTCATTACCCACAGCCAGAACCTGATCCCGGTTGCGGATCGCTATCATGTTTTTTTCCGCTATTATAGTATCCCGGCTCTGTGAATAGATCTTCACCAGACTGCTTCCCAGGTCTACTCCAAACGCTTTATGCAACGGCATCTTCATGCTCCCCTTTGTCTATCATTAAAAAATCCCCCTTTGACGAAAACTCAGGAACCGGTGATCTCCGATGATGATATGGTCGATCAGAGGGATCCCAAGGATCTCCCCCGCCCGGCTCACCCTCTGCGTAAAATCCATATCTGCCCGGCTGGGAGCCGGATCTCCGCTTGGATGGTTATGTACCAGCAGGATCCCCACCGCATGGTAGGAAACCGCTGTGAGAAAAATTTCTCTGGGATTTACCAGAGAACTGTTCACCGTTCCTTTAAAAACCATTTCTTCCCCCAGAAGATGGTTTTTCGTATCCAGCATCATACAGATCAAAAGCTCCTGCTCTTCGTGGCGGAGCCGTTCCATATAATATTCCGCAATGGTTTCCGGCTGATTAAAAGAAAGGCCCTTTCTGGCTGTAGCCGCAGCAATCCTTTTTGAAAGCTCTCCAATACATTTGATCTGGACTGCTTTTACCTTTCCTACGCCTTTCACAGACTGGAGCTGTGCCAGACTCAGCTGATACAGACCCGTCAGTCCTTCCCTGTTTCTGGAAAGATTCAGGATCTCATCCGCCATATCCACAGAAGGACACCCCTTTGTCCCTGTGCGCAGGAGCACAGCTAATAATTCACCGTCACTTAAGGCTCCCGGTCCTAAACGCAGGCACTTTTCATAAGGTCTGTCCTCTTTTGCCATATCCATTATTTTCTTCAATTTTTCTGCTGCGATACTCTCTTCGGCATATAGTTTTCGCAGGTTCATTGTAGCACAGTTTGAAAATGATGTATATGCCTTAAAATAAATTTCTGATTTTTTTCACAATTGCTTCTCCCACTTTCAGACCGTCCATAGCCGCGGAAGTAATGCCTCCTGCATAGCCCGCGCCTTCTCCGCAGGGATAAATCCCTTCGATACCGGACTGGAAATCACCGTCTCTTGAGATCCTTACCGGTGATGAAGTACGGCTTTCTACTCCTGTCAGGACCATGTCTTCTCTGTCAAAACCGGGAATGATCTTCCCGAAAGCCTGGATTCCCTCTATCAGTGTCTCATTGATCTGTTCAGGGAAAAGCTTTCGCAGGTTTGCAAAATCCCACGCCCCTTTCGTACAGGGAGTGATCCGTCCCAGGCAGTCCGTTTCCCGGTTCCTGCGAAAATCTCCGTAGAGCTGAAGAGGGATCCTGCCTTTTCCAAGTTCGTAGGCTTTTTCTTCCAGTCTTCGCTGAAATTCTACTCCTGCCAGAGGGCCTTCTCCCTGAAAATCTTCCGGCGTCACCGTAACGATCAGCGCGCTGTTGGCGTTCTGGCTGTCTCTGTCGTGGTAACTCATACCGTTTACCGCCAGTCTGCCCGGTTCAGAAGAAGCATTAACCACATAACCCCCGGGACACATGCAGAAGCTGTAGATCCCCCGGCCATTTTTTCCCCGGTGCGTCAGCTTGTATGAGGCGGCCCCCAGATTTCCCGGGTCTTCCTTCCCGTACTGGTACCGATTGATCAAAGTCTGGGGATGTTCCGCTCTAAGGCCTACCGCAAAAGACTTTGGCTCCATAGGGATCTTTTTTTCTTCCAGTAATTTGAAGGTATCTCTGGCGCTGTGTCCTACAGCCAGCACCACAAAAGGCGAAAGGATCTTCTCCTGTCCGTTGACCACCACGCCCCGGACTTTTCCCTCTTCTATCAGGAAATCTGTAACTTTGCTGCGGAAACGGACTTCTCCCTGGCGCTCCTCGATATATCTGCGGATGGTCTTTACGATCTCTACAAGTTTATCTGTTCCCAGATGAGGTTTCTGGACATACAGGATTTCTTCCGGGGCTCCTGCCCGGACAAAAATCTCCAGCACCTCTGTATTTCTTCCCTGGCTGTCTTTTACCAGGGTATTCAGTTTTCCATCGGAAAAGGTCCCTGCGCCTCCTTCTCCGAACTGGACGTTACTCTCTGTATCCAGCTCTCCTGTTTCCCAGAAACGGTTTACTTTTTCTATTCTCCGGTCCGCGTCGTCTCCACGTTCCAGAAGAATAGGCCGCAGCCCTGCCCGGACCAGATAATAAGCGCAGAAAAGGCCCGCAGGCCCGCTTCCTATGATCACCGGACGGCAGGTCTCCAGATCTTTCTGTGTAATTCCGTCCGGAAGACACAAATAGGAAAACTTTTTTCTATTAGTTAACATAACATTTTTATTGTTAACTTTTTTTAAGACTTTATTTTCTTTTTTTACAGAAGCATCTATCGTGTATACAAAATACAATTCTGGTTTTTTTCTGGCGTCCAAAGACCGCTTCCGGATCTTCCAGGACTGAAGCTCCTGGGAAGAAATATTCAGTGTCTTTACTATTTTTTTCTCCAGATCTTCTCTGGTATGGGATACCGGCAGTTTTACCTGCTGTAAAGTCAGCATGAAAATTCCTCCTCTCCTTTTTGGCCATTGTCGCCGGCCGCGTTTTTCCCCGCCACAGCTCCTGTACTCCAGGCCCACTGCAGGTTATAGCCGCCGCAGATACCATCGGCGTCCAGGATCTCGCCGGCCAGATACAGCCCCGGCACCTTTCTGGATTCCATGGTTTTGGGATCAATTTCCTCTAAAGGAACACCTCCGGAACATACCTGAGCCTGGTCATAGGATTTGCTTCCCACGATCTGTACGGGAAATTCCTTTATCTTATGAGCCAGGCCGGAAATATCCGGCTTTCCCATCATCAGCACCTCCGCCAGTTTCTGAGGCAGCAGGCCGATCAGAAGCTGCTTTACAGATTTATAAGGGCACTGTTCCTGTCTGGATCTCAGGAATCCCTCCAGTCCCTTCTGGTCAAAATCCGGAAGGAAATCCAGAAGAAGGGTAACCTGCACCCCTTCCTCGATCAGCCGTACAGCTCTGCCGCTGACCTGGAACACAGGGATCCCGGAAACTCCGTAGTCTGTCAGCTGGATCTCTCCCTGTGCCTGGTCAAAGATCTGTCCCTGTGCCATCAGAGAAACTTTTCCCTCTGTCCGCACTCCTGCCCATTTGGAGAACCAGTTTCCTCTGCCTTTCAAAGGAACCAGCGCAGGCAGAGGAGGGATGATCTTATGCCCTAAAGCTTCCGCCAGTCCATAGCCGCTTCCGTCCGCTCCCTGTATGGAAGAAGCCCGGGAGCCGGCTGCCAGGATCACTTTGTCCGCCGGATAGCTCCAGGTTTCTGTAAGCACCTGAAAGCTTTGTCCGTCTTTGCGGATCTCTTTTACATGTTCCCTGCATTTGATCTTGACTTTCCGGTATCTGGCCTCCATCTCCAGCAATTCCTGGACACTGGAAGCCTGCATGCTGGCCGGATAAAGATAACCCTCTCTGTTTTTCGTATAAACGCCGATCTGAGAAAAAAAGCGGATGGTATCCTGAAGAGAAAATCCCTGAAGGATCTCCCAGGCCAGGATTCCCGACAGACTGTGATAACAGGAAGGCTCCTGATGGATATTGGTCAGATTACATCTTCCGTTTCCTGTTGCCAGAATCTTTCTCCCTGTTTTTTCATTATGTTCCAGAAGAGTTACTTCGCCCCCTTCCCTGGCTGCCATAACAGCAGCCATCAGTCCCGAAGCTCCTCCTCCGATAATACAGATTTTTCTTTTTTCCATATAGGCTCCTATTCCTCCGGAAGGGTTACCAGTTTCTTATCCGCCAGCTTCTGAAGGG
>ERZ1643246.2597-NODE-2597-length-16824-cov-4.734689_pt1 | contig 16824 bp, 11 predicted proteins | sample MGYA00579265_ERZ1643246 | MGnify/ENA primary metagenome ERZ1643246 (study PRJEB29033, sample SAMEA4952261) | chicken gut metagenome | biome: Broiler Chicken; feature: Gastrointestinal Tract; material: Caecum | place: Ireland | collected 2018 | study: Broiler...
AGATCGCCGTGTGCATCTCGGGCGGGAAAGATTCGATGCTGCTCGCAAAGTGCATGCAGGAATTGCAGGCGCACGGGGAAAAGAAGTTCGGGCTGAAATTTCTGTGCATGGATCCCGGCTACGCGCCCGAAAACAGGGCGCTCATCGAGGAGAACGCGCAAAAGCTCGGCATCCCGCTGCATATCTTCGGCTCGCAGATCTTCGAGGCGGTCACGCACGTCGAAAAGAGCCCTTGCTACCTCTGCGCGCGCATGCGCCGCGGCTACCTGTACGAGGAGGCGCAGCGGCTGGGCTGCAACAAGATCGCCCTCGGGCACCACTTCGACGACGTTATCGAAACGCTGCTGCTCTCCGTTCTCTACGGCGGACAGGTGCAGGGCATGCCGCCGCGGCTGTACAGCACCAATCACCCCGGAATGCAGCTCATACGCCCGCTGTATTATGTGCACGAGCACGACATCGTGCGCTGGAAGGAGCATTGCGGGCTGCGCTTTCTGCGGTGCGCCTGCAAGTTTACCGAAAAGAGCGCCGAAGCGGAAGAAAATTCCAAGCGGCTGGTCGTGAAGCGTCTGATCGCAAAGCTCAAAGAGAGCGATCCGAACGTCGACATCAGCATCTTCCGCAGCATGTACAACGTACACGTCGATACCCTCATCGGATACGAAAGCGGGGGAAAGAGATACGATTTTCTCTCGCGCTGCAGACAGAAAGGGAAGGGGAAAGATGAAGAAAACCAATGAGGAGGTCTTTTTTGAAGAAAACCTTTATTCCGGCAGCTTTGCTCTGCCTGGCGCTCTGCGCCGCACTGCTCATCGGCTGTACGCCCGCGTCGCAGCCGCAGGCGCACACGATCTCTTTTTATGCGGAGGGGGAACGGGTCGCCGTCCTTGAAACCGCAGGCAACGAAACGCTCGCGCTGCCCGAGGCCCCGCAGAAGAGCGGCAGCGTTTTTTCGGGCTGGTTCCTCGGAGAAGAAGAGGATGCGCAGCAGCTTTTGTCAGATACGTTCGCGTCTAAACCGCTCACGGAAGATCTGTCCGCCTATGCGCGCTATACGGCGGAGGAAACGCCGGATCCGGACCCCGATCCCGACCCCGATCCCGACCCGGAAAAGCACACCATCACTTTCCGCGCGGACGGAGCGGTCGTCGGTACCGTGAAGACGGCGGGCAACGAGGAAATAACCTTCCCCGAGGCGCCCGGAAAAGACGGGCACGCTTTTGCCGGCTGGTACTTCGACGAAGGCGTGTGGGAACGCCGGCTGAAAGAGGACACCTACCTGCATACGGCGCTGACGGAAGATACGGACGTCTATGCGAAATACGACCGTCTGCCCGACCCGGAGCCGGAAAAGTTTACCGTTACCTTCGATACGCGGGGCGGCAGCGACATCGCGCCCGCCGAGCTTTCTTCGGTGGCGGATGCGGGGTCGCTTCCCGTTCCCGTGCGCGCGGGCTTTACCTTTACGGGCTGGTTCCTCGATGAAAACTGCGAGACGCCCGTCCCGTACCCGTATACGGTGGAGAGCGACGTGACCTTCTATGCCGGATGGGAGTCGGAGGGCATCCGCTTCCTCGTCAGTGCGGACGGCGCGCTCACAGGCGTGGAGGGCGCGGAGGGAGCGTTCTCGCTGGAAATACCGGAAAAGGTCGGCAACGTTACCGTTACGAGCATCGCGGGCGGCGCCTTTTCGGGCACGGGGATCGTGTCCGTGCGCATCCCCGCAACGGTGCGTTATATCGGCGGCGAGTCGTTCATGAACTGCAAAGACCTTTCGACCGTGGTCTTTGAAGAGGGCATCACCACCATTCAGGAGAGCGCCTTCGAGGGCTGCGTTTCCCTCAAAAAGATCGTCTTCCCCGATTCTCTTCTCCAGATACGTTCGGACGCTTTTTCGGGCAGCGGACTGACCGGGCTTTCCCTCAATAAGGTGCGCGAGGTCTGGCAGTATGCTTTCAAAAACTGCGCCGCCCTCGTTTCCCTCGATCTGGGGGAGGTGCGCAAGATCGGCGAAAGCGCCTTTGAAGGGTGTGCGCTGCGTTCGGTGACGCTGCCGGATACCTTGCAGAGCACGGGCGGCAACATCTTCGCGAATTGTGCCGGACTTTCGTCGGTATCCCTGCCGGAAAGCGGCGTGCCGATCAGAAGCAATGCGTTCTATAACACCGCCTGCGAGAAAAAAGCGGAAGAGCGGGAAGACGGGGTCGTCCTGATCGACGGCTATGCCTTCGGCGCGAACGGGAACCTTACGGGGGTGCGCGAACTGACTTTGCCGGAGGATACTGTCTGCGTCGCCGACGGCGCCTTCCAGGCTTCGGGCAACAAGAAGAATTATGTCATCGCCCTCGAAAAGTCATCCTGCCGCAGGGTCTGAAGAGACTGGGGGCACAGGTGTTTTCCGGGTGCAGCAGCCTCGCCTCCGTCGAGGTGCGCGGGAGCCTCGTTTCCGTCGGGGAAAAGGCATTTGAAGGCACTGCGCTCTATCAGGATACGACAGGCGAAAACTGGTACGGCGGCGGGCTGTATATCGGCAACCGGCTGGTCTCCGTCAGCGAATCGGTGTCCGGAGAGTTCGCCGTAAAAGAGGGTACCGAATATATCGTCGACTCGTCGGAACGGCTGATCCCCCTGTCTGCGCTCAGAAAGATCACTTCGGTCACGCTGCCTTCCTCGCTGCGCCGCATCGGGGACAACGCGTTCAGCAGCCTTTCCAAAATAACTTCCGTCCTTCTTCCCGCCGGGCTGGAAAGCATCGGCGAAAACGCGTTTTCGGGGTGCGTCGGACTCGCGTCGGTCAACCTCGGGGACTGCGCTTCGCTGCGCGAGATCGGGGATGCCGCGCTCATGCAGTGCGCTTTCAGGGAGATCACCGTTCCCGCAGGAGTGGAGCGGATGGGGTATAATGTTTTCAATCAGTGCCCGGGCGATCTCGTCGTGTACTGCGAGGCGGAAAGCAAGCCCGCGGGCTGGAGCAATGACTGGAACGTGAACTACAAGGCGGAAGGGGAGCGCGTTGCCGTGCGCTGGGGGCAGAAACAGCCCTGACGTCCTTTTCCGGGACATACAAAAAAGCCGAACGTCGTTCGGCTTTTTTTCGTGCGTTCTTTACTTTTTGAGGAATTTGTTCTTTTTCACCGCTTCATAGGCGAGCACCGTCGCCGCCACCCCCACGTTGAGGGAATCGCAGCTGCCCGCCATGGGGATGGCGATCATCTTATAGTCGCCGTCGTACCATTCGCGGGAGATGCCGTACCGTTCGCTGCCCATCACGAGGGCTGTCTTCGTGCCGAAGGGCTCGTCGTAGTAGAAGAGTTCTGCGCGGGTATCCGCGAGGTATACGGTAAAGCCGTTTTCGCGCAGCCACGCGCGGCAGCCGGCGACGCTTTCAAAGTCGAAAAAGGGGACGGAGAGCACGGCGCCCTGGCTGCCCTTGATGAGCTTGGGGTGCGTCAGCCTCGCCTTGCGGTTGCAGAGGAACACGCCGTCGACGCCCGCCCCGTCCGCCATGCGCAGCATGGTGCCCACGTTGCCGGGGATCTCGATGCCGTCCAGCACGAGCAGGACGGCGTCTTTGCCGGGGCGGAAGGCGGCAAGGTCGTGATGCGGCAGCTGCGCCAGCGCCAGAAGCCCGTCCGGCTGCCCGCGCTCGGAGATCTTTTCAAAGGTCTTTGCCGAAACGGTGTACCGCTCCGCCGCGCGCGCCGCGAGCTTTTCGCACAGCGCCGCCGCTTCGGGGGTGCGGATGTGTTCGGGGCAGAGGATGAGGCTGTCGACGGGGGTGCCGAATTTTTCGCAGAGGGAGAGCATCCAGATGCCCTCGGCGATGAACAGCCTGTGCGGGTTGGGTTTGGTGTTCGCGGCGACCGCGCGCACCTGTTTTATTTTGGGGTTTGCCTCGCCGATCGCCTGAAAATGAAAGCGTTCGAGAAGCTCTGTCATGTCATACATAATCAAATAGTAGCATTTTTTGCCGCATACGTCAAGCGTTCGGCGCACCCGTGCCCCCGTCTTCCGCATACAATGATAAAAAAGTACGCAAGCGGAAGGGAAGGTCATGAACGGAAGAAGCTCCCGAGGCACAGCCCGCGCCTGCTGCGCGGGCATCGCAAACCAGGCGGTCGTTACCAACGTGTCGGCCGTGCTTTTCGTGCCCTTTATGCGGCTGTACGGGTTTACATATGTGCAGCTGGGATTTCTTGCCGCCGCGGGGTTCGCCGCGCAGATGGCGGCGGATATCCTCCTGCTCTTTCTCATAGACCGCGCGCCCTCCTCCGCTCTCGCGGCGCTGGCGGCGGCGATGAGCTGCGCGGGGCTTGTCTTTTACGGCTGCGTTCCCTGCCTGTTTGCGGGGGCCGAGTTTTACGGCATTTTAGCGGCAACCGTCGTTTTCGCCTTTGCGGGAGGAATGCTCGAGGTCGTGCTCTCCAATGCCGCCGGCGCCATGCCGGAAGGGGAGGCGTCCCTTCCCTTTCTGCATACCGTATATGCCTGGGCGCAGGTGGTGCTCGCCCTCTTCCTGCTGCTGTGGCTCTCCCTGTTCGGGGCGGAGAGCTGGAATTTTGCCGTGCTCGCCCTCGCCGCTCTCCCCGCGGCGGTATTCGCGCTTCTCCCTTCTGCCCGCTTCCCGCCGCCGCAAAAGGATGCCCCCGCCCGCGCGGCGTTCACGCCGCTCTATCTGTTTGCGGTCTTTGCCGTCTTTTTCGGCTACGGGGCGGAGGCAGTCATGAACCAATGGGTCGGCACCTATGCCGCGGAACTTTTCGGCGAAGAACTCGGCAGCGCCGCGGGGTGCGCTCTCTTTGCGCTCTGCCTCGGCATCGGCGGCGCGCTGTATGTCCGCATTTCGGGGAAGAAAAGGGCGGGCCTGCCCCTTCTCATCGGCTGCGCGCTGCCGGCGGCCGCGGCATATCTGCTCGCCGCGCTCCTGCCCGGGACGTCCGCTCTCGCCGCCGCGGCGCTGTGCGGGCTGTTTGTCGGCGTGCTTTCCCCGGGGGCGATGTCCGCGGCGGGCGCGGCGCTCCCCCGCACGGGCGGGTGGATGCTCGCCTCTCTCGCGATCGCGCAGGATATCGGCGCGGCGGTGCTGCCCGCGCTTTCGGGGGCGGCGGCGGAGGCCGTTTCCGTACGCGCGGCTTTCCTGTTTCTCGCGGCGGCGCCCGTGCTCTCCGCGCTCGCGATGGTCTATATGGCGCGCGCGGCGAAAAGGGCGGAACGGATTAAGAAAACGTTAAGGATGCCGCAAGAAAAGATATAAATTTGTCCTCTGCCGAAATTTTTACGTTTGCCCTGCATTTTTTTGTGGCGGAACTTCCTTTTTTATGGTACAATAAGGAAAACAGTCTTAACAAGGCAACGCGAGAGACATGGAGAACGAAAACAAAACTTTGCCCCCCGCGGAGGACGGCAGTCTTCCGCCCGCGGGGGAAAATACCGGGAAAGAGAGCGCACGGGACGCCGCCGGGAATGCGGACGCGGAGAAGAGCGCGCCCGCAGAGGGCGGCAGCTCCGCGGAGGGCGCGGCCGGGGGAAAGGGAGAAACTCCCGCGCAGAAGGAGTACAGCGCCGAAGACCTGAAAAAGCGCAAACGCAAAAACACGATTTCGCTGTTGGTGCTGCTGCTTATCATCGGTTGCGTCATTTACGCGCTGTGGACGCTGGGCAACACCATTCAGAAAGGGGATACCGCCACCTTCTACGAAGTGTTCGGCAACATGAACTGGTGGTATATCCTCGCCGCATTCGCGCTGTTCGCCGTCATGTTCGTGATGGAGGCGCTCAAATTTACCGTGCTGGGCAAGTGCAACGGCTGTTCGCTCGGGTTCAGAAAAGATATGAAGACGGCGCTCGTCGGCAAGTACTACGAGTGCATCACGCCCTTCTCCTCGGGCGGGCAGCCCATGCAGATCTACCACCTGTATAAAGAAGGGGTGCCGAGCGCGAAGAGCGCGTCTATAACGATGGTCAAATACGGCGTGCATATGCTCGGCTTTACCGTGGTCGCCGCAGTCGTGATGGGGCTGGGGGTGCCGCGGCTGGGCACGCTCATCGACAACGCGGCGACGCTGAATACCCTGCTCATCTGCGGCTGGATCGGCTTCGGCATCAATGCCTTCATCCCCGTGTTCGTCACCCTCGTCGTGTTCTTCCCCCGCCCCGTGGCGTGGGTCGTCAACCTCTTCGTAAAGCTGCTGTATAAGATAAAGATCCTCAAAAATTCCGCGAAGATCGAGGCGCGCGTCCGCAGATGGATGGACGATTTTGCCGTCATCTCGCAGTTCGTATACAAAAAGCCGCTCACCTTCTTCGTGCTGTTCCTGCTCTGCCTCGGCGAACCGATCATCGAGCTCATCTTCCCGTATCTCGTGCTCGTCGCCATGTGCGGGGGCGACGTGATGGGCATGCAGGGCACGGAGCTGCTCTTCGCGGTCATGGTTCTCGCCATGTACGCGACGTACGGTTCCACCTTTATCCCCACGCCGGGCAACTCGGGAGCGCTGGAGGTGATGTTCATGGCGGCGTTCGCCTCCCTTACCGAGAGCGTCGTGTTCTGGTTCGTGCTCATGTGGCGGTTCATCATCTATTACACCTGGATCATTCTGGGGCTGGGAATGAACGTCACGGACATGGCGGGGCGCATATACAGGCGAAGAAAAGAGGCGCGGAAGAACGCGAAAACACCGTAACGAAAAGGGGCGGAAAGCAAATGCTTTCCGCCCCGATGTTTGCAGGGTGTCGCGATTCGGTATGTACGTTCTTGCGGAAACGGAGCCTCCGCTTATTCGGAGAGGTCGTTTTCCGCGGCGATGGCGTCGAACTTTTCGTACAGGTCGTCAAAGTATGTGATTTTCAGCTTTTTGTGCACGTCTTCCCTCTGCCACTGCTTGATGTTGTAGATGTGGAAGAAGGGCAGCCAGCGGATGCCGCGGCAGAAATGCTTTATCACGGTGTCTTCGTGCAGATCCCGCTGCTCGTTGAAGCGGCGGGGCAGGTACATACGGCTCTTTGCCAGGCGGTGCAGCGCCGTCTGGTCGGGCATGATCATGCGGTGGGTATAGACGTATTCCCGCGCGCGGCGGAACAAGTCCGTTTTGCGGATCTCCGCAAGGTTGAGAAGGAGCACCCCCGCATTGCAGTAGTGCGGGTTTATCCAGAAATGCCCCATATAGTCGAGGGCGGCGGCGTATTCGTAGCCGGTCAGGTCGATGTCGTACAGCTGCGCGATGTCGGAGGCGCACATGGTGTCGATGTCGAGGTAGATGATCTTGTCGGGGAAGTGTTCAAACCCGTCCATGTACAGCCGCAGAAGGGTGTAGGGCGTGTAATGATTCTTCATGTTCTTGCCTTTGGCAAGTTCGGCGCGGAAGACTTCGGTCACGTCGATGAGTTCGGCGCGGCTTTCGGGGTTCTTTTCTTTGAGCACGCCGTCGAGGATGTTTATCTGGTTTCCGCTGAAGGGGACGAAAGAGGGGTCGAGCTCGTGCATGTCCATCGAAAGCACATACACATGAAGCGGGCGCTCCGTAAACTTCGCGAGGGAAAGCACCGAGAGCAGGAGCCCCGGAAAGATGCGTTTGTTTCCGCTGTAGCATACCGATACGGGTTGCATGGATATTCCTCACCGATGATTCTTATTGTCATTATACCATGTTCGCGGCGGCGTGGCAAGGGAAAAACCGAAAACGGCGCAAAATATTTTGCGGCAGCGGGGGAAGCGGAGCGTTTTTCTTTACGGTCGGCGCAGTATCACTTCGAGCTCGGCGCGGGGAAGGAAAATTTTCGCTGGGAAGAATAACGGCGCGGCAAGGCAGAGAGAAGCCCGCGGGGACGACCCCGCGGGCTTTTTTCGAGGACGCGGAGGAAAAAGACAGGCGGCGGGCGCTTCCGCCCGCCGCGCCGCGCAAAAAAGGGGAACGGGCGCGAAAACGCCGTGCAGAATAATTGACTTTTTCCGCCGTTTCTTCTACAATTTATATGTTTGAAAAAAAATAAAAAAGAGCGCGGTCAGGCGCGCGGAGGCAGAAAAATGGAAGGAAGAGAGCTGATGCAGCGCGTAAAGCGCAACGACAGTTACCGCCCCGACCCGGACAGGTACGAGAACGCGGAGTTCAGGAGGGCGGGACGCAGCGGACTGAAACTGTCCGCCGTATCCCTCGGGCTGTGGCACAATTTCGGATCTTCCGACGACTACGAAAATATGCGCGAGATGGTGTTCACCGCCTTCGACTGCGGCATCACCGTGTTCGACATCGCGAACAACTACGGCCCCTCCTCGGGCAGCGCCGAGCGCAATTTCGGCAGCATCCTCGCGCGAGATCTCGCCTCGTACCGCGATGAGATGATCATAACGACCAAAGCGGGCTACGGCGCATGGAAAGGCCCGTACGGCGGCGGCGACGGGAGCAGGAAACACCTCGTTTCCAGCCTCGACCGCAGCCTGAAAAATCTCGGGCTGGAATATGTGGACATCTTTTACCACCACCGCCCCGACCCGGATACCCCGCTCGAAGAGACCTGCCTCGCGCTGAAATACATCGTGGACAGCGGCAGGGCGCTGTACGTCGGCATCTCCAATTACGGCTGCGAGCGCACGCGGGATATCTGTGCGATGCTGCGGGAATTGCGCGTGCCGTTCGTGCTCACGCAGATGCCGTATTCGATCTTCGAGCGGAAGATCGAGAGGGAGGGGATCAAGGCGCTTGCGGAAGAGGAGGGCTTCGCGGTCACGGCGTACAGCCCGCTCGCGCAGGGGCTGCTGACGGACAAGTATCTCTGCGGCATCCCCGCGGGCAGCCGCATGGAGCGCGACTACTTTCTCAAAAAGGCGGCGCTCACCGAGGAAAAACTGGCGCAGATAAAGGCGCTGAACGAACTCGCCGCGCAGCGCGGGCAGACGCTCGCGGAGATGGCGCTTTCCTGGGCGATACGCGACGGCAGCGTCGCGAGCGTCATCATCGGCGCGTCTTCGCCGCAGCAGATACGGCAGAACGTAAAACTGAACAGTTCCTTTACCGCAGAGGAGCTGAAAAGGATAGACACACTTTCGGGAAATTGAGGAGAATTTTGCAATGATACTTGAAACGATTGATCTGTACAGGTATTTCGGATCCGAACGCAGCGAAAAGAAGGGGGGATACCTGCACTCTTACCGTCACGGACAGATGGAGGAGCTGGGCGTGAAAAAGGTGCGCCCCGCGCTGCTCGTCATCCCCGGCGGCGGCTATGCCTTCCTCTCGCAGCGGGAAGGGGAGCCGATCGCCCTGCGCTTCTTTGCGGAAGGGTTCGATACCTTTGTCCTGGATTACGACCTCGCGCCGCAGTTCCATTACCCGGCGCAGCTCGAACAGGCGGCGATGGCGATGGTGTACCTCCGCCGCGAGGCGGGGCGGCTCGATATAGATCCCGCCCATGTCGGTGCGATCGGTTTTTCCGCCGGCGGGCATCTGTGCGGCTGCATTACCCTGCTGTGGGACGACCCCGCCGTGCGCGCGCTGTTCGGCGACGACTGCGGCATGGTGCGCCCCGATGCCTCCGTGTTGAGCTATGCCGTCGTTACGGCGGGCAAATACCGCCACGACGGTTCCATCCGCAACTTCTGCGCGGACAAGGTGCCGCCCGAGGCGTATTCCCTCGAAAAGCGCGCCCGCGAGGACGCGCCGCCCGTGTTCCTGTGGGCGACCACCGCGGACGACTGCGTCCCCGTCGAAAACAGCGTGATGCTGTATTCCGCGCTGCACGAGAAGGGCGTGCCCGCAGAACTGCACGTCTTTGCGGAGGGGTGGCACGGGCTTTCCACCTGCGACGAAGAGGTAAACGCCGCACCTCCTTCGGAAAAATTTTTCCCGCATGTCAGGCATTGGATGGAGCTTGCGGCAGAGTTTTTCAGGGCGCGCGGCTTTGGCCTGAAAACAGTCAAATAAAGAACAAAAGAGGGGACGGAAAACCGTCCCCTCCGCTCGTTTACCCGAAAAGCCCGCAGACGGCGGAAACGATCGCCTCGTTCCCGCACCGCACGGGCTGTTTTTCCAGCCGCCTGCGCAGCTCTTCGTCCGCGTGCAGCGCGAAAACGCCGCGCGCGAGCGACGCGGGCGTAAGCTCCCGTTCGCGCAGCACGCGGCACAGCCCCCGCTCGCGGAAATACAGCGCGTTCTGCACCTGATCCCCGCGCGAACGCCTGTTTTCCAGAGGGACGAACAGGGCGGGCTTTTTCAGCGCGAGCGTTTCGAATACGGTGTTCGACCCCGCCCGCGCGAGAACGTAATCGGCGCAGGCATAGGCGGACGCCATGTCTTTTTCAAAGGACAGGGGGAGATATCCTCCGCGCGCGGGGCAGCCCCCGTTTTTGCCGCGGATGTGCAGCACGTCGAAGCGGGGGAGCAGGTCGGGCAGGGCGCCTTCGAGCGCGGCGTTCAGCGCCGCGCTGCCGCTCCCGCCGCCGAAGGCGAGCAGAACGGGCTTCGCGCCGGAAAACCCGTATTTCGAGAGCGCGGCGGCACGGTCGCCGCCGAACAGTTCCCTGCGTACCGGCGGGCCGACGTATTTGCCGTTGCGGAATTTCGCTGCCGTTTCGGGGAAGCTCGTCAGCACGGCGCGGCACTTTTTCGCGGCGAGCCTGTTCGCAAGCCCCGGCGTGAGGTCGGATTCGTGCGAGATCACGGGAATGCCGAGGGAGCGCGCGGCAAAGACGACGGGAAGCGCCACATAGCCGCCTTTGGAAAAGACCGCCTCCGCCCGCGTCTCGCGCAGCGCCCGCTTCGCCTCGCGTATGCCGCGCAGGAAGCGGAAGGGCAGGGTGAGGTTTTTGGTCAGGGAGCCGCGCACCAGCTTTGCCGCCCGTATGGTGCAGAAGGGCACCCCCGTGTTTTTCAGAAGTCCGCGTTCGATGCCCGCCGTGCCGATGTAGGCGAGGCGGAACCTGTCTTTGAGAAGGGGGATGAGGGCGAGGTTGGGCACCGCGTGCCCCGCACTGCCGCCTCCCGTGAGTATGAGCGTGTGCATTCCGTTTACCTCCGGTTTTAGTATATTCCGCGGCGCGCGCAAATATCGGCGGCGGCGCCTTTTTTCGGGCGGACGCCGTAAATTTCACAAAAAATTTAATTAATTGCTTTACAATTTTTGCAAATACGGGTATAATATAGCATACAATAGCAGAAAGCGAAGGAGGGCGGCATGCTGTTTTCTTCTTACGATAAAAAGCAGATCTTTGTGCGGGAATGGGCGGAGGTGAACGAACCGGTCGGCGTGGTGCAGATCGCGCACGGCATGAACGAATACGCCGCCCGCTACGACAAGTTCGCGCGGCGGCTCAACGAACTCGGGTATGTCGTCGTCGCGGACGACCACCGCGGGCACGGAGATACCGACCCCGATACCCCCGGCTATGCCGAAGGGGATATGTTCACCGACACTCTCAAAGACATGGCGGGCATCGCCATGCACTTCCGGGAAAAGTATGCGGGCATCAGATATGTGCTCTTCGGCTTTTCTTACGGTTCCTTCCTGACGCAGGCGTTCATCGAGCGGTATTCCCGCCTGCTCGACGGCGCGATCATCGCGGGCAGTTCGCGGCAGAACGCTGCCGCCGTGCGATTCGGGCTGTGCGCGGCGAAGCTGGGCTGTTCCTTCAAAGGGGAGGACGCCCCCGCGGCGTTCGTCAACAAGGCGGTGTTCGGCGGGTACGACAGGAAGATCGGCGAAGGGGAATTTGCCTGGTTGAGCACGGACGGGGAGAACAATGCCCGCTACCGCGAAGACCCGCTCTGCAATTTCGTGTGCAGCAACAATTTTTTCCGCAGCTTCTTCAAGGGGCTTTCGGGGCTGTACAAGGCGAAAAGCGCCGCGGGGCTGGATAAGGGGCTGCCGCTGCTGCTCATCTCCGGGGAGGACGACCCCGTCGGAGGGAAAAAGGGCGTGGAGCGCCTCGCCGCTTTCTATAAAAAGCAGGGCGTGCGCGACGTATCCGTGCATCTGATACAGTCTTCCCGCCACGAATTCCTCAACGAGCGGGAACATTTCGAGGAAGCGTTCGCGGAGATCTCCGCCTTTTTGCGGCGGGTGAACGTGCGGAGCAAAAAACAATGAAACAGGGTAGGGGCAGCCGCGGGGCTGCCCCGCTTTTATAAAGAAAATCAAAGAAAAATGTATGATTGTCTTGACATCGGGGGGGGGTAGTGATATAATGAATATACTCAATAAATAGTTTCCGCAATTTTCGGCGGAAACAAAGGAGAAAAATATGAAAGGAAAGGGTATCAGGAGCGCCATAGCGGCGTCGGCGCTGTCGGCGGTGCTGTGCGCGGGGATGCTCGCGGGCACGACGTTCGCCTGGTTCACCGACACGGTGAGCAGCAGCGGCAACCGCATCATGGCGGGCAATCTCGACATCACGGCGACGAAAGCGGAGCTCGACACCTCTGCCGACGCGCAGTACACCTTCACGAACAGGGACGACGAAACGGAAACGTACGCTCTCGCGTTCGGCGCGGCGGAGGAGTTCGACGGGGAGGCGATCATCGCCGAAACGGCGTTCGCGCCCGGTATGTGGAACGCGAAGCTGCTCACCGTCACCAACGCGGGCGACCTTGCGGTGTATGTGAAGCTGAACTTCGTCACGCAGGACGAGGGACTTGCGGACGCGCTGTGGTTCGACTTTATCGGCGTGAACGGCGAGAGCGTCACGGGTGAACTTACCCACCGCGAAATGAGCACGCTGGAAGGGTTCGGCAGCGACATGGAGATCCCGCTGGCGGCGGACGAGAGCGTGAGCTACATCCTCATCTACGGCATGGACAAAGAGGCGGGCAATACATATCAGGGCATGAACTTCAATGTGGACGCCTATATCCTCGCCCGTCAGCAGACGGAAGGGGCACGGTATGACGCCGTTCCTACCACGCAGCAAGGGTTGGAAGAGAGCCTCGCCGCGGGCGGAAATATCATGCTCGGCGCGGACATCGCTTTTGATACCGTTAATAAAGAAGGGTATCCGAAAAAAGGTTTAGTTCCGCAGGTGGAAATAGAGAAGGATATCGTACTTGACCTTGCAGGAAAGACGATCGCCCCGTCAGTGGAAAGCGCTTCTGCGGACGAAGAGTATTGCCCGGCTCTTATGGTCGTTTCTTCGGGCGCTACCCTTACAATAAACGGGAACGGTACTTTTACTACGGAAAGAGGGGATAATGAGTGCTACGGCATCAATATCCTCGGCGGAACCGTCGTCATCAACGGCGGAAATTTCTACGGCGCGCTGACGGCAGTGCAGGTAGAGAAGGGTACTCTGATTATCAACGGCGGGTTCTTTGATCTTGCTCCGACTTGTAAAAGTCAAGTTCCGAATTATGCAAAGTATGTTGTAAACTGTATAGATGCGGCTTATAAAGACAGAACGGCCGTCTTGCAGATCAAGGGTGGCACTTTTGTCAATTTTGATCCGTCGGACGATCCGGAAGGGGCGAATACTTCTTATGTAGCAGATGGCTATACCGTTGTTCCCCGAAAGCAGGACAACGGCGAGACCTGGTATACCGTCGTTCCTAAAGAATAAGCGAAAAACGAAGACGGAAAGGTGCGCCTCCCCGCGAAAATGCGGGGCGGGGCAGGCGTAAAGAAAAAGAAAGAGAGGGCTGAATTTTTCAGCCCTCTTCCTTTTCGTGCCTGTCGGGGGTGACGAGCACGGTCTTGAAGTCGGTATACGTCACGAAGCCCGCCTTCGCGCGGGGCGGTTTTTTCACGAACCTGCGTTCGCAGTAATCGACGGGGATCTTGTCGCCCGCCTTTCCGTCCGAAAAATAGGCGCAGATTTGTGCTGCGGCGAGCAGCACTTCGTCGGGCACCTTCCGCCCGCCCGTGCGGATGAGCACATGCGCGCTGTGGTACTTCTGCGTGTGCAGCCAGAGATCGTCGGGGGCGGCGGCGCGCAGCAGGCGGTCGTTCTGTACGTTGTTGCGCCCCGCGAACACGGTAAATTTCCCGAACGTAAAAGTGCGGAAGGGCACGTCGGGCGCGGCTTTGCCCTTCTTCTTTTCGGGCGGGAGCAGCCCCGCGCCGCGCAGCTCCTCTTCGAGCTCTGCAAGGTCGAGCATGTTTTCCGCGCGGGAGAGGGCGGAGAGCATGCTTTCGGTATAGTCGAGGTCGGCCTCCGCCTCCGCCTTCTGCGGCGCGACGGCGGCGAGGGTACGCTTCTGCTTGTTGTACCGCTTATAATAAGCCTGCGCGTTCTGCGCGGGGGTGAGCGCCTTGTTCAGCGGGATGCGCACCTTTGCGGCGTTCTCGTCGTAATAGTTTACCGCCTCGAACCCTTCCGCGCCTCTGGGGATTGCGTAGATGTTCGCGGTGATGAGTTCGCCGAAGATGCGCATCTTTTCCATGTCGGAACAGGCGTGTTCGCGCTCTAAAAGCAGGGCGAGCTTTTTCTCCTCCTTCTTCTTCCGCGCGCGGAGAAGCCCCTCGAGCCTGCGCTTTTTTTCGGAAAAATCGCGCTTTGTTTCGCGTTCGGTGTAATAGACGTCCGCGGCTTCGAGCACGGTGGGGCAGCGCTGCCCCGCGGGGAAATATGCGTGGAAGTCCTTCGCCTCCCCGTTCACCCGCTCCACGGCGGGCGCCTTTTGCTCCGAAAAGATGAGGGAACGCAGCCGCTCCGCGATCTCGCCCGCGCGTTCGCCGAAGGGGTCGGCGCGTTCCATGCCCATCACAGAGGCGAGCAGGCGGCAGGTGGGCAGCGCCAGCCCCGAGAGGTTGTTGAAGAGGAATTCGGCAAAGTCTCCGCCGCCGAACGCGGAGAGCCGCGCCGCCGTCGCTTCGGCGTCGGAGGGGTCGGCCTTGTCCTGCGGTTCGGGGGGCATATACTTCACTCCGGGGAAGAGCACGCGCTTGAAATTCTCCTGCAGGGAAGAGATCTTGAGGGCGCCGAGGATGACGCCGTCTTCGCAGAGCACGAGGTTGGAGTACTTGCCCATGATCTCCGCATACAGCACCCGCTGCGCGCGGGTAAACTCGCCCGCGCAGTCGAAGGTGAAGGCGAGGATGCGCTCGAAGCCCTGCTGCCTCACAGAAAGGAGCTGCGCGCCCGTCAGGTGCTTGCGCAGCAGCATACAGAAATTGGGCGCGACGTCGGGCGCGGTGCGCGGGATGCCGGAGATGACGGCGCGCGCGAGGGAGGCGTTGGTGTTGAGCAAGAGTTTGCGCGTCTTCCCGCCCGCGTAGAGAAGGATGTCGACCTCGTCGCGCGAGGGCTGTATGATCTTGTTTACTTTTCCGCCCGCGAGCTCTTCGTTCAGCTCCCGCGCGATATGGCGTAAGGTGAATGCGTCCTGCGGCATCGTTTCTCCCTGCCTGCGTTTTTTATCATTATACCGCATTTGCGCGGAAAAAGCAAACCGAAAAGGGGAGGACGGCGCTCCTTTGCAGGGCGGGCGCGGGCAGGGGGCTTCCCGAAAGGCTCTGTCGTATTTTGCGCGTGACGTGTGCGCCGTTTTTGCGCCTCAAAGAAAATGGGAATGCCCTCAACGGAACATTGAGCGGGGAAATTGCGCGCGGGGGTTGACGGAAAGGCAGACGGCGTGTATAATAGAAAGCGAAGATACGCGCTACTTTGCGGGACGACGCCCGCGGCGGCGCGCGGATGAGGTGGAAAAATGCCGGAAGGGAACAGGCTCGGAGAAAAGATCGCCCGGCTGCGCCGCGCGCGGAACATGACGCAGGCGGAACTTGCCGAAAAACTGCATTTTACCTATCAGGCGGTGTCCAACTGGGAGCGCGGGGTGAGCGAACCGAATGCGGAGACGCTCGTCGCGCTCGCCGCTTTTTTCGATACCACCGCAGACGAGCTTCTCAAAGGAGAAAACCCTGCCTCCGCGGACGAAGGGGAGGGCGAGGCGGAGCAATGCGCGGAGGAGAAGGTAAAAATTTCCGCGCCGCAGGCGCTGCGCATCGCACTGTGGATCTATGCGGGGCTGCGTCTGCTGCTCCTGATCTTTCCCTTCGAGGTGTCTTTGGCGGCGATCTATATCGGAGGCGGCATAGGGCTGCTTGCCGATCTCGTGCTGTTTGTCGCGTTTATTCTGTTTTTCTTTTCCAAGCAGATCGCGCCGAGACCGGCAGCCTGGGTATGTTTCTTCATCAGCGCGTGCACGGCGGCCGTGCTGTGTGTCCTGATAAATTTTTTGCAGGGACAGGGATTGCTGATATCACAAATGCTCTTCTACGGGTTTTCCCTGCTTTCCGCTTTGCTGCTGCCGCTCTGCTTCCGCGCGAGAGATGCCGCGCTTCGCCGCGCAGTTTATCTGCTGTTCGCGTCGCTGCTCCTGTATGCCGCCCTTACCTATGCGTCGCGCACATCCTGGTATGTGTATGAGTTTATGACGGCGGCCTCAAATATCCTGTACGTCGTCGCCCTGTTCTTGCTGGAAGCCTCTCTGTGCGGTCGGCCGGAATATGCGGGCGAGGCGTCTTCTGCTGCCGAGGGGGCCGCGCCCTGCCTCGCGGAGAAGGAGAGAACGCCCGCGTTCCGGGGGCGGTTCTTCCCGTCCGGCACGTTCACAGGCATGTTCCTGCTCGGTATGTTCGGCTGCGGTGTCTTTCTGCTTTCCGCTACAAATCCGGAAGAGCCCTCCGGTGTGGAGAATTGGGCGTCTATTCTCCTCTGGTTCTTTCCCGCCCTGTTCGAACTGCTGTTCTTTATAGGGAAGAGCGCAAAGCGGCCCGCAGTGAAGACTGCTGCCGCGATCCTTTGGGCGGTGAACGTGCTGTATATCCTCTTCGTTTTCCTCGCCGACATGATATCCGACTATGAGCCGCATATCATTACGGGGTGCGTGAACAGCGTGCTGT
>ERZ1643246.2599-NODE-2599-length-16822-cov-6.594561_pt1 | contig 16822 bp, 15 predicted proteins | sample MGYA00579265_ERZ1643246 | MGnify/ENA primary metagenome ERZ1643246 (study PRJEB29033, sample SAMEA4952261) | chicken gut metagenome | biome: Broiler Chicken; feature: Gastrointestinal Tract; material: Caecum | place: Ireland | collected 2018 | study: Broiler...
TTCAGAGAACTGCCCGCAGTGTCAAATCCGGTGTTGTGAGAAGGAGATCCGCCCGTTTTCCGGGAGTGATGGAGCCCACTTCATCGTAGATGCCGATGATTCTGGCAGGATTGGCGGTGGCCGCAGCCACCGCTTTTTCTATGGGAATTCCGGCGGATACGGCATGGCGCATACAGTCGTAGAGGTTGGTGCAGGAGCCGGCGATGGTGCCGTCGGAGAGGGTGGCCAGATGCCTCCTTACCTGCACATCCTGTCCGCCAAGTGTATAAGTTCCGTCGGAAAGGCCAACGGCCCGCATGGAATCGCTGATCAGCACGACGCGGTCCGAAAACAGGGCAAAGGCTGCCCGGATGGCGCTGTCGTGATTGTGGATGCCGTCAGCGATCAGTTCCACCGCACACTGCGGCGTATCCAGGGCGGCTCCGATGGGACCGGGATTCCGATGGCAAAAATCCGGCATGGCGTTGTACAGATGGGTCAGATGGCAGGCGCCGGCGGCAAAGGCCTGCCGGGCGGTGTCATAGTCGCAGGAAGTGTGTCCGAGGGAGACGACGGTCTCCCCGGAAATTTCCCGGATACATTCCATGGCGCCGGGCAGATTGGGGGCGATGGTAATCAGACGGATTCTGCCGTCGCTGATTTCATTGCATCTGTGGAAAAATTCCGGATCCGGCAGCCGGAGGCAGTCTTCCCGGTGGGCGCCTTTTTTGACCGGATCGAGAAAAGGTCCTTCCATGTTGATGCCTGCGATGCGGGCACACTTTTTTCCACCGGATGCAGTGGAGGGAATGTTTTCCCGCGCCATATCCGAGGCAACTTTCGCTGCGGAGGCAAAAACTTCTGCCAACGTCTCCTCCGGCAGTGTCATGGAGGTGGGACAGTAGGAGGTAACGCCGTGGGCATATTCGTAGGCGAGAATTTCCTTCAGCCCCTCGATATCGCCGTCGGAGAAATCCCGTCCGACAGCCCCGTGGCTGTGAATGTCCACCAGGCCGGGAAGCAGCAGCATCCCCTCTGCATCCAGCTCCCCAAAATCGCCTGCGGATGTACCGGCTCGGCCGGCACTGAAATTGTCATCCGCGGCATCGGAAACATGGCCGGAACCGCAGTCAATGCCAGCCTTGCGCCGCAGAGTTTCCCAATCTTCCTCCGTGAGGATGCCTCCTCCAGCGGTAAAGACGTCTCTTTTTACAAAGGTTTGATCTTCCGTAAAGACGAGGGCGTTTCGGATGCGCATCACACTATCCCTCCTGTAGTTCTTTTATCAGAGCATCCAGTTCCAGAGGCGGAAACTGATCGTAAAGTTTGCTGCGGATCAGGCCGCAGACAATGGGAAGAAACCGTTCCATGCCAGCAGCTTTTGCCTGATGAATGACCGGCTGCCAGGTCTTTAAGACAAGCTCTTTCTGGTGTTCCCCGCAGGGATCGGCATCTTCCACGGAGAGAAGTTGAAATCCCTCCCGGGTAAAATATGTCAGCAGTGTGCTGCAGCGGTTTCGGAAATCGGCAAGATCTCCGGCAGATCCCCACCCCCGCTCAGCTACGGCGAACATTCGGGGAAAGGCCCTGTCCAGAAGATCCTGGCGGGTCATGATACGCTCTGCCCAGAGAGCACATTCAATTCCAAACAGCTGGTCATCGGAGAGGATGGTTCCACTCCGAAGAACCGGTTCGAACTGATATGCCTTACGCATGGGTGTCAGTTCCGGTGTGTAATCGAAATAGAAAGCGGGAGTGAAAGAGTAAATCCATTTTCTTTCTGCAAATGCCGCATCTTTCGTGCAATACGCGGGATTTTCCCCTTCTTCATCCCAGTACTGGCAGATGACATCTGCCGGAATCAGAGTGGATTTCAGGGAGTCATTCCAGCAGATGGCGGTCTTGCCCAATGTCTTAAGGAAATCTGCGATTTCCGCAGTAAAGTGTGCCTGAAGATCCTCCTCATCGGTAAGACCAAGCTCTTTCATTTTTTGTTGACAGCTTTCACAGGTTTTCCATTCATCCTTGGGCGCTTCGTCGCCGCCAATATGGAAATAGGGGAAGGGGAAAAGGGAGGCCACCTCTGCCAGCAATTCTTTTACAAAATCCATAGTCTGTTCTTTGCCAACGCAGAGGATGCGCTTGTGGATGCCGTACATGGAGGGGACTTCCAGGGGTTCGCCGCTGCAGCTTAATTCCGGGTAGGCGGCCAGAATCGCGCTGACATGACCGGGCATATCGATTTCCGGAACAATTTCTATGCCGCGGGCTCTGGCGTAAGAGACGATCTCGGCAACCTCTTCCATTGTATAGTATCCGCCATAGCGGCTTCCATCGGGCTCCGTGCGCCAGGATCCGATAGAGTTCAGCTTTGGAAAACGGCGGCTTTCCAGACGATACCCCTGGTCATCGCTGATGTGCCAGTGCAGACGGTTCATCTTGACGCGGGATGCCAGCTCGATCATGAGCAGTACGGTCTCCTTGTCGAAGAAGTGTCGGCTGCAGTCCATATGGAATCCGCGGTAGCCATAGAGCGGGGCATCTGCAATTTCCTGGCAGGGACAGGAGCCATTTCCTTCCAGAAGAAGCTGGTACAGTGTGGTCAGCCCCTGGATGTGGCCGGGATCGCCGGAAGCGGCAACGACTGCCTGCTCCTCAGAGATCGTAAGGCGGTAGGCCTCCGGGGCGAGGGCAGTGTCTTCGACAAGGGAGATGACAACAGTCTCTGCTGTGGAATTGTCGGCTTCGCCCGAGGAAACTTTGTCTTCCGATGAAAAGTGGAAAATGGTGTTCTCCAAAGTGGGAACGGTTTTCAGGCGATTTTCCAGAACGGCGAAAAGTTCTTTCCTGCCGTGGCAGAGACAGATTTTTTCCTTCAGGGAGAAGACGCCGGCTGTGAGTGTCTGGGTTCCGTTGATTTTCGGGATCATAGTGTGTACCTCCTGTGTTACATGATAGAACATTTATCCTTTAAAGAACCGCGAATGTGGGTTTTCTTCGTGCGGACAGGCCGTCTGCCAGCAACTGTCCGGCCGCCTCATCGGCAATAACCGTGACATCGGGATGAAGCTGTAAAATGGACGCAGGCACCTGGGGCGTTACCGGCCCGCAGAATGCCGCCTGAAGGGCCTGCGCTTTCTGTGCGCCATTGGCGAGAAGCAGGATTTTTTTCGCGGAAAAAATACCGCCGATTCCCATCGTGCAGGCCCGGGTAGGAACATCATCGATGGAACTGAAAAAACGTGAGTTTGCCTGTCTGGTATCCTCCGCCAGCATAACGGTGTGTGTGTTTCGGATAAAGGTATCTCCGGGTTCGTTGAAACCGATATGACCGTTTCTGCCGATGCCGAGAAGTTGAAGATCTGTTCCACCCAGAGAGCGCAGAAGTTCGTCGTATTGGCGACAGGTTTCTGCAAGGGCGGTCTCGATATCCTGATTGGTTTCGTTTCGGATGCCGCCGATAGACGGGGGTATGTTTTTCCTGCAATCAGAAAGTCTCTCAGGAATTTCCGGAAAGAAGGTCCGGTCTGCAGAAAGGCCAATACCGTCGAAGAGATTCTTTCGCATAAATGAACGGTAGCTCTGGGGATGCCCGGCGGAAAGACCGAGATACTCGTCCAGATTAACGGTAGTGATGTGTGAGCAGTCCAGTCTGCCTGCCCGGTAAAGTTCGGTCAGCTTCCGGTAGGTTCCAACCGGAGTGGAACCGGTGGCAAGACCGAGAACAGCGTCTGGTTTTAAGGTAATCTGAGCGAAGAGCAGAGCGGCGGCCTTTTCGCTCATTTTTTCATAGTTTTTTACCAGATAGAAGCGTGACATGATAAATGATCCTCCCCGGGGACAGGCTGCATCAGACCCCTTTTTGTCAGATGTTAATGTTATGCACTCGTGTATGTTTCTATTTTAACAGCGTGATGATGGAAATGCAATAGAAAACAAAAATATTTTCCGTTTTTAAAGTAAAAAAGAAAATAATTTTCAAAACAGAGAGAAACCATGTAAGATCCTTGCCAACAGCGCAGTCTCTTGCGTATAATGAAAGAAGCAAAACGCGGAGGGATCGGGATATGGAAGAGAAGATACTGGAAAAAATCCGGGAAAATATCGGGAAAGTCATGATTGGAAATGAGCATACCACAGAGCTGGTGCTGACCTGTATGCTGGCGGAGGGGCATATCCTTCTGGAGGATGTGCCGGGTACGGGAAAGACCGTTATGGCCAAGGCACTGGCAAAATCGCTGGGCGGAACTTTCGGGCGGATTTCCTTTACGCCGGACATGCTGCCCTCGGATGTGACTGGGCTGAATTATTTCGACGCGAAACAGGGGGAGTTTGTGTTTTCCCCCGGACCGGTGTTCGCGCATATTCTGCTGGCGGACGAGATTAACCGGGCGACGCCGAAGACCCAGAGCAGTCTGCTGGAGTGCATGGCGGAGCGACAGGTAACAGTGGACGGCGTGACGAGAAAGCTAGAGGAACCTTTTCTTGTGATTGCCACGGAAAATCCGCTGGAAAATCTCGGCACCTTTCCGCTGCCGGAGGCACAGATGGACCGTTTTCTCATGAAAATTTCCATGGAAAATCTGACAAGGGAGCAGGAGATTGCCATGGTGGACCGTTTCCTGGTGGAGGAGCCTCTGGAGAATCTGGAGCCGGTTTGCAGCGCGCAGGAGGCAGCCGAACTGCAGAGACAGTGCCGCCAGGTAAGAATCAGCGGGGAACTGAAGGACTATATGGTGCGGATCATCCATGCCACCAGGGAACATTCCATGACGCTCTGTGGAGCGAGCCCGAGAAGCACCATCGCCTTTGTGCGGGCGGCTCAGGGATTTGCCATGGTGCAGGGAAGAGACTATGTGGTGCCCGAGGATATCAAGGCAGTGGCGGTTCCGGTGCTGGCTCATCGACTGGTGCTTAACCAGGCGGCGGATGATCGGGGCGCGGAGCGCGTGATCGGGGATATTCTGGATCGGGAGAGCGTTCCCACGGAGCAGTGGTAGGATGAGACTTCTATTGATTTTTCTGGCGGGGGCGGCGGTTTTTTATCTGCAGCGTCTCCTGTACAAACGCATATGGGACCGGGGCCTGGATGTCCGTGTGAGGTTCGGCGACGCCTTTGTCTACGAGGGACAGACCACGGAGATTACGGAGGAGGTCGTCAACGACAAGGGATTTCCCCTGCCGGCTCTGGAGATCCGTTTCGCCCTGGACCGAAATCTGTCCTATCTGCAGGAGAGTGCGGAAAATGCCAGCCTTTCGGATAAGAATTACCGGAGAGATGTCTTTTCGCTTTTTTCCAGGCAGAAGAAGATCCGTACCTTTGCGCTGTCCTGTGAAAAGAGAGGATATTACCGGATCGATGAGGCAGAACTGGTGGGGTATGATTACTTTTTTCAGAAAAAATATTACGATACCCGGACGCAGCACACCGCGATCTACGTGTATCCGCATCTGGCGGACGTGCGGAGGATTCGAAACGTGTGTCTGGCAATCACGGGCATGCGTCCCGTCCGCAATCCCCTGTATCAGGATCCTTTCGCTTTCGCCGGTATCCGCAGTTATGACCGCTCTGATCCCATGAACCGCATCAACTGGAAGGCCTCCGCGAAGAGCGGGGAGTGGATGGTCAACCAGTTTGACGCTACCACGGATTTCTCTGTGCGATGTCTGCTGGACACGGCGGACGACTATATTCTGACCAGTCCCCATCTGGTGGAGGAGAGCATTTCCATCGCTGCGGCCCTGGCTGCAGAGCTTCTGGCCGGCCGGATGGATGTGGATATTCTGGGAAACGGGGAGTACCTGGAACCGGCGGAGGGCTTGTCGGAAAGAACGGCAGATGCCGCGGGAAAACTGGCGCCCCGTCAGTTGGAAATCTCTCTGCGGGGCGGATCCGGCGGTCTGCAGGAGATGTACCGGCGGCTGGCCTGCATTGAGACAGGGCATGTGTGCTGTGATATGGCGGAACTGCTGGCGGCGGAGACAGACCGGATCCGGCCGGATTGTCTGTATGTGCTGATCTCAAAAAATTATGACGCGAAGATGCGAGAGGCCGCCGTGGCGCTGGCCAAGGCAGGCGCCCGGCTTCTGTGGATCCGTCCGGTGGACGCCGGGGAAACTGCGAGGGGAACTGGGGAGACTGTGAGGGGAACCGGGGAGGCGGCGGAAGGACCCGGAGAGGCGGCCGCAGGCGTCAGCGGAGCCGGGATCGGGGATGTTGCCGGAACAAAGGCAGGATTTCGTCTGATGGACTGGGAGGTGGAACCGTGAAAAAGAGAACTGTGTCGGTGGAAACCTGGCTCCTTTCGGCAATTACCTGGCTGTTTGACCTTTGCGTCCTTCTGGTTTTCTATCTGATTGCAGGGGAATTTCTGACCGATGATTCGGATAGCTTTACCCGGTGTCTGCTTGGCGGTCTCTATCTGATTTTCCCGCTGGCGCTCAGCCAGGTCGGAATCGCGAGAGCGGGAGGTTTCTTCCGCTACCTGGTGCTGGCGGCGGCAGGTGTCGGAGTCACATGGTTGCTGACGGAAAATATTCTGACCACAGCCCTGACGTTTCTGATTTTTGCCATTCGGGCAGGCGCCCGGATTCAACTGGGAAAGATCCGGCGGGAGATGGCCGAGATGCCCGGCGGGATCGAGGCCGGAGAGGCAGTGACGCTGGAGGAGATACCGACTGTTCTGGATGTGCCGAGGATACCGATCTTTGGGATTTTCGCGGCAGGATATGCCTTCCTGCTCTTCGCGGGACGGACTAATCATCTGGAGGAGATGACAATGCTTGCAGTATTGGGAATGCTCCTCTATTTCCTTTACCGCTTTGCCGACGGGATGGAGGATTTTGTGGAGCAGCGGCGCCGGAATGCCAATGTCCCGGTCAAATCTCTGCGGCGGACAGGGTGGAGAATCTTTCTGATCTTTTTCCTGGTTCTGACTGTGATTGCACTTCCTGTGGCGCGGTTTGCCGGGGAACCGCTGGCGGATATCCACATGGAGCAGCGGCGGCAGGAACCGGCTGCCGAGGAAACAGCTGTGCAGCCGGAGGAGATTTCCCGGAGCCGGGAGACGGGAGATCCTCAGGAAGCTCTGGACAATCTGGCGGAACCGCCGCGATGGCTGGCGGATTTCTTCCGCATTTCCCAGGTGGCGGTAGTGCCGCTGGTGGTTTTGGCGGCGCTATGGCTGATTTTTCACTGGCTCAAAAAGATGGCGGGCTATTACGCCGGCCAGGAGGGAGACCAGGTTATCTCTCTGCGTAAGAAGGAGCGGGAGCAGCAGGATGAGGCGAGACGTCTGAGAAAGGAAAAGAGGGAAATGTTTTTTGGGGAGGAGACGCGGATTCGGAGAAGATATCGCCGGTTGATCAGGCGGAATCTGAAGATAAAACCGAGGGGCAGCGAGACGCCGGAGGAGCTGGAGAAGATGGCGCGCCTTTCGGATGACGAGCTGCACGGCGCGTACGAGAAGGCCCGGTATGACCGGGGATAGCGGATCAGAGATGGGATGGCAGGAGGTATGAGATGGAACATATGGAGCAGATGAATCTGATATTGAAAATACAGTCGGCGTTCAACCAGTTTACGAAGGCGGAGAAGAAGGTGGCAGAGTACTGCCTGGCGAATCGGGAAAAGGTGCTGTTTCTCTCGATAACCGATCTGGCGGAGGCCTGCGGCGTCGGGGAGGCCAGCGTGTTTCGTTTCTGCCGGACACTGGGGCTTTCCGGCTATCAGGAATTTAAAATGCAGATGTCCCTGAGCCAGACGTTTTCAGGCGCGAAGGAAACGGCCGATCGGGAAGATGGCCGGGAGGACGGCCAGACGGGCGATGGGGAAGGGGCTAGGAAGCGGGCGCTTACGGAACGGGTGCTTGAGGCCCATCAGCTTGCGCTCCGGGAGACCAGGATGCTTTTGGATGAACAGCAGCTGGAGCGGATGCTGGATTTCCTGGATCAGGCGAAGCGGGTCTACTTTTTCGGTATCAGCGACAGCCTTCTGGTGGCCCAGGAAGCGCGGAACAAATTTCTGCGCCTGACGGACAAGGTCATCTGTGTGGAGGACAGTCATCTGATGGCAGTGACGGCTTCAATGCTGTCGGAAGAGGATTTCCTCGTGGTGGTGTCCTATTCCGGGGCTACGAAGGACGTGATTCAGATGGTGCGCCTGGCAAAGAAATCCGGCGCAAAGGTGGGGGCGATTACCCATTACCGCAAATCTCCTCTGACGGATCTGTCGGATGCGGTGTTGCTCTGCGGCGGCCAGGAGGGCCCCATGGACCGGGGATCCCTGGCGGCTAAGACCGGGCAGCTCTACCTGGTAGATCTTCTCTATCAGGGGTATTTTGAGAGGAACGAGCAGCAGTGCCTGGAAAACCGTAAAAAAGCCATTGCTGCGGTGGTGGACAAGGTGTATTGATTCAGAAAGCAAATTTTCGAACGAAATAGCGAAAGTTGTGGAACAGCAGAAGAAGGCTTATGCTATACTGTCTCATAAGATTTCTTTCGTTTCAGACAAAGACAGGAGCCGGATTAGAGGCAAATATTTATAAGGAGGAACGTCATGGAAAAGAAAAAGAATCTGTTTTATGTGAAGGGAGAACCCTTCATCGCCCTCGCCGGAGAGGCGCACAACTCCAGCTCTTCTACAGCGTATTTTATGGAGAGTGTGTGGGAGAAAGCACAGGAGCAGGGCATGAACACGCTGTTGCTCCCGGTAACCTGGGAGCTGGTGGAGCCGGTGGAGGGAACCTTTGATTTTGCCACACAGGACGCGATCATTGCCCAGGCCCGGGAGAGAGGAATGCACATTATCTTCCTGTGGTTTGGAAGCTGGAAAAACGCCCAGTGCATGTACGCGCCGAACTGGGTCAAGACAGATCTGGAGCGGTTCCCGAGAGCTCAGGTGGAGAAGGGGCAGAACAAGTGTCAGTTGAAAGATTTCTACGGCATGCCCTACACAACCTTGTCCTATCTTGGGGAGGAGACAAACAAGGCGGATGCACGGGCGTTTGCCGAGTTTATGAAGCATCTGAAGGAGATCGATGAGGCGGAGCAGACCGTCATCGCCGTCCAGGTGGAGAATGAGACCGGTATGCAGGGAGCAGGCCGGGAGCACTCGGATCTGGCAGACGAGCTTTTTGCCGGGGAAGTGCCGGCGGATTTCGCGGCTTATATGCGCAGCCATACGGATGAGATGGCGGAGGATGTGAAGGCGGCCGTGGAGCAGGGAAAGGACGGCAAGACTTGGGAGGAAGTCTTCGGGGATGTGGCCGAGGAAATCTTTTCCGCTTATCATGTGGCTTCCTATGTAAACAGAGTGGCGGAGGCCGGAAAAGCGGTCTACGATCTGCCTATGACGGCAAACTGCTGGCTGGACAAGGGCGAGAAGCCCGGGAAATATCCATCCGGCGGCCCGGTAGCCAGAGTGATGGAGGTGTGGAAATTTGCGGCGCCCGCCATCGACATCATCGCTCCGGATATCTATGTGCAGAATTTCTGTGAGATCTGCGATGCCTACACCAAGATGGGCAATCCGCTGTTTATTCCGGAGACGGCGACTCACAGCCATGTGGGACCGCGTCTGGTTTACACGGTGGGTCATCATCACGCCATCTGCTTTGCGCCGTTTGGATTCGAAGATATGGGACAGGAATTTTCCGGAACCCAGAGCTATCTCTTCGGCGTGGATACGTCCGATCCGTTGCTGCAGACGCCCCAGGATGTGGAGGAGTACCGCTGGTACAATCAGACCATTGCGTCCATGACGCCTATGCTGGCGGACGCTTACGGCACAAATCGGCTGCAGGCGGTCATTACCGAGGTGCCGGATAAGAATATGATGATGTTCGGCTCCTACGGATTTATGGTGCTGTTTGATCTGCCGCTCATTTCCAGAAAGGACGGTGTATGTCTGGCACTGCAGGAGAGCGAGGATACCTTCTATCTGATCGCCAACGCCTGTATGCTGGCGCCGATTTCCACCAACCCGGAGAAACCCAATGTAGATCTTCTGGCGGTGGAAGAGGGATATTTTGAGGACGGAAAATGGGTTATGACCCGCAGGCTCAACGGGGACGAAACGGCTTCCATGAATTTCGGCGAGCCCACGCTGCTGAAGATCAAGTTGTTCTCTTATAAGTAGAAGAGAGGATATCAAGTTGTTCTCCTATGAGTGGGAGAGGATAGAACGTAAAAAGTAGAGCGAGGAAGGATCCTGCCGGACGATTTGTGGTCGGCAGGGTCCTTTTTTGGTAGGAAAAGCGGAGATTTCTTTGAGAAAACGGAATTACCGCAGAATCAGATGCCGCGGCAGGCCGTCCACCATCATGGGGGAGAGCTCCGCCTGAATCAGCGGGCGGATATAGTGGATCAGATCTTCGGTCACATTCATGCCGTCCTCGGAGATCCACTGCCGGGGAACTTTCTTTTCCTTATTAGCGATCTTATGCACGTCCTCACATCCGGTAATGCAGAGGTAGGGATCCTCGGAAATCCGTTTTAAGATAGCGACTTTGCCGGATTCGCCCTCGAAGGCTGCCTTGACAGCGGCTCCGCCAACCTGGAAGGCTTCCGTCACATCCACCCGGGAGGTCATGTAGGCGGCGCAGCGCTGCAGGGTATTCAGCTCGATGGCCCGGGTTTTTACCTCGAGTTTTTCCGCGATCAGATCAGCAAGAAATTTTCCGACACCGGACAGCTGCTTGTGTCCGAAGGCGTCGACGGCATCCGCGTTCGCGTCCGAATCGGATTCCGCAAGCTCAAAGACATATTTTCCGTCGGCGGTCGTGATGCCCTCAGAGACCGCGATGACCACAGATTTCTTTTCCCGCAGCAGTTCCTCCACCCGGGCGAGGAAGGCCTCAGGCTCAAAGGGAACTTCCGGCAGACAGATCAGATCCACGCCCTCGCAGTCTTCTCCCTTGGCGAGAGCTGCCGCTCCCGTCAGCCAGCCGGCGTTTCTTCCCATGATTTCCATAATGGTAACCGAGGGAATGTCATAGACCAGTCCGTCACGGATGATTTCCTTGGCGGTGGCGGCGATGAACTTGGCGGCGCTGCCGTAACCCGGTGTGTGATCCGTGCAGGACAGATCGTTGTCGATGGTTTTTGGTACGCCCATGAAACGGATGTCGCTGCCAACCAGATGACCGTAATCCGACAGTTTCTGGATCGTATCCATGGAATCGTTTCCGCCAATATAGAAGAAAGATTCAATCTCAAGATCCTGGAGCAGAGAGAAAATCTGTTTGTAAATCTCGTGATCTTCCTTGATTTCAGGCAGTTTGTAGCGGCAGCTTCCCAGGAAGGAAGACGGGGTCCGCTTCAGCAGATCGATGTCGAGATCGGAGCGGATGTGCTCTGAGAGATCCACGTATTTATGTTCCAGAAGACCCTGGATGCCGTAGCGCATTCCGTATATTTTTGCGGCACCCCGGTCCCGGGCAGTCTTGAAGACGCCGGCGAGGCTGGAGTTAATGACGGCGGTGGGGCCGCCGGATTGGCCGATGATGATATTTCCGTGCATGATAAATCCTCCATTGTGTTTTTGGTATTGCCGGTTTCATAGTGCGGTTCTTCCGGAGCGGATGAGCGCGGCATCGCGGTAAATGTAGTGTTTCGGAAGATAGTTTTTCCGCATCCCGGTCATCTTATCACAGATTGCCCGGAGAATCTACCTGAAAATATGAGGACGGCGTGCAATTTTGGGAAAAACGATGTGAAAAAAGATGTGCAAAAAATGCGTGGACAGGAGATTGCCCGGCGCCGGCGGATGCGGTATAATATAAAATAAGTGTAAAGTTCGTTTTGCGGGGGAGGACGAAAGATGAGGGTTGCGATTTGTGATGACGAGCTGCTGGCGGCGAGGCAGTTGGAGAGAATCGTGAAGAAAATTCTGGAGCGGGAGACAGGAGGTACTGCTACGGCATCGGAAGATTCCCGGGTGCGTATCTTTACATCCGGCGCGGCGTTGCTTCGGGAAATCGAAAATTTTGACATCGTGTTTCTGGATCTTCGGATGCCTCAGATGGACGGGATCGACGTGGGAAAAGAGATCCTGCGAAGGAATCCGGGGTGCCGGATCATCATTGCCAGCGGAGAGTGGGAAAGATTTAAGGAGGGCTATGTGATCCGTGCGGCGCGCTTTGTGACAAAGCCCTTTGATGAGGAGGAGATCGCGGAGGCTCTGGCGGAGGCGTCTCATATGTGGCTGGGAGAAGGAGTCATTGAGGCTTATTTCGAGAACCGGAAGCTGCCGCTACGGCAGAGGGAGATCCGCTATATTCTCTCCTATGACGGGTATGTGCGGATTTATACCGCAGACAGAATTTACCGGCGGGAAACCAGCCTGGAGAAAATACTGGAACTTCTGGACGAGAGATTGTTCGTGCGAACAGATCGGGGAACCGTCGTCAACTTGGCTTATGTGCAGCAGGAGGAAGGGGACACTTTTGTCCTGGCGGGTCAGAAATTCAAGATTGCCCGGCGGAGACGGGAGGAAGTCCGGCGGGCGTACATTGATTTCAGGCTGAAATACAGGGGGAGGATGGGAGTATGGCAGTGACACTGTTGGGATATCTGGAAAATCTGATTCTCTATCAGTTTGGAGCATACGCATGCTTTGATCTGAAAACGCGGATGCCCTGGATACAGATTGCCGGAGCGGGGATGTGCGCGCTTCTTTTTTATGTGTCCGATGTGCCGTCGTCGATTACGTCCTACGGCGTGATGTTGTGTGTGGTATTTTTTGCGCTGAAAGAGGAGTGGAGGAAGCGATTCTGGCATTTGGGGGTGCTGTTCATTCTGGTTAGCGGGATGGGAGAAATTGTGGAAATACCGTGGGAGTATCTAATAAAAGAGGTGCCAGTAAATTGGCTTCCACATTTTGTAGAATTCATAGCAAAATTAATGATTTTGTTTTCAATTTGGAGTGTTAAAAGATGCTTTATAGATAAAAAGAACAAAAAATTTGTTGCTTTTGTTAGAAAAATAATTCCAGGAATTTTGTTTGGCATGATCTGCTGTTTGTTTTTCACAGTTTCTGGTTTACAGTATACATATGACATGACTACAAATTATCGTTTTCATGTTTTTGTTTTTATTGTGACAAGTGGTGGTTTGTTTTTTGCCTGGTTACTTGGAATAATGATTTTTTATGTTCGCGATATGAATGAAAGCTTGATAACTGCAAATGAACAGAAAGATCAAATGTATCTGGCAGAAAAAGAATATTATCAACTTCTTTTGCAAAGAGAAGAAGATACCAGAAAATTTCGACATGATCTAAATAATCATTTGGTAAGTATCCGGGAACTAGTAGATGAAAAGAACTGGAAAAAATTGGAAACTTATTTGGATGGATTACAGATTGAACTGGGAACAATTCAAAAAAAGAAGTTTGAAACAGGAAATTCAATATTAGATGCATTATCGCTTTATCTGCTGGCAGGTGTAGATTCTGATGTAGATGTGAGCATAAATGCGCATTTAGAGGAGAAATTAATTATTGATTCTGTAAAGTTATGTACGATTTACAGTAATTTGTTAAACAATGCGGTGGAAGAAATCGAACGTTATCCAGATACTTGTGGACGATATATAGCAGTTGAAATTTGGAGTGACGAAGATTGGCTTAAATTGGAAATAAGAAATTCCCTTTTTGAGAACGCAAAGGATTTAAGAAAAACCAGTAAAAAAGATACACAAAATCATGGCTTTGGAATCAGAAATGTGAAGGAGAAGGTTGAGGAAATGGAAGGAATGATTTTATTCAGTCAGAAAGCGGGAGAATTTTGTGTAGAGGTAACATTGCCGAATAGGGCAACCATTTAATGTTTTTTCTATACCGTTTGGGGAGTTTTGTTAGAAAGCAACTCTTTTTTCTGTTAAAGTAAAACCATCAAGGAGAAGGTTTTTGAAAGTCATATTATTCAGGAGGAATCAGTATGAAGCATAGGAAAAAGAAATATGTATTTCGAATTATGGGGTTTATAGGGATGGTTGGGTTAATTTGCTACTGGTGGGTGTTCTCGGAGAATTTGCGGGAAACGATGATAGGAAATCTTTTTCTTGGCATTGTGATTATCATTGTTTTTATTGGGGCTATAGGAACAATGTATATGCAGTATTTGGAATATAAAGAAAAAGAGAATCTTTAAGAACATTGGTGTCACGGAGAGCGTATGAAGCGGTTGAGAATATACAGAGAATTAGAAATTTCAGAAGGGCAGATAAAAGAAGGAAATACGAAGGATGCAAGGGCGTCTCTGGCGGCCATGAGGAAACAAATAGAAAGGGCAGAGACGTAACAATGCCTGCCCCGCTTCCTACCTTTTCCGTGCAAATTTCCCCGGAGAAATCCCAACATACTTTTTGAACACGGTAATAAAATAATTGTAATCGGTAAAACCGCAGGCAAAGGCGGCTTCGCTGACGGGCATATCGGGCCGGTCAGTAAGAAGCACCTTTGCTTTTTCTATGCGCAGACGGCGGATGTGCTCGGCGATGCCGCAGCCGTAACTCTCCTTGGCGATCTCGTAGAGCCGGGTTTTTCCGATGGAAAAGACGGTGCAGAGGCGTTCGCTGTCTATCGGCTCGGTCAGATGGGAGGTAATGTAGTTGTCGATCTGCACCGGCAGATTCTCATGGCGCAAAGTAACCATCCGCTCCAGGCACAGGTAGCTGGCCACGGCCTGGAGGAGGTGGGAGGCGGAACGGATGTAGTCCGCGCTCATGGGGGAGAGCTTTTCGCAGGCAGCCTTCAGTTTCCCGGAGTCCACAGGGAGAAGGCGGCATTTTTCTGAGATTTCCTGCCAGCCCGTTTCGTGGTCGGGGTAGGAGAAGACGTGGCCGAAGAACAGGTATCCGATCACGATGTTGCTCAGATGGATCGGCGTGATCGCCTCCGTCAGTCCTGCGTGGCACTGGTAAATGTAGGTGTCATGCATGGAGGAAGCTCTGCGGCAGGCTTCCTTGTCGCAGCGGACGCAGCGCTCCTTCGCCCCCTCATCCTGCCGGATCAGGCGGCAGAATTCGGCCCGTCGATTCGGGTAGGAGGCGATCTCGTTGAAATTTTCATCGAAGACCGTGATGCGGATGTGGGTAACAGTGTAGAAATCCCGCAGCAGGGAGGACAGTTTTTCCAGATTGAAGGTGGATATCATGGTGGACTCCTTTCTAATATGTTTTGACAAGAACTTTTGAACTTGGCGTTATCTTGATGTTGAGGTCAAATGATACCAGCAGGATTGTTCCGCGCTTTGCGCTCCCACAATCCTGCAAAACATTCGGAATCCGCGGGGCCCCTGCCCCGCTACTTCCTCATGTTTTGGCGGGTCATAATGTCTTCGCACCATTACCATGCAAGCATGGCATGTTGCAAGACATTATTCCCCTGGTATCATTATTTTATCGGATATGGCGAACAAAATCAAAGTTTTTTGAACAGTCCTCTCTATTTTTTCCCGGGAAACCTGTTTACAATGAAGGCAAATGCGATAAGATTTCACAAGAAGAAGTACAGGAGGAGATTGTTATGTTAGTGACGCTGAAAGAAATCTTACAGATTGCCGAGGAGAAGAATATTGCGGTGGGGTCCTTCAATACCCCGAACCTGACCAGTCTGACCGCGATTCTCTCCGCGGCGGAGGAACTGGATCTCCCGGTTATTATCCAGTTTGCCCAGTGCCATGAGCCCTGGATTCCCCTGTCGGTCATCGGTCCGGTCATGATCCAGGAGGCGAAGAAGGCAAATGTGCCGGTGTGCGTGCATCTGGATCACGGCGAGACGCTGGAGTACCTGCAGCAGGCGCTGGATCTGGGATTTACCGGCATCATGTACGACGGGTCGGTGCTTCCCTATGAGGAAAATCTGGAGAACACCAAACAGGCGGTGGCTATGGCGGCAAAGACCGGCGCATCGGTGGAGGCGGAACTCGGCTCCATGGGAAGACGGGAGTCCGGCGCGGGCGACCACAGCGGCGCGGAGGACGAGACGAAGATTTACACGGATCCGAAGCAGGCGAAGGAGTTTGTGGAGGCCACCGGTATCGACGCCCTGGCATGTTCCTTCGGGACGACCCACGGCATTTACCTCAGCGAGCCGAGGCTGGATTTCGATGTGGTAAGAAATGTAAGAAAAGAGACCGGAAATATTCCGGTGGTCATGCACGGCGGCAGCGGCGTCTCCACGGAGGATTTCCACAAAGCGATCCACGCGGGCGTGCGCAAGATCAACTATTTTACCTACATGGATAAGAGCGGCGGAAACGCAGCGGAGGCATACTTGAAGAGCCTCTCCGACGATGAGCCGAGATTCTTCTCCTCCGTGATCATGGAGGCGGGGAAGGCCATGAAGGAAAATGTGAAGGCGGCGATGATTACCTTCGCCAGAAGAGACGAAAAGTAGGAAGGAGTACATAACTATGGGAAAGAAAATGACATTTGCACTGGCATTCTGCAACAGAGGGTTTATGCCGGGAGAACTGATTTACGGGGCCAGGGAAGATATGGTAAAGGCCGTGACCGACGCGGGATATGACTACATCGCCATGGACGCGGAGCTGACCCGCTATGGCGGAATCGAGACCAGAGATGAGGGACTGCTCTACGCCAAGTGGCTGAAAGAGCACGAGGGACAGTATGACGGCGTGATCTTCTCCATGCCGATTTTCGCCGATGAGAACGGCGCCATTACCGCTCTGCAGGACGCGGGCGTGCCGATTCTGATGCAGGCTTATCCGGACGAGATCGGAAAGATGGATTTTGCCCATCGCCGGGACGCTTTCTGCGGAAAATTCTCCGTGACAGACGTGTTTACCCAGTATCAGGTGCCCTTTACCGTATTGAA
>ERZ1643246.2601-NODE-2601-length-16818-cov-10.750045_pt1 | contig 16818 bp, 13 predicted proteins | sample MGYA00579265_ERZ1643246 | MGnify/ENA primary metagenome ERZ1643246 (study PRJEB29033, sample SAMEA4952261) | chicken gut metagenome | biome: Broiler Chicken; feature: Gastrointestinal Tract; material: Caecum | place: Ireland | collected 2018 | study: Broiler...
TCTCCAACATTTCTCAGCTTGTAAGCCCCCTATAACGATCGCCTTTGGGACATTCCCTCTCAATATATTGCTACAGGAAACAGGTAAGCACCGACAGCTGGCGGTTTTTGTATGGTAAGAAAAAAGTCCCCAGCTGTACGCTGAGGACTTTCGATCACTTTCCTTCCTCCCTGGAAAAGCGGTTTTGCATCGCCTGTTGATCCATTGAGTAAGAAAGCGCTTCTCCTGGCATATACATCGGTGGCCCATCCTATCCTTATTCGGATTTTTCCGTATATTCCTTTGGAATTCCCCGGTAATTCGTCAAGCCCAATAGATAATCGGTCGTCGTCTGGTGGTACTTTGCCAAGCTGATGAGAACCTTTGTGGGAATATCCCTCTGTCCCAACTCATAATTGCTGTAAACCTGCTGGGAACAATAAAGAATTTGCGCCATTTCCGCCTGTGTCAGGTCCCTGTCTTCCCGTAAATCTCTGATACGTTGATACATGTGATCACCTAACATCAGAATAACGCAGTCCTGTTTTTTTATTCATTCTTACCGCAAATTGCAGTATTGACGAATACCGCGTTATGCAGTAAAATGGAGAAAACCATCGAAAAAAGGAAGTGTTTTCATGTGGCTCCTCATATGGCAGGCCATTTATTTCCTTGCGATCCCCTGTATCTTATGTTACCAAGCGCTTGAGTAAAGTTTGTCCCACCTAGGAGCAATTGCCCGCAGGCTTAACGTTTACAAATGCTGTTTTCAGCGCAAACCAGACAAAAGAGGGTGTCCCAAAACTACGAATTTTTCGATTCATAGGAAAGGGGCGCCCTCTTTCTGTCTGGAAAAATATCTGGGTTTAAAAAACGAGGGTATCCTTCAGTCATTTCATGACTTTTGGGATACCCTCGTTCTGAAACCGTGTGCTATCCTGTTAACTCGTTTTATTACGCTCTTTTCTCTTTAACAGCAGCCTGCGCCGCAGCCAAACGCGCGATCGGCACGCGGAACGGAGAGCAGGAGACATAGTCCAAACCAACCTTATGGCAGAACTCGACGGAAGTCGGGTCGCCGCCGTGCTCGCCGCAGATGCCCAGGTGCAGGGCTGCATTTGCTTCGCGGCCAGCCTTTGCGCTCATCTCTACGAGACGGCCAACGCCATCCACGTCGATGTGCACGAACGGATCGGACTCATAGATCTTGTTGTCATAGTAGGCATCGAGGAACTTGCCAGCGTCGTCACGGCTGAAGCCGAACGTCATCTGGGTCAAGTCGTTGGTGCCATAGCAGAAGAAGTCTGCGTCCGCAGCGATCTTGTCCGCGGTCAAAGCGGCGCGCGGGATCTCGATCATGGTGCCGACCTCATACTTCAGCTCGACGCCAGCGTCAGCGATGAGCTTGTCCGCCGTTGCAACGACGATCTTCTTCACGAAGTCGAACTCCTTGACCTCGCCTACCAGCGGGATCATGATCTGCGGGATGACGTTGACGCCCTTCTTCTGGACGTTGATTGCTGCGTTGATGACAGCGGTGGTCTGCATCTCTGCGATCTCCGGATAGGTGACCGTCAGACGGCAGCCGCGGTGGCCCATCATCGGGTTGAACTCGTGCAGGCTCTCGATGACCTCGTGAACCTTCTCAACCGTCACGTTCAGCTCCTTGGCGATCTCCGCGATGTCCTCTTCCTTGGTCGGGAGGAACTCATGGAGCGGCGGGTCCAGGAAGCGGATGGTGACCGGATAGCCGTTCATCTCTTCGAACAGAGCCTCGAAGTCGCCCTGCTGATACGGCATGATCTTGTCCAGCGCCTTCTTGCGGTCCTCGGTGTTGTCCGCAATGATCATCTCACGCATCGCCTTGATGCGGTCGCCCTCGAAGAACATGTGCTCGGTACGGCAGAGGCCGATGCCCTCTGCGCCGAACTCGCGAGCCTGGTGCGCGTCACGCGGGGTATCCGCATTGGTGCGAACCTTCAGCTTGCGATACTTGTCCGCCCAGCCCATGAACAGGCCGAAATCGCCCGCGATGGAAGCCGGAGCGGTCGGGATGGCTTCGCCGTAGATGTTGCCGGTGGAGCCGTCGATGGAGATATAGTCGCCCTCGTTGTAGGTCTTGCCGCCGAGGGTAAAGTTCTTTGCGTCATAGTCGACGTTGATTTCGCCGCAGCCGGAAACGCAGCAGGTACCCATGCCACGAGCAACAACCGCTGCGTGGGAGGTCATGCCGCCGCGAACGGTCAGGATGCCCTCAGCAACCTGCATGCCTTCGATGTCCTCCGGGGAGGTCTCGCGGCGGACCAGAACGACCTTCTCGCCCTTCTTGGCCCACTCTTTTGCGTCCTCAGCCGTGAAGACGATCTTGCCGCAAGCTGCGCCAGGGGAAGCCGCCAGGCCCTTGCCAACGACGGTCGCCTTCTTCAGGGCGTCCGCGTCGAACTGCGGATGCAGCAGAGCGTCGAGCTGCTGCGGCTCTACGCGCAGGACTGCCTCTTCCTCGTCGATCATGCCCTCGTGTACGAGGTCAACGGCGATCTTCAGGGCAGCGTTTGCGGTGCGCTTGCCGTTACGGGTCTGCAGCATGTAGAGCTTGCCATTCTCGATGGTGAACTCCATGTCCTGCATATCTTTATAGTGCTTCTCAAGACGGTCTGCGATCTCTGCAAACTGCTTGTACACTTCGGGCATATCCTGCTCCAGCTGGCTGATCGGGGACGGCGTACGGACGCCGGCCACAACGTCTTCGCCCTGTGCATTGATCAGGTACTCGCCAAAGAGCTTATGCTCGCCGGTTGCCGGGTTGCGGGTGAACGCAACGCCCGTGCCGGACTTATCGCCAGAGTTGCCGAAGACCATGGCCTGCACGTTGACAGCAGTGCCCCAGTCGTACGGGATCTCGTTCATGCGGCGATAGACGTTTGCGCGCGGGTTATCCCAGGAACGGAACACGGCCTTGACCGCTTCCATGAGCTGCACCTTCGGGTCGCTCGGGAAATCCTCGCCCTTGTTTTCCTTATAGAAGGCCTTGAAGCGCTTGACGAGGTCCTTCATGTCCTCGGTGTCCAGCTCGGTGTCCTGCTTGACGCCCTTCTCTTCCTTCTTCTGGTCGATGATCTTTTCGAATTCCGGCTTCGGCAGCTCCATAACAACGTCGCTGAACATCTGGATGAAGCGGCGATAGGAGTCGTATGCGAAACGCGGGTTGTTGGTGAACTTCGCAAGGCCCTCAACCACGACGTCGTTCAAGCCGAGGTTCAGGATGGTGTCCATCATGCCGGGCATGGAAGCGCGGGCGCCGGAACGGACGGAAACCAGCAGCGGGTTCTCCGGATCGGCAAACTTCTTGCCGCAAATCTCTTCCATCTTGCCGAGATACTCATAGATCTGGGCCTGGATCTCATCGTTGATCTTTCTGCCATCCTTATAATACTGGGTGCACGCCTCGGTGCTGATGGTGAAACCCTGCGGAACAGGCATCCCTGCTTTTGTCATTTCAGCAAGGTTTGCGCCCTTGCCGCCGAGCAGTTCACGCATGTCCTTGTTTCCTTCAGAGAAAAGGTAGACATACTTATGGCTCATGAACATATACCTCCTAAATAAAATAAATAACGAGCACAGGTCACACACATTCTCATTCTTGCTCTCCCCGTATTATATCAAAAAAGCCGCTGGATTACCAGTTCTTTTTCAATAAAACCCACCGAGATTTGTAAATTTTCCGGCGCAAAACCGAGGAAGTTCCACAAATCCGGCTGGAAACATGAATTAATGCTTGAAAAATTCCGTACATATGAGATAATAATAACAAGAGCCGGGTGTGCTTATAGCAAGCCAGGCGTTTTCGTGCTTGCGGCCGGATACAGGGAAGGCCCAAGCGCCAATGGAACTTTTAAAAGTTTATGCGGAGGATTTTGCCTATGCCAGAGCAGACCTGTGCCGTTATCCTCGCCGGCGGCGAGGGAAAGCGCATGAAATCAAACCACCCGAAGGTGTTGGCTTCCGTGCTGTTCAAACCCATGCTGCAATGGGTGATGGACGCCGCGGAGGGCGCGGGGGTAAAGGAACTGTGCGTGGTGACGGGACATAAGCACGAGCAGGTGGAAGCTTACCTGCAAGCGGCGCAAAAGCCCGGCGGCGCGAACCTGCACCATGTGTTGCAGGCGGAACAGCGCGGGACGGGGCACGCCGTGATGATGGCGGAGCCGTTTTTGCGCGCGCACAACGGCGGGAACACGCTTGTCCTCAACGGAGACGCGCCGTTTGTCAGCGCGGAGGTGCTCAAAACCGCCTTAGCAGCGCATGTGGGCCAGGGCAATGCCGTCACGGTGATCAGCGCGGAGCTGGACGATCCATCCGGCTACGGCCGCATCGTGCGCGACCCGGCGACGGGGCTCGTGCGCGCCATTGTGGAACAGAAGGACGCCGACGAAGCGACCCTTGCGGTGCGGGAGATCAACTCCGGGGCCTACTGGTTCCGCACGGACGACCTGCTCTCCATCTTAGGCTGCATCCGCAACGACAATGCACAGGGCGAGTATTATCTCACCGACGCAGTGCGCCTCTTGATCGAACAGAATAAGAACGCGGGAGCCTACATCGCATCCGATCCGGCGGCGGTGATGGGCGCGAATGACTGCGTGCAGCTGAACTCCCTGAACGAAATCGCCAGGGAGCGGGTTTTGCATGCCCAAATGCTGGCGGGCGTGGAGATCCCCTGCACGGACGGCGTCCTGATCGGCCCGGACGTCACCATCGGGCGTTCCACCCGCATTTTGCCAAACACCATCCTGCGTGGGAATACGGCGGTCGGGGCGGATTGCTCCATTGGGCCAAGCGTTGTTCTGACGGACTGTACGGTGGGCGATGGCGCGTCGCTGTGTTTCGCCTCCTGCGAACACACCAATATTTCATCCAGCCAGGCCGTTGCGCCTTTTACGGTGATTGGGACGCCTTGATGCCGGGGCATTCCAAAAGGGAAAGAGTCACACAAAATATAGGGGGAAGCAAAAATGAATTTTCATGGCAAGGACATCAAGATTTTTGCCGCAAGCGCAAACCAGCGCATGGCAAAGCAGATTTCGGAGTGCCTGGGATTGTCCATGGGCAAGAGCGAGGTCGGCACGTTCAGCGACGGGGAAATCTCGGTTTCGCTCTTTGAATCCGTGCGCGGCTCCGATTGCTTTATTGTGCAGTCCACCTGCGAACCGGTCAACAACAATCTCATGGAACTACTGATTATGATCGACGCCATGAAGCGCGCGTCCGCCGCCCGCATCACGGCTGTTATGCCCTACTTTGGCTATGCCCGTCAGGACCGCAAAGCCAAGGCCCGCGACCCGATCTCTGCAAAGCTCGTTGCAGACCTGCTCACCACGGCGGGCGCCGACCGCCTGCTGACCATGGACCTACACGCAGCGCAGATTCAGGGCTTCTTCAACATCCCGGTTGACCATCTGCTGGGCGCGCCGCTGCTCTCCTCGTTCATGAAGGAGCGCGTGGGCGAAAACAGCGACGAATACGTTGTCGTTTCTCCCGACCTGGGCTCCGTCACACGTGCGCGCAATTTCGCGGCCCGCATCGGATGCAGCCTGGCGATCGTGGACAAGCGCCGCCAGAAGGCCAACGTCTGCGAGGTTATGAACATCATCGGCAGCGTTGAGGGCAAAAAGGTCATCCTGGTCGACGACATGATCGACACCGCAGGCACCCTGTGCAACGCTGCGGCGGCCATCATGGAAAAGGGCGCGAAGGACGTCACCGCCTGCGCCACGCATGCGGTCCTCTCCGGCCCGGCGATCGACCGCATCCGCGACAGCGCGATCAAGGAGCTGGTGCTCCTGGATACCATCCCGCTGCCGGAAGAAAAGATGCTTCCGAAATTCACAGTCCTGCCCGTGGCCCCGCTCTTCGCGGAAGCCATCGAGCGCATCTATGAGGACAAGCCGGTCAGCCCGATGTTTGTATAACCGGGCGCGGTCTCTCTGACTGTTTTCCTTTGATTTTGTACACACGGGCGGGGTAGCGCAGCTATCCCGCCTGCTTCTTCTGTCCGGCAAAACCGACGGGTTCCGCAGGGATTCGCCGGTTTTCGCGCAGAAATCATATACCAACCCGGCGGATGGACCACGCTTTCCGTTCCATCCGCCCGTTTTCGTGCGGCAAAGCGCCCGGCCGGTCCGGGCGCGCCCCCAGGGGCGGCCGCATCGGTTCACGAGGCATTCCAACGCCGGGCGCCCCTTAAAAACGTGCCGCCCGGCAGTAGAAAGGGAGTTTTTATGTTTCAGAAGTTCTTCAGACGGCCCGCGCCGGTCACCGGGCCGGTGGAATATCTGGTCGTCGGCCTGGGCAACCCGGGCAGCAAATACGACGGCACCCGGCACAACACGGGCTTTATGGCCGTCGACCGGATTGCGGAAAAGGCCGGCGTCCAGATCGACCGCCTCAAATTCAAGGGGCTCTGCGCGCGCGCGGAGGTCGGCGGGAAAAGCGTCCTGCTGCTCAAGCCCTCCACCTTTATGAACCTCTCCGGGCAGAGCGTACAGGAAGCCATGCAGTTTTATAAGCTCCCCGCGGAGAAGGTGATCGTCCTGTTCGACGACATCTCCCTGCCGGTGGGCCGGATGCGCATCCGCATGAAGGGCAGCGACGGCGGGCATAACGGCATGAAAAATATCATATATTTGAGCGGAAAAGATACCTTTCCCCGGATAAAGCTCGGGATCGGCGCAAAACCCAACCCCGGGTGGGATCTGGCGGATTGGGTGCTGAGCCGCTTTACGGAGCAGGAACAGAAGCAGCTCTCCGATGTGTTCGACCATGCGGCTGAAGCTGTGGCACTCATGGTCAACGGCAACAGTACGGAGGCGATGAACCGCTTCAACGGGGCTTGAGTTGCGCCGGTTCCCTGCCCCTATCTTCGTATACAATTTGGATTGTTTGTGTAAATTGATACATATAGTATATTTTATAACAGATGCTTCCGCGTGTTGCTGGCTGTCTTTGATAGGCTTTCAAGCAACGCCTCCCCACCGTTCATCCGCTTTTTGGCCTTCATCGCGTTATCAAATATTTCCTATTTGTAGTTTTTTGTTTCTAATTAACAGAACGTAATGCATTTGCATTGCGCACAGTATGGAGTCGATATGAAATTTCTTTGCAACACCTTAAACCGCTTAAAAGAATTTCAAACATTGGACAATGCCGTCCAAACCGGGCAGCTTCCCGCCGCGGTCAACGGCTTATCCGGCGTGCACAAGGCGGCCTTTATCTACACGCTCTGCGCCAACCAGCATCGCAAGGCGTTCATCCTTGCCGGGGACGAGAGCGAAGGGCAGCGCCTTTGCGACGACCTCTCCGCCATGGGGATGCACCCGCTGGTTGTCCCCATGCGTGATTTCACCTTCCGCGACGCGGAGGGCGCTTCCCATGAATACGAACATCAGCGCCTACAGGCCCTAGCGCGCATCCTGAACGGCGAGTGCGACGCGGTGATCGCCTGCCTGGACGCGGCCCTGCAATATACGATCCCGCCGGAGGAGCTGCGCAAGCGCACCATCACGATCTCCGCCGGGCAAAGCATCCCCATGGAAGAGGTGGTCTCCGCGCTGGTCGCCTGCGGTTATGAGCGCGCCGCGCAGATCGACGGCACCGGGCAATTCTCCCAGCGCGGCGGCATCCTGGACATCTTCACGCCGGACGCCGCCAATCCCGTGCGCCTGGAATACTGGGGCGACGAGATCGATACACTCTCCCTGTTTGACTTGGAGACGCAGCGCCGCACGGAATCCATCGAGAAGCTGACCCTTGCGCCCGCTGTGGAGGCGTTGGTCGACGACCCGCAGGTGCTCGCCAAAAAGATCGAAAAACTGGCCTCCTCGCTGCGCGGAAAGGCTGCGCCCAAGGCCAAGGAGATTTTGCGTGCACAGGCGGAAAAGCTGGAACAGGGCGTCCATCTGGGCTGTGCGGACAAATTCTTCCCCCTACTGTATGGGCGCATCGCCACGCTGTTCGACTACCGGACGGACGACATGCTCCTGTTTGTCAGCGAGGGGACCAAGGTCAAGGACCGCGCCCGCAGCACTGCCTTCCAATGGGGCGAGGACCTCAAGGATTATTTGGAGGAGGGCGTCCTCTGCCGTGGGCTGGACACCTACAGCGCCGATTGGACCTACGCGGTGGGGCAATTTTCGCACGATACGGTCTATCTGGATACCTTTGCGCGCGGCAGTTACGACACGCCCATCCGCACGCTCATCGGCGTGACCGCGCGCCAGCTCTCTGTGTGGGGCGGCAGCACGCAGCTCCTGGAAGAGGACCTGCGGAACATGCTCCACAACAAGTGGTCCTGCGTGGTATTGGCCGGAAACGAACGGAGCGCGCGCACCGTTGCGGCGGACCTGCAAGCCGCCGGCCTGCCCGCGGACTACCTGGAAAACCCGCAGACCATCCAGCGCGGCACGGTCGTCGTGACCGCCGGCGCGCTCTCCGCCGGCATGGAATTCCCCGGCGCCTTTTTCGGGCTGATTACCCATGGCCGCCTGCTCACCACCAAACAGCGCAAGCCCAAGCGCGCCAAAAACAGCCAGGAGATCTACAGCATCGCGGAATTGCAGCCGGGCGACTATATTGTACACGCTTCGCACGGCATCGGCGTGTTCGAGGGAATCCATAAAATCGACATGCACGGGGTTGTCAAGGATTACATCAAGCTCAAATACGCCAAGGGCGATACGCTCTATGTCCCGGTCACCCAGCTGGACATGGTCTCCAAATACATCGGGCCGCGCGAAGACGCCAACATCAAGCTGAACCGGCTGGGCGGCACCGAATGGCAAAAGACCAAGGCCCGCGTGCGCACCGCCGTGAAGGACATGGCGAAGGAGCTCATCAAGCTCTACGCCGACCGGATGCAGGCCAAGGGGCACGCTTTTTCCGAGGACAACGAATGGCAGCGCGACTTTGAATCCCATTTCGAATTCGACGAGACGGAGGACCAGCTCCGCTGCATCGATGAGATCAAAAACGATATGGAGCGGGAAGCGCCCATGGACAGGCTGCTCTGCGGCGACGTGGGCTTCGGCAAGACGGAAGTCGCCCTGCGCGCCGCCTTCAAATGCGTGTGCGACTCCAAGCAGTGCGCGTTGCTGGTGCCCACCACGATCCTGGCCTGGCAGCACTACCAGACGGTGACGCGCCGCATGGAGGGCTTCCCGGTCCGCGTGGAGTTGCTCTCCCGCTTCCGCACGCCGAAGCAGCAGGAAGAAATTCTCCGCAAGCTCAAGCGCGGGGAAATCGACATGATCGTGGGCACCCACCGCCTGGTCAGCAAAGACGTGAAATTCAAGGACCTCGGCCTGGTCATCATCGACGAGGAGCAGCGGTTCGGTGTGGCACAAAAGGAAAAACTGAAGTCCCTTTGCAACAATGTGGACGTATTGACCCTGTCCGCAACGCCCATCCCCCGCACCTTAAATATGGCGTTGTCCGGCATTCGCGATATGAGCGTGATCGAGGAGGCGCCGCACGACCGCCATCCGGTGCAGACCTATGTGCTGGAACACGACAACGCGGTCATCAACGAGGCCATCCGCCGGGAACTGCGGCGCGGCGGCCAGGTCTACTACCTGCACAACGACGTGGCGTCCATCGAGCGCACCGCCGCGCGCATCCAGGCGCAGATTCCGGAGGCGCGCGTCGGGTTCGGCCACGGCAAGATGGCGGAGCACGAGCTCTCCGAGGTCTGGCGGAAGCTCCTGGAGCACGAAATCGATGTGCTGGTATGCACCACCATCATCGAAACCGGTGTGGACGTGCCGAACGCCAACACGCTCATCATCGAGAACGCGGACCGCATGGGCCTCTCGCAGCTGCACCAGCTCCGCGGGCGCGTGGGCCGTTCCGCACGGCGCGCCTATGCCTATTTGACGTTCACGCCGAACAAGGTGCTCTCCGAGATCTCCCAGAAGCGGCTGTCCGCAATCCGGGAATTCACCGAATTCGGGTCCGGGTTTAAGATTGCGATGCGCGACCTCGAGATCCGAGGCGCGGGGAACATCCTGGGCGGCGAACAGCACGGCCATATGGAGACCGTGGGCTACGACATGTACCTGCGCCTGCTCAGCGAGGCGATCCGCCGCGAGAAGGGCGAAGAAGTGCAGGAATACGGCCAGGAATGCCTGGTGGATATGCAGATTCAGGCGCACATCCCGGACAGATACATCGAGAATCTCAGCCAGCGGCTGGAAATTTACCGCCGCATTGCAGACATCCGCACCCGCGAGGACGCGCTGGACGTGACCGACGAACTGATCGACCGCTTCGGCGAGCCGCCGGAGAGCGTCAACGGGCTGATCGAAGTCGCGCTGCTGCGCAACCTGGCCTCCGGCCTGGGCATCAGCGAGGTCAAACAGCGCGACGACTGCCTGCTGCTGTATAAGCCGGGCTTCAGCCTGAAGAACCCAGCGGACATGGCGCAGATGGCGGCGCTGACCTCCACCCTCAAAAAGCGCGTGACGCTCAACGCAAGCGGGAAACCGTACATCAGCGTGAAGATCCTCCCCCCGATGACCCCGCTGGACGTGCTGGGCGAAACGCTGAACTTGATGGAGGACGCACGGAAAAGCGTAAAGAAATAAATCTTTTTAGAAATGGCAGCTCCCGGAGCAGGGCGTCGGATGTGCGCCTGTTCCGGGAGTTTTCTTTCCCATTTAAAATATTGTTTGATTTATAATCAATAAAATCGTCTCGTCAAATCCTCTAAATTACACCAAACTATTTCTAATTTATAAACTTACCATTTTTATTGACATATTTTTAATAAAACGTTATTATTATAATAAAAGAAATCTGTTAAAGATTTTCGAGAGGTGTGATTAGTCCAATGGAAATGTATAGAAAACATAAAGAAAATTTACTAATAATTTTGAGTAAAGGAGAATAAAAATGAAAAAGCTTATTTCTTTCATTTTGTCTTTGACAATGATTTGTTGTGTTATTTCTGTTCCGGCTTCGGCAGTCAGTACAAAAGCTCCTTTAACGAATTATGACAGTGACACAATTGCCGCAGAAAGTGCAGGGCCATGGTTTGGGGATGTTTCAGAAGACTTTTCGATCTATGTCCCTTCTGGAGAAGAAAAACAATTTCAGGCTAGAGTAAGTGCGGTATTAATGGCTGCAATTGGTCCTTTTATTCCCTACCCTGCGATTCAGTCTGTTTGTGCTGTAGGGGCTACGATTCTTTCTTCTGTAGAAGATGATCAAAGTTCCGCACATACTTATTATGTCACGATTCAAAAACGATATCGGGAAATTGAGGTTGGAGGTGCATTTTCCCACTATGAAACGATGGTCATAACTACCTTCTACAGCGACCCTGGTAGAACCGATTATTTAACAAGCGACACACAGATTTTTGAGGGTCAAATGATGATGAAGGCCAATGAAGAAATTTGAAAACATTGGTAATATTTTAAGATACTTCGCCTCTGCTCTTCTATTAATTTCAATTTGTTTTAATTTTCCCCGTCCGATCCGTCTTACTTTTGGCCTTGTTGCCACTGGAATTATTTGTGTAACTGGGATCCTTCAGTATCTCCTGTTATGGCGGGAAGAGCGAACGGCCATAAACAAATGGAAACTCTTATTATTTACGGGATTTTCTTTGATCTGTCTCTGTTTGGTAATCGGTTCCTATTTTTGGTTGACATGACAGGCCCTTGGCTTACATATGGAGCTTACATAGTAAGCAGGAGATAAAAGTTCTAAATATTTTCCCAAATAAGTGCATCAACTGTCGACTAAAAAAGTTTCCGCCTTGGATTTCCCGCTGAACCTAATGGAGGACGCGCGGAAAAGCGTGAAGAAATAAATCTTTTTAGAAATGGCAGCTCCCGGAGCAGGGCGTCGGATGTGCGCCTGTTCCGGGAGTTTTATTTCCCATTTAAAATATTGTTTGATTTATAATCAATAAAATCGTCTCGTTAAATCCTCCAAATTACACACAACTATTTCTAATTTGCAAATCTACCATTTTTATTGACATGTTTTTAATAAAACGTTATTATTGCAATAGAAGAAATCTGTTAAAGATTTTCGAGAGGTGTGATTAGTCCAATGGAAATGTATAGAAAACATAAAGAAAATTTACTAATAATTTTGAGTAAAGGAGAATAAAGAGGAGTTTATAGAATGACTCTTAGACGGCTTATCTGGTTAATTGTTAGCGTGATTCTAATCCTTACCCCGGTCCAGCTTCAACAAAACATTCCGATTCCGTTGGCAATCCTATGCGTAAGCGTTGGCTGCTTCATCGGGTCTTATCCGGACATTGTGGTATGTATGCGGGTATGGAAAAAAGAAGGTCTAAGCCTAAAAAGGAATCGCGCCATAATCGAAACCATCATTTATGAAGTAATATGGACGGCTATTCTCGTTTTCGATTTTGTTTTTCATTGGTTCGGCAGAGAAAGAATTCTGATTCCAACCCTTTTGGGGATCTTCCTTGCTGCATATTTTATTTACACGCGCCCTTTCTCTGCAGAAGATATGGCAGGCAAAAACCCTTTTGTATCCGTCCGTATCCTAAAACGTGAGGGGCCGCTAGATTTAACAGAGACTCCCCGTTCCTCTGAGGCTTCTACCGCAAACGTAATCTGCATTTTTACTCAGGCTCCGTCTGAACTGCAAAGCGTCGCCCAATTTTTGAATCAATATCCTGTAAACCGCAAGAGACAATTGGGTATAAGCTCCCATACGAATTCTGTGGAGGATTCCTGCGAGGGCAACGAGGGCATCCTTTTGGAAATTCATCTCTATTACAAGGATTCGAATGGGTCATTAGATGCAGTAACCTACTGTATCAATTCTCAAGGCGATATGCATGCTGACGGTTTTCCCTGCGGAATCGGGCGGTTTGGGCAACGAAATCAAGCGTTTTATGAGGCGCTATTGCGTCTGTTTGCCGAGAAATCCCATTCGCCCCTTTGGGAAGTTTCCTCCTAACGGCCTTCCTCCCGGCATCTGCCGCGTGTCCTATGAACAATCTACTCCGTTGGCCGTGAGAATTCCACGGTAGTTGAAAATCGGATAAAGGACGCACGGAAAAGCGTAAAGAAATAAATCTTTTTAGAAATGGCAGCTCCCGGAGCAGGGCGTCGGATGTGCGCCTGTTCCGGGAGTTTTGTTTGCTAGCCAACCAATTAAAAGCTCATATATGTTTCTTATAAACATTTATGGATTCTATTGACATGCCTTTGCCCGGTATTATATGATGACTATATAAAATCTTTATTGAGATTTTCGAAAGGGAACGATTGGCTCAATGGAAATATATTGAACTATCGTAGGGGGTTATTTATCGAATCGACAAGGAAAAAAGGGGGCGCCGCCTTATGTATAAATCTAAATTTCTATTAAAGCATGGCGCAACCGCATCCATCCAGCAATGGGTTTCTGACCATTTCTTGCTTCTGGCCGTCCTGATTTGCATGCTCATCGCTGTTGTTTACAAACAACCGGGCTCCTTTTCGAATCACGCCGGGATTTGGGAATGCCGCCAGATTCAAAGCATTTGGGGCGGCGTCTACGATGTGGGCGAAGAGGTGGATGACGACCTCGTCCTTCTCGCGCAGAGGCAACTCGATGGGAGAAGCGAAACCTTTCCAGGAAACTGTAAAGACTTTTTTCAGATTGTCAATACCTATACCTACTCCCGCTCTTTTCAACAGTGGAAGCGGTCAAAGCCCAGACAACTTCACTATCTGATCATAAGCGTCAGCACACCGGAAAAACTCATCACGCTCATTTTATATGAGGACGGAGACCTGCGGTGGGGAAATACGCGCTACAATGTTGGCTTCTGCAATTTCCAAGGGAAGGGGCTCTATCAAAAGCTCTCTGCATGGATTGCTGACGAGGACGGCGGAACCATTTCGCCGTAACGTTCCTTCTCGCCGGTCGTGCGGGAAGAAATATGGGGCGAACGGAACAGCGCGCGGAAAAGCGTAAAGAAATAAATCTTTTTAGAGATTGCAACTCCCGGAGCAGGGCGTGGAATAGGTGCCTGTTCCGGGAGTTTTCTTTCTCATTTAAACTATTATTTGATTGATAATCCATAAAATCATCTCGTCAAATCCTCTAAATTACACACAACTATTTCTAATTTGCAAATCTACCATTTTTATTGACATGTTTTTAATAAAACGTTATTATTGCAATAGGAGAAATCTGTTAAAGATTTTCGAGAGGTGTGATTAGTCCAATGGAAATGAATCGGAAATATAGAGAGAATTTATGAATAATTTTGAATAAAGGAGAATAAAAATGAAAAAGTTTATTGCTTTGATCCTTATTGGTGTTATCCTTTCCTGCACTCTATCACTCCCAGCTTTTGCTTTTGATAATATCAATCAATCAGATAATTTGTCTGTTGCATCTGTTTATGGCAAATCAGAAGAAGAACTTTCCCATTTTTCATCACAACTTCTTGAAGCTATGGAAAGTAATCTTTATGGGGCCGAAAATGTAATAACTGAAAAATCTTATTTTGTTTTGAGAAAAAATAATCAAACAAAAGAAGAAGAAGTAATCAGTGTTACAAAAGAGAAATATGAACAAGTAATTTCTGGAACTTCCATTTCTCCTCGTGTTACACGTCCCTATGAGGAAGCAGGAATTGGTATATTAACTACAGCTTTGGTGCATAAAGCTGGCATGACCGAAACTGCATCAGTTTTGTTGGAATTGGAAGATTCTTTTATCCCTAATCCTAGTAGTACATCAACTGCAATATTGGCTGCTAGTATTAGTGATGGAGAGATATTAGATTCTGGCAATTACGGCTACTATTCATATACATATCTAGGAAGAAACTACAAACAGAATTACTCTCATATGGAAAAAGCAAATTATCGAGCAATTTCTGTCGACCTTCCAAATATGCTAGGCCATACGAATCGAAAGCTTTACATTGCATATGATTTTAACAGATACTCGAACCAAAACTTTGCAACCGTTTCGAGTGCATTTGGCTGTTCTACTAAAGTATTGTCAATTGGAGTTTCATCCCTTCCATCAAGTTTTCTGGAGTTTCTTCAAGGTTTTATAATCAATGAATTCGAATATAATTTTGAAGGAGTTCCTGCTACAGAATATTATGCATAATCACACTTGGTGGCCAAACATTTCCACATCGGTATTACTATTGATTCTCATTGCCATTGAAACGATCCCACATATTTTTTCAATTATCCGTTCTATCTGGGAAGTGGGTCTTTTTAACTCATTTTTTGGTCTTTGGTAAAAGTAAATTGTAAGACAAACCGTCACTGGCGGCAGATCCCGGCCAGGATATTCCCTACATCCTGCGCCGGGATTTTTGTTACATGGTATAAAATTGCTTTTTCCAAGCATAAAGAAGGGACTGTTGCAGAATCATCTGCAACAGCCCCTTCGTATTTGTATCTGTTCAAATTTAGCCTGCAATCTCCGCAAGATTGTTGACCGCTGTCTGCCAAAGCTCCAGGAACTCCTCGTACTTCGTCTGGCCTTCGGAGAGCTTATCGCTGACAATCGTCAGATCCCCGCCGTCGCCGAGGTTGTTTGCCATCTCACGGAATGCCGCTGTGCCTTCCAAAGCTTTATCCACGGCTGTGTTGAATTCTTCCTGCACCGCCTGGTACTTCTCCGGCGCTTCCACGGCCTTCAGCGCGTTGAAATCCTCTTCCAGGGTGTCAATCGCATTGAGCATCGCCGTCTGGGAGTCAGCGTCCCCCGGCTGGATGCCCGCCAACGCCGTATTAAAATCGGTCTGGGACAGCGTGATGTCATTCATGATCGCTGTGACGTCCTCTTCCCATTGTTTCTCCTCCTGGTTCCCGCCGCAGCCGACCAGCGCGGCAATCATCAGAAGAACGATCGCAAGGACGCCTACCTTTTTGAATGTTTTTGTCATATTCATAAGATTCTTTCCTCCAATATCATGCAAAAGTATGGAATGTTTTATTATTTTATCATCTTTGGCGTATAAAGTCCACCCTTTTTGAACGATTCGTTAGAACAAAAAAGGACCCTCTTCATGGAACATCTCCAAATTCCGTGAAGGGGGACCCACCGATACAATCAAATGGTCTTTGCCTTCCGCCCCTCATAGCGGTCGATCACCGCCATGAGCACCACCGCAAGGACCACCGTCAGGATCGTCTGCGGGATCATATAGAGCGCATTGTAGGTCAATGAATACTGCCAGACCGCCCAGCCTTCGGGCGTATACTCCGTCCATACGGTCACGCCGGAGAGGAAGCTGCACAGCAGGCGGATCAGGCATACCGCACAGGTTCCCACCGCCACGCTGACGCTGCGGTTCCGGAACGGCTTCCCAAAGACCGATGCCGCTCCAACGACGGTGAAGGCAATCACATAATCCAACAAAATCACCACGGCAAATGCACCGAATGTCTTGGCGGGCGGCGCGTCAAACCGCATGAGCATCTGCAACAGGCTGTGGGTGAACGCCGCGCCAATCCCCCATTTCGGGCCCTGATGGAACGAAAGCAGCACCAGCGGGACCATCCCACAGGTGACGGTGCCGCCAAACGGCATCTGCCAGAGCTTGAAGAAATCGAGCACGACCGAAAGGGCGATCATCAGCGCGCTCTCCACCAAGATCACCGTTGTGTTGTTCTTTTTCATAAACATTCCCTCCTGTGTGCGGGCGATCCCGCCGGCCTGTGTCCGCCCCTGAGCGCAGGTCCGCTGAAATCGAAACGCGCAAAAATACCCCGCGGGCAACCGCGGGGCACAAACCATAATCTTCCTACGCTGGCATTATCCAGATCAGGT
>ERZ1643246.2606-NODE-2606-length-16808-cov-8.146123_pt1 | contig 16808 bp, 14 predicted proteins | sample MGYA00579265_ERZ1643246 | MGnify/ENA primary metagenome ERZ1643246 (study PRJEB29033, sample SAMEA4952261) | chicken gut metagenome | biome: Broiler Chicken; feature: Gastrointestinal Tract; material: Caecum | place: Ireland | collected 2018 | study: Broiler...
TAACGGGCTGGATACAGAGGGCCATGTGACAACGGCACGGGACATTGCGCTGATGTCCAGGGAACTGATTACCAGATATCCGGATGTGTATGAATATACGAAGATCTGGATGGATACGATAATACATAAAACGAAAAAAGGGGAAGAAGAGTTCGGCCTTTCCAATACCAATAAACTGATCCGGCAGTATTCCTATGCCACAGGGCTGAAGACCGGTTCTACAGGAGAGGCAAAATTCTGTCTTTCCGCGACGGCACAAAAGGACGGTCTGGACCTGATAGCCGTTATCATGGCGGCTCCGGATGTAAAGACCCGGTTTGCAGATGCGCAGACTCTGTTGAATTATGGCTTTTCCATTTGCAGAAAATATGAAGATCCGGACTGGGAATCAGTACGGAAAACCATTCCTGTGACACATGGAGAGAAAGACCAGGTGGAGGCGGTTCAAAAGAGCGGATTTTCCTATATCGATGTCACCGGAGCGGACCTTAGCGGCATTGAAAAAAAGGTGAAGGCAGAAGCCTCTTTGAAGGCACCGGTCAGGAAAGGGCAGAAGGCGGGAACGGTTCAGTATCTGCTGGATGGAAAAGAGATCGGTACGGTAGAGCTGACTGCCGCATCTGATGTGCCTGCCATGTCACTGAAACGGGCAGTAGAGGAGGTTTTGGACAGCTTTTCATTGTAAATGAAAGAGAAAAATTATATAATGTCTAGGAAAAGGAGCCAGAAAGATGTTAAAAGAGAAAAAGTATTTTTTATTTGATATTGACGGGACGCTGGCTGTCGGGGAGACATTATATGACGGGACAAAAGAATTCCTGGAATGGATCGAGCAGTCCGGCGGCCGCAGTTTTTACATTACGAACAATTCAACAAAGAGCAGAAAAGACTACGTGGACAAATTTGCCAGATGGGGAATCCATACGGTGGAGGACCAGTTTATGACAGCTTCCTACGCAGCCTGCCTGTATATGAAAGAACAGTATGCCGGGAAGAAGGTGTTTGTACTGGGAACGCCTTCTTTCCTGGAAGAGCTCAAGGAGTTCGGGATTCAGGTGACAGAGGAGGCAGATCCGGATGTGGCCTGTGTACTTGTCGGGTTTGACGATACACTTCGGTATGAAAAGCTTTCAAAAGCCTGTGAACTGCTGTTTCGGGAAGGGATAGAGTTCCTTGGGACCAATCCGGATCTTCGATGTCCGGCACCATTTGGGTATATTCCAGACTGTGGGGCGATCTGCGGGATGCTCCGGGATACGGTTGGAAGATCTCCGGAGTTTATCGGTAAACCAAACCGGGTGATTGCAGATCTATGTGCAGAACAGTGCGGAGGATCTTTGGAAGAATTCCTGGTAGTCGGGGACAGGCTTTACACGGATATAGCCTGCGGAATCAATGCCGGGATGGAGACGGCGGTTGTCTATACCGGCGAGGCGGATGAAGAGGAAGTGAGGACAAGCCGGTGGAAGCCGGATTACTGTTTTGACACAATCCGGGATCTTTATAAGGCAGTCCGGAGAGCGGCAGAGGGAGAAGGGACAGAAAAGGAAACGGAGGAGCTGACGGAATGATCAAGGCCATTCTAGTGATTCTGATTCTGGTTATTCTCGTACTGATTCGGATCTATTATGAGAATCATACATTTGTGGTGCAGTACTATGATGTGGATACAAAGGTGGAAGAGCCGGGAACCGGATGGAAGATCGTATTTTTGAGCGATCTTCACAATCAGGAGTATGGAAAAGGCAATGAAAAGCTTCTTCAGGCGGTCCGCACAGAGCAGCCGGATCTGATTCTGGTCGGCGGAGATATGCTGATTCGAAGTACCGGAGAGAAATACGAAAAGGCAGCAGCCTTTCTGGAGCAGCTGCCGGCCATTGCTCCGGTGTACTGTGCAAACGGGAATCATGAACAGAGGATGAAAGAGTGTGAAGATGAGTATGGAACCGCATATCAGGATTATAAAAAGAGACTGGTGGATGCCGGGATCCGGATGCTGGAAAATGAGGCTGTGACAGTCAGCCTGGGAGGACAGAAGGTTCAGATCGGAGGACTGGAAATTCCGATTTCGTTTTTTGCCAAACAGGTTCCCTGGAAACGATATCCTGCCTTTCAGGATGACAGCCCGGAGCATCTCATGCCAGGACAGTTTGATATGCGTCCGGTCCGGGAAGGAGGACCTTATAAAATTCTTCTGGCCCATCAGGCTCTTTATGCACAGACCTATGCAGACTGGGGAATGGATCTGGTACTGTGCGGGCACCTGCACGGAGGCGTACTGCGGCTGCCGGGAATCGGAGGAGTGATTTCTCCGCAGTTGACGTTCTTCCCAAAATATTCCGGGGAACATTCCAAAAGAGGAGAAAGCGATATCATTGTCAGCAAAGGACTGGGCGGCCACAGCATTCCGCTGCGGCTTTTTGACCGTGCAGAGGTCGTCGTCATCCGGGGAAAGTCCTCCGGAGAAAACAGGGTTTGACTTGAGAAAAGAAGGAAGATCATGTATAATAAAACGGTTAGACGAAGCGAAGAGAAAGAAGGAACCACATGGGTATACCGGTAAAGCTTCCGGTGTTTGAGGGGCCCCTGGATCTGCTCCTCCACCTGATTGATAAAAATAAAATTGACATCTACGACATTCCGATTGTAGAGATTACAAATCAGTACATGGATTATATCCGGCAGATGGAAAAGGAAGACCTGAATGTCATGAGCGAATTCCTTGTGATGGCAGCAACACTTCTGGATATTAAATGCCGGATGCTTCTTCCAAAAGAGGTAAACGAAGAGGGGGAAGAAGAGGACCCGCGCCAGGAGCTGGTAGAACAGCTGCTGCAGTATAAGATGTACAAATATATGGCTTACGAACTGCGGGACAGAGAAGTCCTCGGAGAGAGACGGATGTACCGGGAAGCAGATCTTCCAAAAGAAGTGGCAGAGTATACACCTCCTGTCAATCTGGACGAGCTGATCGGAGATCTGACTCTGACGCGGCTGAATGAGATTTTTCAGGAGGTCATGAGACGACAGAACGAGAAGATCGACCCGGTCCGAAGCCGGTTCGGAAAGATCGAAAAAGAGGAAGTCACCCTTCCGGAAAAGATGGATTACATTTCCCAATACACAAAAACCCATCATTCCTTTCGTTTCCGGGATCTCCTGATGCGGCAGTCATCGAAGGTACAGGTGATTGTCACTTTCCTTGCGGTGCTGGAAATGATGAAAGCAGGAACGATCACAGCCAGACAGGAAGAAACATTCGGGGAGATATGGATTCTGTCCCCAGAAAAGGAGGAGGACGATGGAGTTACAGAAGCTGGAAGGGATCATTGAAGCAATCCTCTTCACTATGGGAGGGGCAGTTGAGATTTCACGGATCGCAAGGGCTGTAGAAGAGCCGGAGGAACGGATCAAAGAGGCGGTTTCCTCCATGCAGAAGCGTTACGAAGAAGAAGACCGGGGCATCAGTATCATTGAGCTGGAAGATTCCTATCAGATGTGTACAAAACCGGAGACATATGAATATCTGATTCGGATCGCAAAACAGCCGAAAAAACAGGTCCTCACAGATGTGCTGCTGGAGACCCTGTCGATTATCGCCTATAAACAGCCAGTGACCAAGATGGAAATCGAAAAGATCCGCGGAGTAAAATCGGATCATGCAGTCAATAAACTCGTAGAATATAATCTGGTCTGCGAAGTCGGACGACTGGATGCGCCGGGAAGACCCCTTCTCTTTGGAACGACAGAGGAATTTTTGAGAAGATTCAGCGTGCAAAAGCTGGAAGATCTGCCGGGAATTGACCCGGACCAGCTGGAACAGTTCAAAGAAGAGGCCGAGGATGAGGCAGAAATCAAATTGCACATATAAAGAAAGACACAAGAAAGGATACCACTCATTATGTCAATGAAGATACAGACCAGACTTCCGGAACCGGAAGAATTAAAACAAACATATCCCATGTCACAGGACATGAAAAGACTGAAAGAGGAACGAGACGGAGAGATTCAGAACGTCTTTACCGGATATTCCAGCAAATTCCTTGTTATTATCGGCCCATGTTCGGCTGACAATGAAGACGCGGTCTGCGAATATGTAGAACGGCTTGCAAAACTCAACGAAGAAGTCAAAGAAAAACTGATCCTGATTCCACGGATTTACACAAACAAGCCAAGAACCACAGGAGAAGGATACAAAGGAATGCTGCACCAGCCGGAACCGGACAAAGCACCAAACCTGCTGGAAGGACTGATTGCCATCCGAAAACTCCATCTCCACTCTATTGAAGTCAGCGGATTGACTGGGGCAGACGAAATGCTTTATCCGGAAAACAGGAGCTATCTCGATGACCTCCTCTCCTACGAAGCAGTAGGAGCACGGTCCGTAGAAAACCAGCAGCACCGCCTGACAGCAAGCGGCATGGATATCCCGGTTGGAATGAAAAACCCGACAAGCGGTGACCTCTCCGTCATGCTCAATTCCATCAAAGCAGCACAGGGAGCACACCAGTTTATCTACCGGACACTGGACGTTACCACCACCGGAAACCCACTGGCACACGCCATTCTACGCGGAGGAGTAGATAAATACGGTACCTGCATACCAAACTACCACTACGAAGACCTCTACCGGCTCAGCGCCATGTATCAAACATCCCGCCTCAAAAACCCGGCCGTCATCGTAGACGCAAATCATTCCAACTCAAACAAACAGTACAAAGAACAGATCCGCATTGTCAGCGAAGTCCTGCACAGCAGAAACTACAACACAGATCTGAAAAAACTCATTAAAGGAGTCATGATCGAAAGCTACCTTGTAGAAGGACGCCAGGAAATCACAGACAACCGCACCTTCGGCCAGTCCATCACCGATCCATGCATCGGATGGAACGACACCGAACGCCTCATCAAAAAAATTGCAGAAGAATGTTAGATTTATGAATATCAACGGGGACGTGTACCGATGCATCGGAACATGTCCCCGTTGAAAAATTTGTGAACTAAATATTATAAATATTACAAAAATATTACAATAGAAACAGCTTGAGGAATAAAACTTTCAGGAGTTTCATAGAGTTGTCTTAGATAGATTTACTTGGGAGTGGTTGGCGAAGGATGGGAAAGCGTGAAAGTATCAAATGTCTGGCAGCGTTATCCATGATACTTGTGGGGGTGTTCAATTTTTGCTGGCTCGATAGAATTTCCGTCAGGGCGGAAGAGGAAGATACGATAAAAGCTTCACAGCTATATGCCCAGTCCGCTGTTTTGATGGATGGGGAAAGTGGGAGAGTTCTGTTTGAAAAAGAGGGAGAGAAAGAACGGCCTATGGCCAGTACTACCAAGATTATGACTTGCATTCTCGCCCTGGAGTTTGGAAATGAGTCGGATATTGTGACAGTCTCAGAGGAAGCGGCCTCTCAGCCGAAAGTGCATTTGGGGATGCGGGCGGGAGACCGTTTTTATTTGGAGGATCTCCTTTATTCCATTATGCTGGAATCTCATAACGACAGTGCATGGGCGATTGCCGAGCATATTGCAGGATCTACAGAGGCATTTTCAGATTTAATGGATCAAAAAGCAAAAGAACTGGGATGCAGTCAGACCAATTTTGTGACTCCAAATGGTCTGGATGGAGAAGATGAGGATGGCAGCCATCACACAACAGCCGCTGATCTGGCAAGAATTATGAAATATTGTATTACACAGTCCCCGCAAAAAGACGAATTTCTCAAGATTACACAGACAAGGCAAAGAACCTTTCAGGATACGACCAAGAAAAAGCAGTATACATGTAATAACCATAATGCATTTTTAAATATGATGGAAGGAGCACTGACAGGCAAAACCGGATTTACCGCTAAGGCAGGATACTGTTATGTCGGGGCGGTACGACAAGGAGACCGGACGTTTGTGGTAGCGCTTCTTGCATGTGGATGGCCGAACAATAAAAGCTACAAGTGGGCGGATATGAAAAAGCTTGTACAATATGGACTGGATCAGTATGATTACCGTCAGTATTGGAGGGAAGCCATGACAAATGATCAAGTCAGACTTCTGGAAGCGGGAAAAGAAAAAGAAGTGAAGAATTCTGCACCGAAGAATGGGGACCTGTTTACGAATGGCGCTGTAACTGCATTTTTAAATGTAAGTGCCAAGGATCTGGAAAAAAGAATTCTCATGAAAAAAACAGAAACGATCGAAATCAGGATTCAAGAAGAGAAAATGCTACAGGCACCAGTAAAAAAGAAGGACTCACTCGGAAAAGTGACGCTCTTTCTGAACGGTCAGCAATTAGATCAAAAATCCATTGTCAGCGGAGAAACAATCGAAAGAAAAAATCTGATATGGACATACCGGCAGATTTGGAAAAGTTATTTATTCAACATGAAAAAACAGAATAATGCATAAAAATAAATAAAATAAACAGGAATCAGTAGCCAGAATGCATAAAAAAGAGTATAATAAGGAGCAGAAATGCAATTACAAAGGAGGCGGTTACTCCAAATGAGACAGTAAAAGAATTTGGAGATGCTACAATTCTGCCAGGACTCTGCGATATGCACGTTCATCTTGGCTACTGGTATTCTCAGCCGGACAGCTTTAATTACGGTCCACAGTTGATTATGCTGTATGCACTTCAACATGCACAGGCTGCATTTGAACGAGGCATCACATCCGTCAGAGATATGTCATCAGCACACGGCGTATGCAAAAATCTGAAACTGGCTGCAGAAAAAGGATTCATCACCATCCCAAGAATTACACATACTGATACCGGAATCTGCATGTCAGGAGGACATGCCTGGGAAGAAGTAGAACAGGTAGACGGACCATGGGAAATAAGAAAAGAAATCCGTCGTCAAGTCAGAGACGGGGCAGAATGGGTGAAAGTCCTCACAAGCCACCGCACACATACACCTGAATTTACACAGGAAGAACTCAACGCAGCAGTTGACGAGTGCCACAGAAGAGGAATCAAATGCGGCGTTCACGCCGGGACAAACCCAAACATCCAGATGTGCATTGATGCAGGATTCGATACCATCGAACACGCAACATTCATGACAGTAGATCACGCAAAACAAATGGCGGAAAAAGGCATCGCATGGACACCAACCATTATGGCGTACACATTACTGTACGATATCTGCAAAGAAAATCTGGAGAAAAATGCGGGCGCACCAGTAAACGATCCGGTCATGCAAAAAGAGATGAAAGACTATCAGTATTTTGAACCTGCATACAAAGCATACAGAGACCACTTCAAAGAATTTTACGATACCGGAGTTACAGTCATTGCAGGAACAGACATGGTAATGTACCAATCCCCATTCTTACCGCTCCCAAGAGAACTACAGTACATGGTAGAATACGGAATCACACCTGTACAGGCAATCCAGACTGCCACATCCAACCCAGCAAAAGTACTCGGCGTAGAAAACGAACGCGGACTGATCGCAGAAGGATTAGACGCCGATATCCTTGTAGTAGGAGGAGACCTGAGCAAAGATATCACAAAACTCAACGAAGTAAAATACGTAACACTCGGCGGAAAACGAGTATACGAAGACGGAATCCGCTACGTAGGCACACACAACATGAATATGTAAAACACGATCTAAAATATATCATCGGGGACGTGTACCGATGCATCAGAACCTGTCCCCGATGAAAAAAATCTGAAAACAATTCTTATAATTTCTTTTTTCTAAATAGTATCTTATATATCTTATTTTCCATTTTAAAATATAAAAATGAGGTGATAGATTGCCAAGAAATAGCAGGAGAAAATCAGCTTCGGATTTTTATCATATAATTATCCGGGGGATTAATCGAGAACAAATTTTTGGATCGAATCGGCACAAGGAAAAAATGTTCCAATTTCTACAAGAAAAAGAGGTCCCCACAGTAGAGATTTTTGCTTACTGTATCATGTCAAATCATATGCATTTACTTTTAAGAGGTCCTTTAAAGGATATTTCCGAATATATGAAAGGTATTCAGACTTCATATGCGCTATATTATAATAGGAAACTTGAGAGAAATGGACATGTTTTTCAAAACCGCTTTAAGAGCTTTCCGGTAGAGAGTGAAGAGTATTTATGGCAGTGTTTTTACTATATTCATTTGAATCCTGTAAAAGCGAAGATTACAGAAGATATGAAACGGTACCAGTATAGCAGCGCGCAGGAATATCTCTATGAAAAGAAGGGACTGATACAGGAAAAAGCCCGTTCCTATATGAAAGAAGGTCAGATGTTTTATCCGGCAGAAAGAGTGATCCCTCAATTAGAGGAAGTCTACATTGAAGATCTTTCCGAGGAAACAACACAGCAAAAAGACAGAATACTGAGAAAATGGATTGAAATTTATTTAGAGGAGCATAAAGAATTATGCTTGTGGGACTTGCAAAATCTGCCAAAGAACCGGAATGATTTTGCTGCAACCATGCTGGATCCACGTGTAATGTCAAGAAAAGAGTTGTTCCATAGACTCGATAAATTCTGACAATAACGAGATGAAGTGTAGTTTAATCAAATCGGGGACGTGTACCGATGCATTGGTACACGTCCCCGATATGTGTAAAAAGCTTGAAGTGTGTTAAATTTCTCTTGTATATGTTTTGAGCCATTCTTTTTCTTCGTCGTTTAAGTATGGAGAAATTTTTTCGTATACTTGTTTGTGATAGTTATTGAGCCAGTCTTTTTCTGTCTTGGACAGATATTCTGGATCGATTCCATCGAGATCGATTGGTGCGAAGGTGATGGTTTCGAAATACATAAACTGTCCGTATTTGTTTTTAGTGCCTTTTCTGACAATGAATTCGTTTTCGGTACGGATTCCGAATTTGCCGTCTTCGTAGATTCCTGGTTCATCGGTGATGACCATGCCTTCTTCCAGCTGATGGTGTTCATTCTTGCTTGGTACGATATACCAGCGGAATCCTGTAGGTGGTTCGTGTACGTTTGCCAGGTATCCTACTCCGTGTCCGGTTCCGCACTGGAAGTCGAGATCTAATTCCCAGATTGGTTCTCTGGCGAGAACGTCAAGATTGTATCCATAGCATCCGTAGAGGAATTTTGCGCGGGCCAGATTCATCATGGCGCGTACGACTGCTGTATAGTATTTTTTCATTTCATCGCTGACAGATCCGAGTACAAAGGTACGTGTAATGTCTGTGGATCCTTCGTAGTATCCACCGCCTGTATCGTTCAGGAAGAACGCGCCTTCTTTTAACTGTACGTCTGTTTCTTCAGAAGGTGAGTAGTGCATCATAGCTGCATGATCAGCGAATGCGCAAAGAGGTTCGAAGCTGTCGCGGATGTATCCTTCCTGTTCAGCGCGGAACTGGGTCAGTTTTTCAGCGGAGCTTAACTCGGTAATGACCTCTTTGTCGTAGCGGGTTTTGATCCAGTGCATGAATTTTGTAATAGCGACACCGTCTTTGATATGAGCTTTTTTGATGTTTTCAAGCTCAACCGGGTTTTTCATTGCTTTCATGAGGATGGTCGGGTTTGCGCATTCTACAATTTTACATGGAATGTTTTTGTAAAGTGCGTAATTCATCTTCATTGGATCGATCATGGCTACGTCATCAACGGATAAGGTTTTGATGTCTTCGTAAATATCGTTGTACGGATGAATATGTACATTGTTCTTTGCAAGCTCTTCATGGATTTGATCGTTCAATTTGCTGTCGTCCACATAAAGTTCTACGCAGTCCATTTTTACAATCGCATAGGAGAGCAGAAGTGGGAAGAAATCAATATCGTCTCCGCGGACATTTAACAGCCAGCAGATATCATCCAGTGAGGCGATAATATGAGCGGTTGCGCCCTGTTCTTTCATGGCGGCTCTTACACGTTCCAGTTTAGAAGCGGTGCTTTCTCCGCTGTATTTTTCCTCAAGGAAGAATGCCGGTTTGTCAGAAAGCGGCGGACGGTCTTCCCAGATCGCATCGATGAGATCTTCTGTATAGTCAATTTGAATTCCTTTTTTGCTGAGGGCTTCTTCGTACTCCTGGCCTTCGCCCATGGAGAGAACACGTCCGTCAAATCCTACTTTGCCGCCTTCTGGAACATAAGATGCGAGCCATTCTGTGACAGAAGGAGTGTCGCCTACGAACATTTTCATCAGGCGTACGCCGCTTCCTTTCATTTCGTTTTCAGCCTGGAAGAAATATCTTCCGTCTGTCCAGAGGCCGGCATTGTCTTTTCCGATGACAGCAGTTCCGTAAGATCCACTGAATCCTGTGATAAATTTTCTTGCTTTGAAATGTTCGCCTACGTATTCGCTCTGATGAAAGTCTGCAGTTGGAACAACATAAGCGTCAATTCCTTTTTCTGCCATCAGAGCACGAAGCTTGGCAATTCTGTCTGCTACAACAGTCATGAGAAAAACCTCCTTTATGTTTGGAATTTTTTAGCTACTCATATTTTAGCACTTTTAGTACCAGAGTTCAAATTATATGTAAGAATTATTGTCGGAAATGTACAAATAAACAGAAAAAGACATAAAAAAAAGCGGTACAGCCTAAGCCGTACCGCTTTTGGAAAGATCTGCTTCCCTTATTATTTCTCTTCTGACAGTTTGTCAAGTTTGTTGCTGAATGCAAAAAGAAGAATAGCACAAACAATAACAATAGCTGCGATGATACCGTAGTAAAGATTGAATTTACCGCTCTTTGCTCCAGCATCCAGTGCGCCGTACAGATTCGGGTAAATCAGTGTAGCAATAAATACAGCGATTGGCCAGAATCCTAACAGAAGACCCATCAGTTTCGCCGGTGCGAACATGGAAATGAAAGAGTTTCCAAGTGGTGAGAAGATCATTTCACCAACGGACATTAATAATGCGATCAGGATTACCCAGAACCATGAGCACTGTCCGTCGCCACGGATGATGTTAGCTAATACCATAGCTACGTAGGAAAGACCTACTAAGAAGATACCGATAGCTGTCTTCTTGAACATGGACATATCACCCTGTGGTCTTGCTGCAAGTTTAGCCCATACAACAGCAAATACAGGTCCAAGGATGATACATGTCAGCGCGTTCAGAGAATCAAAGTAGGATGTTGACGGAATCTTCCATCCGAACAGGCTCCAGTCTGCCCAGTTCAGGAATTCAGAACCATCACCGAATCCGAAGTAGTAGTAAACTACGTTGTAGGACATATACCAGCAAATCCAGAAGATTGCGGACAGAAGTGTGATCAGCACGATAGCGAATACACGTTTCTTGTCTGCAGATGTAAGTGGTTTGTTCTCTTCAGCAGCTTTTTTCTCTTTGTCAACGAATGCTCTCTGGTCTTTCTTGAATGGCTGTTTACCCTTGTCACCAAGAGATTTGCCGTTCGCAAGGAACCAAACTGCATCGATGAGCAGAAGAGCACCTGCGATGAGAAGAAGGAACTGATATCCCTGTGAATTTGCAAGCAGTACTACGAATGTTGTTCCGATGAAGGAACCGATGTTAACGAAAGAGTACTGTACAGAGAATGCTGAGTTCAGTTCATCCTGATCATCAAACATTAAGCTGTTGATACCGGATAAGTTTCCTTTGAATAAACCTGTACCAACGGCAACAAGAATGATCATTACCCATACAAGTGTTAAGTTAGTAGCCTGCCATCCAACGAGATAGCCGACACCCATAAGAATCATACCAAGAACTACGCAAAGTCTCGGACTTACCCAGTAGTCAGCGAGGTATCCGCCGATCATAGGGGTAATGTAAGTAGCTGCTACGAAGTAAGCGGAGATGGATCCTGCTTCTACAGAAGAAAGTCCCATACCACCCATCTTACTTGTTGTTTCTGTAGCCAGCCAAATAGCAAGAAGCCATTTAACTGTGTAGAATGCACATCTTTCGAATGTGAATCCCAGAGCACAAGCGTAGAAACCAAATGGATAGCCCTTCTTGGATTTAGTAGCTGTGTTTCCCATAGTCAAAACCCTCCAATTTAATTTTTGATTTCTCATACGTAAATCATCCAAGTCGTTTCCTTATTAATAGGAAAATACTCAACATACCAAAGTGTGATGAGCTGTCCGGTAGAAAACAGACATGTTCTGATGCAGCAGATCATGATGGATTCACTCAGACGGGACGGCCTTACGGCCTGGTGTCTTTTTACAGATTATGAAATTAGCATCCACAATATGCCGGCTGGAAAAAGACTATGTAAAGGAATATAGTTCGCAGAAGATTCCATCTAAGACAGAATGAACAGCTGTCAGAACAGCTGTCAGGGAATGACCTGTCTTATAGTCTTTGCCCGATTTTTAACAGGCATTCTGGCAAAACGGAAGAGGAAATGTCCCTTTTCTTGTTTCAGATGATGAATTTTTTAAATAACATATGCAGAGACAGATTAAATCTGCAAAAGACTGGAAACACCACATATATATTCAAAATAATTCGTACATCAGAGACAATATCCGCTATCTGGCAGAGAACGGTACTGCATCAACCGTGCCCTGGAAGATCTTTCCTGACGGAAAAGTAAAGCAGAACAAAGAAAATGTCCCGGCTGACACCGGAAACGCCACGCTCCATGACTTGGAAAAGAGATTGGTATTTTCGGCTTTTCTGAGTCTGCTAAACTGGGTATGCCATAAAAGACAAAAGATGTCAGTCTTTCTGGAATTCCTTTATAACATAGTAACATCCCTGTAATGGGTATTTTAGCACAGTTTCCGTGTCGACACAATGAATTTTTTGTAACACAGTCCAAAATTATTAAATTTTCATAAAGAATAGACTGATAAAATATTTAGCAAAATTATGAATTTTGTAAAGAATTTTGAAAGTAACCAATATACTGAAAAAACATGAATACGTTAATGTGATAGTGTAATGTACTGGTGAAAAAAACTGTCAAAAATTTCACATAAATGCTTGAAAAAGAGTACTATTAAAAGTATAATATAATTGGCTAAAATTTGATTTAACTTTTAGTAATATATCACAAATGGAGGGCTAGGTTTATGAGTAACGAAGCAGCAAAAACGCCGGCAGCTTTAAGGATTTCAGAATTACTGGATGCTGGCAGCTTTGTTGAAATCGGGGGCGCCGTGACGGCAAGAAGTACCGATTTTAACATGCAGGAAAGCAAAATTCCTGGAGATGGTGTGATTACCGGATTTGGTGTCATCAACGGTAATCTGGTTTATGTGTACAGTCAGGATGCATCGGTTCTTGGCGGATCAGTCGGAGAAATGCATGCAAAAAAGATTACCGGACTTTATGACATGGCAATGAAAATGGGCGCGCCTGTCATCGGGATGATCGACTGTGCAGGACTTAGGCTGCAGGAAGGGACAGACGCACTACAGGCATTTGGAAGTATTTACGCAAAACAGGCAGCCGCATCTGGCGTGATTCCGCAGATTACTGCTGTCTTCGGCAACTGTGGCGGAGGAGCCGCGATTCTCGCCGGACTTTCCGATTTTACCTTTATGGAAAAGCAGGGAAAACTCTTTGTCAATTCTCCAAATGCAATTCCTGGAAATTATGTGGAGAAATGTGACACTTCCAGTGCTGCATTTCAGATGGAAGAAGCCGGGAATGTCGACTTCCTTGGAACAGAAAGCGAAATTCTCTCCGGCATCAGAGAGCTGATCGATATGCTTCCTGCCAACAATGAAGATCAGGGTGCCTATGTAGAATGTACAGATGATCTGAACCGTCTGTGCGCAGGAATTGAAAACGGAGCAGATGACGCCGCCCTCGTTTTATCTATGATTGCCGATGATCAGAGACTGATGGAAGTCAAAGGGGGATATGCCAGAGATCTGGTAACCGGATTGATCCGGCTGAATGGAATGACGGTTGGCGCTGTCGCAAACCGTTCTAAAATGTATGATGAAGAAGGAAAGGTGGTCCAAGAATTTGACGGCTCCCTTTCAGCAAAAGGCTGCAAGAAAGCGGCGGATTTTGTCAGCTTCTGTGACGCATTCAATATTCCGGTTCTGACACTGACGGATGTGGATGGATTTAAAGCATCCAAATGCGGGGAAAAGACACTGGCAAGAGAAGCGGCAAAACTCGTTTATGCATTTGCGGATGCAACGGTGCCGAAGGTCAATGTGGTGACAGGAAACGCTTTTGGAAGCGGGTACCTTGTCATGAACAGCAAGGCACTGGGCGCAGATATGGTTTATGCATGGCCGGATGCACAGATTGGTGCTATGAAGGCGGATCTGGCTTCGAGAATTCTCTGCCCGGACGGAAGTCCAGAGGAAAGAAAGGCTACGGAAGATGAATACCGGACTTTGCAGGAGAGCGCAGCCTCCGCGGCGTCCAGAGGATATGTGGATACTGTGATCCGGCCGGAAGACACCAGAAAGTATGTCATTGGAGCATTGGAAATGCTGTTTGCAAAAAGCGAGGATCGTCCGGCCAAAAAGCACGGAACGGTATAGAGAGGTGAGACAAGTTGAAGAGAAAAATTAGTTTATTTGCAGTCATCCTTGCTCTCGTATTTGCCCTTTCCGGATGCAGCAGCTCCAAGACAGAGTATGATGAAGATACGATGATCAGCCAGGCGGATGCGCTCATCTCCAGCTTCAGTCAGATGTCTGAGAAAGAGCTGGATGCATTTAAGGATGTAAATGAGTTACAGTTGAACCTGACGCTGCTCCAGTCCGGATTTCAGGTGGAGGCTTCCAATTTCACGAAAATGATTGATGCGTGGGAAGCGGGAATCGAGGAATGCGGCGATTATATCAGCCATGGAGACTTTTCAGTAGAAGAGAGCTCAGGCAACATCATGCTTACAGCGGATGCGGAATACGAAGACAGAGATGCCGAGATTACAATCGAATTTAATGACAAATCGGAAATGGAGAGTTTCACAGCAGCGGCAAAATATTCTACAGGTGAGATCCTCAAAAAAGCCGGGCTGAATACGGTCCTTGGAATGGGAACTGTATTTGTTGTCCTGATTTTCATTTCCTTTATCATTTCCCTGTTTGGACTGATTGGAAAAGCACAGCAGAAGAAGACAGAGTCAAAACAGGCGGAAACAACAGTACCTGCTGTACAGGAGGAAGAGACCGTGGAAGAAGATCTGACGGACGATCTGGAGCTGGCAGCAGTGATCACAGCGGCCATCGCGGCAAGTGAAGGGACTTCTACAGACGGATTCGTAGTACGTTCCATTCGAAAAAGAAGAAAGAACAGTCAGTGGAGATAGGAGGAAGCAATCATGAAAAGTTATACAATTACAGTAAATGGAAACGTATATGACGTTACAGTAGAAGAAAAGAGTGAAGGAGCGGCACCGGCAGCACCGGCTGCAGCACCAAAGGCAGCACCGAAAGCACCAAAAGCACCGGCTCCGAAAAAGGCGCAGGGAGCAGGAAGCATCCGCGTGGAAGCAGGAGCTGCCGGAAAGGTATTTAAAATAGAAGCTTCTGTTGGTCAGAAAGTCAAAAGAGGAGAGCCGGTAGTCGTAATCGAAGCGATGAAAATGGAAATTCCAGTTGTTGCTCCGGAGGACGGAACCGTGGCAAGCATTGAGCTCGCAGTAGGAGATGCGTGTGAAGCCGGAACACTGCTTGCAACATTAAACTAAGGACAACTGACAATTGGAGGTTAGAACATGAGCTATATAGTTGAGACGTTAGGGCGTCTTGTAGAGCAGACGGCATTTCTGAACCTGACGGTTGGCAACCTGATCATGATTGCAGTTGCATGTGTTTTCCTGTATCTTGCGATCAACAGAGGGTTTGAACCGCTTCTTCTCGTTCCGATTGCTTTTGGGATGCTCCTTGTAAATATCTATCCGGACATTATGCTTTCCTTCGAAGATGCGGAGAATGGCACCGGCGGACTTTTATATTATTTCTATAAACTGGACGAGTGGTCCATCCTTCCGTCCCTGATTTTCATGGGCGTAGGAGCGATGACAGACTTCCGCCCGCTGATTGCAAACCCGAAGAGCTTCCTGATGGGGGCGGCTGCACAGTTCGGTATTTTCGCGGCTTATCTGGGAGCCATGGCAATGGGATTTTCCGACAAGGCAGCTGCGGCGATTGCCATCATCGGAGGAGCTGACGGACCGACATCGATCTTCCTGTGCGGAAAACTGCAGCAGACAGCGCTGCTGGGACCGATTGCGGTGGCAGCCTATTCCTACATGGCGCTGGTTCCGATTATCCAGCCGCCGATCATGAAACTTTTGACAACGGAAAAAGAACGGAAAATCAAAATGGAACAGCTTCGTCCGGTATCCAAGTTGGAAGCGATTCTCTTCCCGATCATTGTTACCGTGGTTGTTTGCCTGATTCTTCCAACAACAGCACCGCTTGTAGGTATGCTGATGCTTGGAAATCTCTTCCGTGAATCCGGAGTAGTTAGACAGCTGACAGAGACTGCATCCAATGCGCTGATGTATATCGTCGTTATTCTGCTCGGAACATCCGTAGGTGCTACGACAAGCGCGGAAGCATTTTTGAACATGGATACCATCAAAATCGTGATTCTGGGACTGATCGCATTTGCCTTTGGTACTGCGGCAGGCGTACTGCTTGGAAAAGTCATGTGCTACGCGACCGGCGGCAAGGTCAATCCGTTGATTGGTTCCGCAGGCGTATCTGCCGTGCCAATGGCGGCCAGAGTTTCACAGAAGGTCGGATCAGAAGCGGACCCGACGAACTTCCTGCTGATGCATGCGATGGGACCAAACGTAGCAGGAGTCATCGGAACAGCCGTTGTGGCAGGAACCTTTATGGCGATATTCGGTGTGAAATAAGTTCGAGGAGGAGATTGAAATGGCAGAGAAAAAACCAATTAAAATA
>ERZ1643246.2609-NODE-2609-length-16800-cov-65.762138_pt1 | contig 16800 bp, 17 predicted proteins | sample MGYA00579265_ERZ1643246 | MGnify/ENA primary metagenome ERZ1643246 (study PRJEB29033, sample SAMEA4952261) | chicken gut metagenome | biome: Broiler Chicken; feature: Gastrointestinal Tract; material: Caecum | place: Ireland | collected 2018 | study: Broiler...
GAAAGGGATGCCCCTTCCCTATAAATCTAAAAATTCATAGTTTTGGGACACCCTCCTGCTTTTATGTCTGAATATTCTGATGTCAGGGATTATGGGAGCGCCCGGCCCGGGACTACGGTCTCACAGGATGAAATTCACAAAGAGATTCCCCGACCGTCCCTGCTGGATTTATTTAATGACAACACCCTGAAAAGCTTCGGTCAGCAGACTGTCGCTTGCTTCCGCGCATGCATCTCCGCAGATTTCAATATAGATCAGAAACATTGTGTGGTCATCCGCTTCCGTCCATCCATAATATTTCATGTATTTCGTAAAATAAGAATAAGTGTAATTGTGCTTTACCCAGGATACAGTCATTCCGTTGACATCTGCAGTCTGCACAGGAGAGATTTCTACATCACTGTATCGGTCTTCCTGGTACTGCCCGTCATCTGTCGCGGATTTTTCAACCTCTTCTTTTGTGGCGTCCTCCACAAAGGAATACTGAATGTGAGTATAATCTGTATCCTCTTCTTCCGAATTATGGGTTATAAGATAGTTAGTTGCTGAGATGTTATAGACCTGATCCGGAAGCAATTGAATATCGGCAGAATGGAGAGTGCTGTAAGTACCAATCGTATAGTTGCCGTTTTCGTCCGGGATACCTGCTTTTGACTTACGGATTTTTTCCATCAGGGCAATATATTCCGGATTGTCTTCCAGATCCTCTTCGGAACTGCTTTCTGTCTGCGGTTGTTCGGAACTGCCGGTAACTGCCGCTTTTTCCTCCGCTGCGCTTTGTGCATCCGCCTGTGCCGCGCCATTATTTGCGCACCCGGACATAGCCAGCGCCCATCCGAAGGCAAGTATCCAGACTAAAAATTTCTTTTTCATAATTTTCTTCTCCCTTTCTTTCGATTTAGCTGCCGCTTAAAAAATCTCAAGAGTCAAAAACACGGTTGATCTGCCGGACAGGAAAATTATTCCGGATAGACCAGACGGTCCGGAGTAATGGGGTACAGAACCTGATCCAGGTATTTTCTGGCCAGATAGCGGGCCATGTTCAGGTTCATATCCAGATAGTTGCCGCAGTCCCTGGGGGAAGCTCCGGGGATCTCGCCCTCAAAGTCACGGACAAATTCATAGGTGCGGATTATCAGAGGAAGAATCTCCTCCGCTGTATAGTCCCCGGCCACCAGCAGGTAAAAACCTGTGCGGCAGCCCATGGGTCCGAAATATACGATGCGTCCGCCGAATTCCGGATCATTCCGGAGAAAGGTGGCAGCCAGGTGCTCAATGGCATGTACCTCCGCCGTATTCATGACAGGTTCCTCATTGGGAGATGTCATGCGCAGGTCAAAGGTGGTGACGGTCTCGGCGCCGATCTGGTCTTTTCTGGATACATAGACGCCGGGCTGCAGTTTTATGTGGTCGATGGTAAAACTTGCGATTTTTTCCATGGAATTCCTCCTGAATAGATAGTTTTGCGAAGTGCGGTTCGAGGCAGCAGTCTGCCTGTAACCGTTTCTTTATTTTATACAGTTTTAAGGGGAAAGTCAACGGCTTAGAGGGCAGACGGTTTGACTTTCAAAGCATGAAATGCTAAACTGGTAAAGAACAAAGCAGACAAAAATGTGGGAAAACGGAAAGGATTTTCTGAAAGAAGAATAGATTGAGCAGGAAGGTGAGAGTATGACGATTGAAGAACTGTTAAAAGTATTAGAGATGCAGGAAGAGATCCTGCAGTTTTCGCATTTTACCCATGCGGATGCATGGGAACTTGGAAATATGATCGTAATGGAGGCCAGAAGACGCAGCACGCCGGTGGCCCTGAAAATCCGCATGAACAGCGGGCAGATGATCTATCAGTATGATTTTGACGGGATCACGCCCTATACAGACGCTCTGGCAGACAGAAAGCTGAATGTGGTGGGCCAAATGGAAACCAGCAGCCTTCACCTTCATATGCTGCTGAGGCAGAATCAGGAGAATCTGGCTGATATGGGACTGGATTCCCGGCTCTATGCCGACTGCGGCGGCGGTTTTCCCATCCGTGTGGAGGATGTAGGCGTCGTGGGGGCAGTCGCGGCGGCCGGAGTCAATCATGTGGCGGACCATGATCTGCTGGTCAAGTGTATCAGCAAATACCTTCACATTGATGAAGTCCCGAGAATACGGGCGGTATAAATAATCAGGACCGGTCCAGCCAGGACTGCATGTCTGAGGGAAGCGGTGCGGTAAAACGCATCGCTTTTTTTGTGATGGGATGAGTAAATTCCAGGGCGTATGAGTGCAGAGCCTGCCGGGCCATGGGAAAGCTGACGCCCCGATGGTAGAGGCTTTCTCCCAGAAGAGGATGGCCGATAGCGGCCATATGGACCCTGATTTGGTGGGTCCGGCCGGTTTCCAGATGGAGCTCCAGATAGGAATATCCCGGAAACCAGGCCAGCGTCTGATAGTGAGTGACAGCCGGCGCGCCGTGTTCCCAATCCGGACACCGCTCGATGATCGACCCGGGCCGGCGGCCGATGGGAATGCGGACCGTGCCGGAGGGCGCTGTGCGGCCCAGGACCAGAGCGCGGTATGTGCGCCGGATATTCCGGCCGGCCATCTGGGCAGACAGCAGAGAAGCGCTTAAGGGATGAAGGGCCGCGGTCAGCAGGCCGGTGGTGTCGCGGTCCAGCCGGTTGATGCAGTGAAACGCGAAGGGTTCGCCCTTCTGTGAAAAATACAGCGCCAGACCGTTGGCCAAAGTGTTTGTATAATTCCCGGGAGGGGGGTGGACCGGAACCCCGGCAGGCTTGTCGATCACAAGAAGATCGTCATCCTGGTAAACGATGGAAAAATCCACCGGAGCAGGCAGGATTTTGCCGTCAGTTTCCGGTTCAGGGAAATACACAGTAAGAAGATCTCCGGGCCGGAGAACATAATTCGTAAAAACCGGGAGGCCGTTTGCCAGGATCCGTCCGCCTTTCTGTTTCAGCCAGGTCATCAGATGGCGGGAAAAGCCCTGAGAACGCAGAAAAGGGCCGGCGGCTGTGCCGGCGGAAGCAGTTTCGATGAAATACTCTATTTTTTGTCTCATAAAATTAATCTTAGTGAAAAAGCCGGAAAGTGTCAATGTGTAAATTCCGGAAGGAAAGAAACATAATTAACACATTGTCGGCGCCTGATTTTCGTGCTATACTGAATTCATAGTGCGGGGCGTGAAATTGTATAGACGCAGAACCCCGGCGTCATTAAAAAATAAGATGATTCAGAAAGGAAAGAGATTTCAGATTATGGCGGATAAGTATGTGGCGTATGTGGGGACTTATACCCATGGAAGCAGCATCGGAATACATTTATACGATCTGGATGTGGAGGAGGGAACCCTTACAGAGCGCAAGGTAGTAAAGGTCAACAATTCTTCTCACATCTGCCGTTCCCTGAACGGAAAATATCTGTATTCCATTGCCGATGAAGGAGTAGAAGTATTCAAGGTGGAGCAGGACGGAGATCTGACTCCCATCAATAAAGTAGGGATAGACGGCATGAGAGGATGCTATCTGTCTGTGGATCAGACAGGGAAATACCTGTTTGTAGGCGGATATCACGATGGAAAAGTGACAGTAGTCCATACCCACAGAGATGGCCGCCTGGGCAGCATCATGGACGGAGTGTTCCACAAGGGCCTGGGCAGTGTGGCGGAGAGAAACTTCCGGCCTCATGTCAACTGTGTGGTGCCTACGCCGGAGAATAAATTTATATGCGCGGTTGACAACGGGATCGATCAGGTGAAGATCTACCGGATCACGCCCCACAACAAGCTGTCCCTGGTGGACATTCTGCGGTGTGCCAGAGAGTCGGGGCCGAGGCTGCTGCTCTTCAGCCGGGACGGACGGTTTGCCTATCTTCTGTATGAACTCTCAAATACTGTGGATGTGTTTACGTATACCTGCGTGAAGACCCCGGTATTTGAAAAGATCCAGACCGTCAGCACCACTTCTGACAATGTGGACCAGAAGCATGACGCGGCGTCCGGCATGTGTTTTTCACCGGACGGAAAATATCTGTTTACATCCACCGCGGGTGACAATACCGTAGCCATGTTCAGCATCGACCAGGAGACAGGCATGCTGACCAAGGAATTCGCGCTTCCCATCAGCGGCGAATATCCAAAGGACATTGCGATGTTTCCGGACGGAAAACACATCGCGGTAGTAAACCACGAATCGAATTCCATTACAACCTTTACAGTGGACTATGATAAAAAGGTATTGGTGATGAAGGGGAAACCCATGAAAGTGGAAACTCCCAACTGTATCTTGATCACGCGGGAAGGCGTATAAAAAGACAGAACAGGCTGTCCCAGAGATCCCGGCAGAAGGCCGGTGATCCGGGGCAGCCTGATGATATTTGGACAGAAGTGTTAAGAAATAAGAGATAGGATCAGCGGTTTTCGAGGAGATCAGCTAATTCTTCGATGCTGACCTTTTTGTCCTCCATCAGCTGCTGGAGCTGCTCCAGCTTAAGCTGGGAAATCTGTTCCGCGATTTCATCCTCTTCATCGGAAAGTTTATTTATCTCATCTGCCAGAGAAAGCTTTTTGTTCTCCAGAATCTCGTATTTTTTTGTGAGAGCTTCGATTTGTTTGGCGAAATTTTTAGGTCTGGCCATAGGACACCTCCTGTGTTTTTCTTTGATTATAGCACGGATCGGGACAGCCTGCCACCCAGGGTCCGGGGAAAAATAAAAATTACAGTTCTGACAGGGAGAACAGGGTTAAAAGTTCTTTGGGATGCCGGATGGTATAATCCGGGTGCTCCGCCTGGCCGAAGCCGTAGGAGGCGAATACAAAAGGCACGCCTGCCTGCTTTGCGGAGGAGGCATCCAGAGCGGTATCGCCTACATAAATTCCGTGCTTCAGGCCGAAGCGTTCGGAGAGGATCCGGATATTGTCCGCTTTTGGAAGACCGGTGTCTCCGGGGCAGAGGTGGCCGGAAAAAAACGGCTGAAGCTTGGTGGATTCCAGAAATAGTTCAATATAGCCGGCCTGGCAGTTGCTGACAATGAAGAGAGGAAATTTTCCGGAAAGGGTTTTTACCGTTTCTTCTATCCCTTCATACGGGGCGGGCGGGCACAGGCGGAGAACTTCCTCCTCCGCGGCATAGCATTTTTCCAGAAGCTCTGCCTGCCGGGCGGGAGAGCAGTCATGAAACAGGATCGCGCCGATTTCCTTCAGCATCTTGCCGAACAGTTTTTTCAGATCATCCCCGGTGACATGAAGTCCGCAGATGTCCGGTTCTCCGGCAAACAGCTGATTCCAGCGGCCGGCGATTACCTCAGTGGCATCCCAGAGGGTGCCGTCTACGTCAAAAATAATACCGTCTGCAGTCATAGTTTTTCTTCCTTTCTGCTCAACAGGATATCACAGAACCCGGGTCTGAGCCAGAAAAATCTTAAAATCCATATATTTATTTTGATTTTTTTATGATTTTATGGCATGATAAAAAGGAATGCTGACAGAGATTGCGGGTGAAGGAATGCTGGAAGAAGTTGTCGTTCCGTTTTTAGACTGGTACAGGGAGAATAAAAGAGATCTTCCCTGGAGAAAAGACAGAAATCCATATTATATCTGGGTGTCGGAGATCATGCTCCAGCAGACCAGGGTGGAGGCGGTAAAGCCGTACTTTGAAAATTTTGTCCGGGAACTTCCGGATGTTCCGGCTCTGGCGGCCTGCCCGGAAGAGCGGCTGCTGAAGCTGTGGGAGGGACTTGGATATTACAACCGGGTCCGGAATATGCAGAAGGCGGCGGCGGTCGTGACAGAACAGTACAGCGGGATCCTTCCCGCGGATTACCGGGCGCTGCTGGATCTGCCCGGGATCGGAAGCTATACGGCCGGAGCTGTGGCGTCTATTGCCTACGGAATACCGGAGCCGGCTGTGGACGGAAATGTTCTGCGGGTCCTGGCCCGGATCCGGACAGATGAAAGAGATATGAGCCGGCAGTCTGTGCGCAGGGGCATCGAAGAGGAACTTCGGAAGATCATGCCGGCAGACGCACCCGGAGAATTTAATCAGGCGCTTATGGAGATCGGCGCGGTGATCTGTCTTCCGGGGGGAGCGCCGCGCTGTGAAGCGTGTCCTGCCCGCGGGATCTGCAGGGCTGAGAGCGCGGGAACACAGCGTATGTATCCGGTCAGGAAGGAAAAAAAGCCCAGGCGGATCGAGGAGAAGACCGTCCTGCTGATTCTGGACGGTGAGAAGGCCGCCCTGAAAAAGCGTCCTTCCCGGGGACTTCTGGCGGGAATGTATGAATTTCCCAACCTGCCTGGACAGCTGAAGGAAGAGGAAGTCCTGGATCAGGTCCGCGGGTTTGGCCTGATGCCGCTGCATATACGGAGACTGACAGAGGCAAAGCATATTTTTTCCCATGTGGAATGGCATATGACCGGATACGCGGTCCGGGTGGCGTCTTTGGACGCGTCCAGCGGGGAAGATCTGCTTTTGGTCCCGGTAAATGAGATCCGCGCCAGATATCCGGTGCCTTCAGCCTTTGAGGCTTACGCGGATTATATCAATCTGCATCTGGGAGCAGAGAAAAAAATACAGAGGATGGAAAAATGAAATTATTATCAGTAGCAGTGCCCTGTTATAATTCAGAAGCATATATGAGAAAATGTATCGATTCTCTTTTGGAAGGCGGGGACGATGTGGAGATCCTGATCGTGGATGACGGCTCCACAAAAGACGCCACTCCGGAGATCGCCGATGAATACGCGGCGAAGTATCCGGGAATTGTCAAGGCGATCCATCAGGAAAACAAGGGCCACGGCGGCGCGGTAAATACCGGCCTGGCCAATGCCAGCGGGCTTTATTTCAAAGTGGTGGACAGCGATGACTGGGTCAATCCGGAGGCTTACAGGGAGATCCTGAAAACTCTGGACGAGATAACCAGAGGGCCGAGAAATGTGGATGTTCTGTTCGCGAACTATGTGTATGAAAAGGAGGGAGCGGCAAAAAAACGGGTCATGCGCTATACCAAGTCCTTTCCTGTGGGAAGGATTTTCGGATGGGAGGATATAAAACGTCTGGGGCCGAGCCATTATGTTTTGATGCATTCCCTGATTTTCCGCACGGAACTTTTAAAAGAGTGCGGCCTGAAACTGCCGGAGCATACATTTTATGTAGACAACCTGTTTGCCTTCATTCCCTTCCCTTCGGTAAAGACCATGTATTATCTGGATGTGAATTTTTACCGGTATTTTATCGGCAGAGCGGATCAGTCTGTGAATGAGACAGTCATGATCAGCCGCCTGGATCAGCAGCTGCGGGTCAATAACCGGATGATCGATTTTATGGGAGAGCAAAAGGGCCTTAAGCCGAATCAGAAGGAATTCATGATCCATTCTCTGGCCATTATCATGACGGTTTCATCAATTATGCTGATCCGCTCCGGAACGGAGGAAAGTCTGCGCAAAAAGAGAGAACTCTGGACTAATCTGAAGAAAAAGGATCTGGGCGTCTTTTTGAAGATCCGCTGGGGAGTGGTGGGGTCTGTGATGAATCTTCCCGGAAAGGGAGGACGCAGACTGTCTGTCTATGGATATAAACTTTGTCAGAAAATATACGGATTTAACTGATCCCGTCCGGTTTGAGTCGGGATGCGGCATCATAAATTAGGAGGAGAGAAAAAAACATATGGAAGTTGATTTAGGTCAGTTGCGTATGCCCTGCACCTGCGGCAGGGCTCACAGAATATCCGTCAAAGGAATCTGGATCGAGGAAGGAGCCTCCCGGAGGCTGTATGAAATGCTGACGGAGGGTGAACTGAGAGAGTTTACCGCGCCTGTCATTGTGTGGGATGAAAACACCAGCGAGGCAGTAGAGGAGAAAATGGAGGATGTGGTGGAAATCTGCCAGGAAATCTGCCTTTCCGGGAAAAATCTCCGGGCGGATGACCGAAGCGTGGAAATCCTGGAAGAAACACTGCCGGATGAGGCGGACCTGATTCTGGCTGTGGGAGCAGGGACGATCCATGATCTGAGCCGCTATGTGGCTTATGAACGCCGGATTCCCTTTATTTCCGTGCCTACGGCTGCGTCTATGGATGGCTTTGTGTCCTCGGATTCCTTTTTGTACTGGAAAGGGGAGAGAAAGCGCTTTCAGGCGGAAAGCCCTCTGTATGTGTTCGCGGATACAGATATTTTCGCGAAAGCGCCGTACCGCCTTACGGCTTCCGGAATTTCCGAGGTGCTGGGAAGGTATATCTGTCTGGCAGACTGGAGGATCGCCCACCTTGTAACCCGGGAATATATCTGCGGGGAAATCTGCGATATGGAATACAGGGCGCTGAAAGATGTGGCGAGACATCTGGACGACATCCGGGAAAGGGACGAGGATGGCTGCGAGAGACTGATGTACGCGCTGCTTCTGACCGGACTGGCTGAGCAGATGGCAGAGAGCCGCCGGCCGGCTGCCTGCGCCGAGCACCATATGGCTATGCTGTGGGATCTTGAAGTGATCAACGGACCGACAGACGCTCTGTACGGGGAAAAGATCGGAGCTGCCGCTCTGATCCTGGAAGAATATTACGCCCGTTTCAGAGAGGCGATCGAGGAGGGAAGATGCCGGGTTGTGCCGTATCAGAAGACAGATCCTTCTTATTTCAGGGAAAAATTCGGAGACGGCAGACTGTGTGAGGCCATTCTTCGGGAAAACACTCCGGATCCTCTGCTGGACGTAGACGGGATGCGCCTGCTTCAGGTTCTGCCGGAGATCGCCAAGATCCTGGACGACATTCCCTCCGGAGAGAAACTGAAAGATATGATGGAAGAAGGCGGCTGCCGCCAGACGATCGGACAGATATCCCTTTCCGGACGGATGGTCCGGGACGCGCTGGAGTTGGCTCCCTATGTTCAGAGAAGCCTGAGTTTTCTGCACATTACCAAGATGCTTGCGATTTCGGAGGAATAAAATGCGGGTTGGAACAGGATATGACGTACATCGGCTGGCGGAGGGAAGAAAACTGATCTTGGGCGGCGTGGAGATCCCTTTTGAAAAGGGTCTGCTGGGCCATTCTGACGCGGATGTGGCGGTCCACGCCCTGATGGACGCTCTTTTGGGCGCCGCTGCCCTGAAGGATATCGGATACCATTTTCCGGATACGGATCCAAAGTACAGCGGCATTTCCAGCATGGAGCTTTTGAAAGAGGTGCGCAGGATGCTGGAAGAAAAAATGTACCTGATTGAAAATGTTGATGTGACGATCATCGCTCAGCGTCCGAAGCTGCGGCCTTACCTGGATCGGATGGAGGAGAATGTGGCCGCCGCCCTGAAACTTCAGAGAGACCAGGTGAACATCAAGGCGACGACAGAAGAGGGCCTTGGATTTACCGGCGCTATGGAGGGAATCGCGGCGCAGGCTGTCTGCGCCCTGGTATCTGCGCTGGACGGTATAGCGGACGACAGAATGGGGCATCCTTGCAGCAGATGCAGCGGATATTCCGGAAAAATTGAAGAGGAAGGTTGACTTGCGGGCGTAAGGTATGCTAAGATGTTGCGGACAAGGGAGTAGTCGGCACATATGTGTGACAGAGTCAACACACGGATGAGGAATCCTGGCTTTGTTTGAAATGACGAGACTTATCTGCATGGCAGATAAGTCTCTTTTGCACCCCGGGAAATTTTCCGGACAGGCTGCCGGCGGAAACTCCCAGGATAAAAGGGGCAATAAAATGAAGGAGGAACTGTGAATGAAAGAGTACCTGTCAGGCACTGAGAAAGTACTGCAGGAGCAGCATTCCGGAAGCAGCGGCCTGAGTTCGGCGGAAGCCTCCAGGAGACTGGAACAGTACGGGAAAAACAAGCTGAAAGAAGGAAAAAAAGAAAGTCTGATCCACAAGTTCTTTATGGAACTGAAAGACCCGATGATCATTATCCTGATCGCGGCGGCGGTGATTTCGGGGATCACAGCGGTGTATTCCGGAGAATCTTTTGCGGATGTGATCATTATCATGATCGTGGTCATTATCAACGCAGTGCTGGGCGTTGTCCAGGAAAGCAAGGCGGAAAAAGCCATCGCGGCTCTGCAGGAGATCGCGGCGGCCACATCGAAGGTGCTGCGGGACGGAAAACAGATCACTGTCCGCAGCGAGGAACTGGTGCCCGGTGACGTGGTGATCCTGGAAGCCGGCGATGCGGTGCCGGCCGACGGAAGGATTCTGGAGAGCGCCAGTATGAAGATCGAGGAGGCTGCGCTGACCGGAGAATCTGTGCCGGCCAATAAGATCGACGGTGTGCTGGAACTGGGAGACAGAAAGGACATTCCCCTGGGCGACCGGAAAAATATGTGCTATATGGGCAGCACGGTTGTTTACGGACGGGGCAGGGCAGTCATCACCGGGACGGGCATGAATACAGAGATGGGAAAGATCGCTGACGCTCTGCAGAACGCGAAGGATGAGGCTACCCCCCTTCAGAGAAAGCTGAATCAGCTCAGCAAGATCTTAAGCGTGCTGGTGCTGGTGATCTGCGCGGTGATCTTCGCGGTGGATCTGATCCGCTCCTACCCGGCGATTACCGGCGAGGGAATGCTGGACACCTTTATGGTGGCAGTTTCTCTGGCCGTGGCGGCAATCCCCGAGGGCTTGGCGGCAGTGGTGACCATTGTGCTTTCCATCGGCGTTACGAATATGTCCAGGAGAAACGCCGTAATCCGGAAGCTGACGGCTGTAGAGACGCTGGGCTGCACCCAGGTCATCTGCTCCGATAAGACAGGGACACTGACCCAGAATAAAATGACAGTGGTCGAGCATGCCGCTGATGATGAGAGGCAGCTGGCGCTGGCTATGGCCCTGTGCTCCGACGCGGAGATGGGAGAGAAGGACGAGGCAGTGGGAGAGCCCACAGAGTGCGCTCTGGTCAATGATGCTTTTAAGATGGGAATGAACAAAAAGGATCTGAAAGAAGCGTATCCCAGAAAGGGAGAGGCTCCTTTTGATTCCGGGCGGAAGATGATGTCCACCCTGCACCGGACAGAAGACGGCCATATCGTACAGTTTACAAAGGGAGCTCCCGATGAGGTGCTGAAGCGCTGTACGGCTGTCTGGAAAGGCGGAAAGGCAGTTCCCATGACAGAAGAACTGCGCCGGGAAATCCTGGAGGCCAATAAAAATATGGCGGACAGGGCGCTGCGGGTGCTCTGCGCGGCCCGCAGGGATTGGGCGGAGATGCCGGAGTCCTGCGAACCGGAATTCCTGGAGCAGGATCTCTGCTGCCTGGGCCTGTCCGGAATGATCGATCCGGTGCGCCCGGAGGTTATTCCTGCGATCCAGGAGTGCCGGGAGGCGGGAATCCGTCCGGTAATGATCACCGGCGACCACAAAGACACGGCGGCGGCCATCGCTAAAGAACTGGGGATCATCCAGGACGCCGGACAGGCCATTACCGGAGCGGAACTGGATGAATTCAGCGATGAGGAGCTGGATCAGAAGATTGAGGAATACTCTGTCTATGCCAGAGTGCAGCCGGAACACAAAGTGCGCATCGTAAAAGCCTGGAAGGCCAGAGGAAAGATCACGGCCATGACCGGAGACGGAGTCAACGACGCTCCCTCTATTAAAAGCGCGGATATCGGCGTGGGAATGGGAATTACAGGCACGGATGTCACAAAAAATGTGGCGGATATGGTTTTGGCGGACGATAATTTCGCGACAATCGTGTCGGCGGTTGAGGAAGGCCGAAGGATCTACGACAATATCCGGAAGGCTATTCAGTTCCTTCTGGCCTCCAATCTGGCAGAGGTCCTGGCAGTCTTTATGGCTACCATGCTCGGATTTACTATCCTGCGGCCGGTGCATCTTCTGTGGATCAACCTAATCACCGACTGCTTCCCGGCCCTGGCTCTGGGAATGGAGAAGAGCGAGAGCGATATCATGAAACGGAAGCCCAGAGATCCGAAAGACGGAATTTTTGCCGGGGGCATGGGATTTGACGTAGTTTTCCAGGGCGTGGTGGTTACGGTCATGGTGCTGCTGTCCTATTTTATCGGCCATTACGTGGAGTCCGGCGTCTGGGAGATACGGGCCAGCGCCGACGGAATGACAATGGCGTTCCTGACTCTGTCCATGATCGAAATCTTCCATTCCTTTAACATGCGTTCCAGACGCCAGTCGATTTTCCGCATGCACAGCCACAATCTCTGGCTGTGGGGAGCTATGATCCTGTCCCTGCTGTGCACGACCCTGGTCATCGAAGTGCCTTTCCTGGCCAGAGCCTTCCAGTTTGAGCATATTTCGATTCCGGAATATCTGATCGCTATGTCTCTGGCTGTCGTCATCATTCCTATTATGGAAGTGACAAAGCTGATCCAGCGAAGGATCGAGGCGGGAAAGAAACAGGCTTGACAAATCGGAGGATTGTGCATACACTAAACAGTGGATAAAGGTCAAAGGCCTGGAAGGGATAGAGTAACAGACACCGGACGCTGACAGAGAGGACCGCCGCCGGCTGAGAGCGGTCTATCGGTACGGACTGCGAAAGTGCATCCCGGAGCCGGCCGGGCGAATCAGAGAACAGTAGCCCGGCACGTGAGCGCGCGTTAAGCGCCGGAGTGGAGAACATTTCGTTTTCAAATAAAGTGGAACCGCGGGAGAACCCGTCTTTATAAAAGACAGGGTTCTCCTTTTGTGTTGGAGCAAAGCCGGCTGTCCCTGCCTGTGCCAGAGGAAAACGCCGGATGCAGAAAGGAGGAAAAACAGTGGGGCTGCGCAGAGATATGCAGGAGCAGTTTGAGGTGATACGGGAGAGGGATCCGGCCATCAAGTCCCCGAGAGAAGTTTTGCTGTATCCGTATTTTTGGGTCTTGCGAAAATACAGGAAAGCCCATAAACTATATCTGAAAGGCCATTTTTACCGGGCAAGAAAAATTTCTCAGAAAGCGGCCAGAAAATGGGGAATAGAAATTCATCCGGGAGCCACCATCGGCAAAGGATTGTTTATTGACCACGGGGCCGGAGTGGTGATCGGAGAGACTGCGGTGATCGGAGACAATGTCACTTTGTACCAGGGGGTAACTCTGGGCGGTACGGGAAAGGAAAGCGGCAAGCGCCATCCCACGCTCTGCGACAATGTAATGGTCAGCGCCGGCGCAAAGCTGCTGGGCTCCTTTACTGTAGGGGAAAATTCCAAGATCGGCGCGGGCAGCGTGGTTTTGGAGGAGGTTCCGCCCAACTGTACGGTAGTGGGAGTTCCGGGCCGGGTAGTGCGCAGAGGAAACCAGAAGATCCCCAGAGAAACCATGGATCAGGGACATCTGCCGGATCCGGTAAAAGAAGATATCAATGTTCTGCAGAAGGAAAATTCGGAACTGGTGAACAGAGTGCTTGAACTGGAAGAGGAACTGAGAAACTGCCCCGGAAGAAAAAAGCTGAAAGAGCTGGAAAGGAAAATGAAGAAGGATGAAGCTGTATAATACATTGACCAGAAAAAAAGAAGAATTCGTTCCTCTGAAAGAGGGAAAGGTAAGCATGTATGTCTGCGGGCCTACGGTTTACAATCTGATCCATATCGGAAACGCCAGGCCGATGATCGTTTTTGATACGGCCAGAAGATATATGGAGTATAAGGGATATGAAGTGAATTATGTCTCTAATTTTACGGATGTAGACGACAAGATCATTGCCCGGGCCAACCAGGAGGGGGTTTCCGCCGAGGAGATCTCAACCCGCTATATCGCGGAGTGCAAAAAGGATATGGAAGCCATGAATGTGCGCCCGGCTACTGTCCATCCCCAGGCCACCCATGAGATCCAGGGGATGATCGATATGATCCAGACGCTGGTGGACAAAGGATACGCCTACAATGTAGATGGGACCGTTTATTTCCGCACCAGAAAATTTGCGGAGTACGGAAAGCTTTCCCACAAAAACCTGGATGACTTGAGATCCGGCGGCCGTTCGCTGCTGGTGACCGGAGAGGATCAAAAGGAAGATCCGCTGGATTTTGTGCTCTGGAAGCCTAAAAAAGAGGGAGAGCCCTCCTGGAAGGCTCCATGGAGCGACGGCAGGCCCGGCTGGCATATCGAGTGCTCCGAGATGGCGAAAAAATATCTGGGAGAGGAAATTGACATCCATGCCGGAGGGGAAGACCTGATTTTCCCCCATCATGAAAATGAGATTGCTCAGAGCGAGTGCTGCAACGGGAAACCCTTTGCCCGTTATTGGCTCCACAACGCGTTTTTGAATATTGACAACCGGAAAATGAGCAAATCTCTGGGCAACTTCTTTACTGTAAGAGAAATCGGAGAAAAATACGACCTGCAGGTGCTGCGGTTTTTTATGCTTTCCGCCCACTACCGCAGCCCGCTGAATTTCAGCGCGGATATTATGGAATCTTCCAAGAATGCCCTGGAGAGAATCATTACTGCGGCAGATAACCTGAAGAGACTGGAAAGTTCCGCGAAAGAGGAAAAGCTTTCAGCGCAGGAGCAGAAAAAGCTGGAAGAGATGCAGGGATTCCGCCGGAAATTCGAGGAGGCCATGGATGACGACCTGAATACCGCCGATGCCATTGCCGCGGTTTTTGAACTGGTGAAATTTGCCAATACGGAAGCTTCCGGAGAGGGAAGCCGGGAGTTTGCCGCCGCTTTAAGAAAGGAAATCCAGGAATTGTGCGGCATTCTGGGGCTTAAGGCAGAGCGCCGCCAGGAGGTTTTGGATGAAGAAGTGGAACAAATGATCCGGGAGCGGCAGGCGGCCAGAAAGGCCAGAGATTTCGCCAGAGCGGACGCGATCCGGGACGAGCTCCTTTCCAGGGGGATTATCCTGGAGGATACCAGAGAAGGTGTCAAATGGAAGAGAGCATAGAGTATCTGAAGCAGCTGTTTGATCTGCCGCGGGTTCAGCCGAAACAGTATTCCCCGCTGACACTGGCCTATATCGGGGACGCTGTGTATGAGCTGGTGATCCGGACCATTTTAGTGAGCCGGTCCAATACACAGGTAAATAAACTGCATCACAGAGCCAGCAGCCTGGTAAAGGCCCAGAAACAGTCGCAGATGATCCAGGTGCTGGAGCCGCATTTTACACCGGAAGAAGAGCATATCTACAAGCGGGGGAGAAATGCCAAATCTTATACCTCCGCGAAAAATGCCAGTATTACAGACTACCGCAGGGCCACAGGCTTTGAGGCCGTGATAGGGTATCTTTATCTGAAAGGGGAATTTGGAAGAATGCTGGATCTGATTAAACTGGGGATTGCCCCGGGGGAGGCACAGGAATAGAGATGGTACAGACAGGAAAAGAGGAAAAAAATCGGGTGGAGGGCAGGAATCCGGTGCTGGAGGCGCTCCGTTCCGGCCGCAGTGTCGATAAAATCTATGTACAGGCAGGTCTCCAGGACGGACCGATCCAGACTATCCTGCGGGAGGCGGGCAAGAGGGATGCTGTGGTTACTTTTGTCACCAGGGAACGGCTGAATCAGATGTCCGAAACAGGAAATCATCAGGGAGTGATCGCCTCTGTGGCCTCCTATCAGTACGCGTCTGTGGAGGAAATCCTCCAGAGAGCCGAGGAAAAGGGGGAGCCTCCGTTTCTGATCCTTCTGGATGAGATCGAGGATCCCCACAATCTGGGAGCGATTATCCGGACTGCTAATCTGGCCGGAGCGCATGGGGTGATCGTCACCAAGCACAGGGCCGCGGGCCTGACCGCCACAGTGGCAAAGGCTTCAGCCGGGGCAGTTAATTATACGCCGGTGGCCAAGGTCACAAATCTTTCCAATACCATAGACAGCCTGAAGAAGCGAGGTCTCTGGTTTGTCTGCGCGGATATGGGAGGAACACGGATGTATGACCTGGATCTGAGAGGCCCTATCGGTCTTGTGATCGGAAATGAGGGCACCGGCGTAGGACGCCGGGTCCGGGAAAAGTGTGATTATATCGCGTCGATTCCCATGAAGGGGCAGATCGATTCTTTAAACGCGTCTGTAGCGGCCGGCGTTCTTGCTTATGAGATCGTCAGGCAGAGAGGATAGAATGAAGGATTACGGAGATTATTCGGACGAAGAGCTGATTGCCATGCTCCGCCGGGGAGAGACAGAGGTCGGCGATTATCTGATGGACAAATATAAACCGCTGGTGCGCCGCAAGGCCAGGGCTTTGTACCTGGCCGGAGGCGATCAGGAGGATCTGCTGCAGGAAGGAATGCTGGGGCTTTTTAAGGCGGTGCGGGAGTATCAGCCGGAAAAAGAGGCCTCTTTCCAGACATTTGCCGGAATCTGTGTTTCCAGGCAGATGTATTCGGCCGTGGCCTCCTCCCGGAGAATGAAGCATCTTCCGCTGAATAGTTCTATTTCTCTCAGTGAACTGGAGGAAAATCAGGAGGAATACAATCTCCGGACGGTGGACAGTCCGGAGTCGATTTTTCTGGACCAGGAAGCGGCTGAAATGCTGGAAAAGAAAATATGGAGCAGCTTAAGCCCCTTTGAGCGGAATGTGCTGAAACTGTATCTGAAGGGTATGGATTATCTGCAGATTGCCGGCAGCCTGGAGCGCCCGGCCAAGTCCATTGACAACGCGCTTCAGAGGATCCGGGCGAAGGTAAGCCAGTTTTTAAAAAACAGATAAAAAAATAAAAAATAAGGCTTGACATTTTGGAAAGCTTTTGGTAGAATTCTTTCTTGTGATGAGCAATCACAAAACGCTGCTGTGGCTCAGGTGGTAGAGCGTCGCCTTGGTAAGGCGGAGGTCACGAGTTCAAGTCTCGTCAGCAGCTTTCGCACGGAAGTATAGCTCAGCTGGGATGAGCGTTCGCCTCACACGCGAGAGGTCAGGGGT
>ERZ1643246.2610-NODE-2610-length-16797-cov-9.350854_pt1 | contig 16797 bp, 12 predicted proteins | sample MGYA00579265_ERZ1643246 | MGnify/ENA primary metagenome ERZ1643246 (study PRJEB29033, sample SAMEA4952261) | chicken gut metagenome | biome: Broiler Chicken; feature: Gastrointestinal Tract; material: Caecum | place: Ireland | collected 2018 | study: Broiler...
CTCCGAGATTATGAGGATCCTCAATTCCATCCAGAAGGATCAGAAACGGATCTTCACCCCTCTCTTCTGCAAGTTTCAGCATATCTTCTATCTCTGAATAATCATAGGCTGCAGCATATGCAACCACCCCCTGATGTTTTCCTGTCTGGGACAACTGATTGAGCCGTTCTCTGCTTACAAAGCTCAGAAGAGCTCCATGCTTTTTTGCTTCACGGATAATCGTACGGACAGGGCCGTCCTGACATCCGTCCAGCACGAACAGCTTATCAATCGTCCTTCCCGAGCGGAATGCCTCCAGCACTGCATTACGTCCTTCAATAACCAGTGTATGACTGTTCTGGCTCTCTGCATTTTCTTTTTTTATATCCTGCATTACTTTTCCTCTTCCTGATTTCTTTCTTCCATACTGTGCAGACCGATCGTCACAAGCTCTGTCAGTCTTGCATACTCATGATTCAGATAGAGATAACCGATCAGTGCTTCAAACCCTGTCGCCCTTCGGTAATCGGTAATCGACTGGTTTTTGGCCGGAGTAACACTTCTGGCATTTCGGCCTCTGCGGTATACCGCGTGCTCCTGCTCTGTCAGATGTTCCTGCATGGAACGCATCATATACGACTGGGATGAAGCCTGCACATAACGGCTTGTCTCCTCATGCAGCTTATGCACCTGCCGGTTTCCCTTTCCTGCCACCATCAGTTTAATAATAAGATCAAATACACAGTCGCCGATATAGGCAAGCACAAGCGGTGAAACACTCCTCGGATCAGCCTGTGCCATACCGGGAATTTCAGCAATATAATGCTCCAATCCGTATTCTACGCTTTTTTCCATTTTACCCCTTCTCTTGTATCCTCAAGAATGATTCCTTTCGCAAGAAGTTCATCCCTGATCTGGTCAGCCAGTGCAAAGTTTTTCTCTTTTCTCGCCGCCTGTCTCTTCTCAATCAGTGCCTCAATATCCTCATCCAATATTTCTTCCTTTTTATCAATGATGATTCCAAGGACATCTGTCAGCCTGAAAAGCGTTTTATAAAGGCTGTCAAGATACTCCCTGGATCTGTTTCCATCTGCAGTCGTATTAATAAATTTGACCAGATCAAATACAGATGCAATCGCATCCGCTGTGTTAAAGTCATCGTCCATGGATTTCTCAAATCCTTGAACATACTCCTCCGATTTGTTAAGCAGATCTCTCTCTTCATCCGTCAGTGTTTCGTTTCCGGCATTTTTTGAGAGAAATCTCAGATTCTCTGCCGCTGTAAGAATACGCTCGAGGCTGGTCTTCGCCGACTCCATCAGTTCTGCGCTGAAGTTAAGCGGGCTCCTGTAATGTGCGCTCAGCATAAAGAAACGCAGAACCTGGAGATCATACTTTTCACTGATCTCACGCACAGTAAAGAAATTCCCCAGTGATTTTGACATCTTGCGGTTATCAATATTGAGAAAGCCGTTGTGCATCCAGTACTTTGCAAATTCTTTCCCATTGGCTGCCTCGCTCTGTGCAATCTCATTTTCATGATGCGGGAAGATGAGATCCTCTCCTCCTGCGTGAATATCAATCTGCTCTCCGAGATATTTCTTGGACATCTCGGAACACTCGATATGCCATCCCGGCCGTCCTTCGCTCCACGGTGACTCCCATGCCGGTTCTCCTTCTTTTTTGGGTTTCCAGAGAACAAAATCCAGCGGATCTTCCTTTTCATCCTCTCCTGTGACAAGAAGCGTTCTCTCTCCGGATCTGAGATCATCCAGATTCTTATGAGAAAGTTTTCCGTAATCCTTAAATTTTCTCGTACGGTAATATACGGTTCCTTTTTTCTCGTACGCATATCCTTTATCGATCAGAGTCTGGATCATGTCCACCATTCCGCAGATTTCCTCAGTCGCCAGAGGGTTTTTCGTCGCAGGCTTGATATTCATGGCATCCATATCCTTTTTGCACTCGGCAATATAGCGTTTGGAAATCTCATCCGCTGTTACACCCTCGTCAATCGCTTTTCTGATGATTTTATCATCCACATCAGTAAAATTGGAGACAAAGTTTACATCGTATCCCTTATATTCAAAATATCTTCTCACCGTATCAAACACAATCATAGGACGTGCATTTCCAATATGAATGAAGTTATACACGGTAGGTCCGCACACATACATTTTTACCTTTCCCTCTTCAAGAGGGACAAACTCTTCTTTTCTCTTTGACAGCGTATTATAGATTTTCATCTTCTTCTCCTTTCTTCTCTATACATCTTAATTCTTTTATAAGACTTCTGAGTTCTTTATGCAGTCTGAGATTTTCATCCTGAAGTTTTCTTATATCATTGAGCACCGGATCAGGCAGATGTATCTGATCCATATCAAGCCGTGGGACTTTCTTGTTATCCATTTTAACAATACGTCCCGGCACACCGACGACAGTACAGTTTGGAGGGACCTCTTCCAGAACAACAGAACCGGCTCCGATCTTGGAATTCTCTCCGATTGTAAATGATCCCAGAATCTTGGCACCTGCACTTACCATCACATTGTCCTCAAGAGTAGGATGTCTCTTTCCTTTCTCCTTGCCGGTTCCGCCAAGTGTCACTCCTTGATAGAGGGTAACATTATCACCGATCACAGTAGTTTCTCCAATGATAACACCACTGCCGTGGTCAATAAAAAGTCCTCTGCCGATTGTTGCTCCGGGATGTATTTCAATCCCTGTCTTGCGTGCTCCTCTCTGTGAAATCCATCTTGCCCAGAAATAATGTCCTCTCAGATAAAGTTTATGTGCCAGTCTGTATCTTAAGATCACACGGAAACTGGGATACAGGAACACTTCCATATTGGATTTGATAGCGGGATCACGCTCCCGGATCACCTGTATTTCTTCTTTTATATAAGATATTATGCCCATATTTTTCTCCTAGTCTAAAATAAAACAACTCCGCCTCATACAAGAGACGAAGTTATATCCGCGGTTCCACTCTATTTAAAAGAATCTTATTCTTTCACTCTGAATGCACATAACGCGTGCAGCACGTACCCTGCTACTTATTGCATTCACAGGATCGGCTCCCGGATGCACTTCACTTATTCTCCGCACGGGGATGCTTTCAGCCGGCGGCATCCCTTCTCTGTGAACTTCTGAATCAGCTACTCTCTCCGTTCTCCGCCTTTATCTATTTATCCGACATATAATTTATATTATGAGAATTTTCTTCGTTTGTCAACATTTTAAATTCAGACAACCTCGTTCAGAAAGATCTTTGTAAGTTTTGTAATTTTGGCAAATTCTTCGGTCAGATGGTCCGTCACAATAACTCCGTCAATCTGAGAAAGTTCTTTTTCAGATATTCTTCCGAACAAAAGATCTGTCAGCACATTCACCGGAAGTACACCCTCAGAGTCCTCTGTTTCTCTCACTTCTACGTTCTCCTCGCCGGGGCGGCTTATAATCCGCCACACACGGCTGTTCTGACGAATAATAGGATCAATCACTGCAAAAGAACAATCAACGGCAGCATCAGACTTTACGCGCAGCGTCCCCAGCAGCACTGGCAGGCAAACAATTCTCGCCATGATCAGAGAATGTTCTTTCTCTTTCATATCAGCCGGGCAGGCATACACTTTAATTTTCAGATTCTTCTGCCGCCCCTGAGATATTCTGTCCGCCGCCTCGGCAAGCTCACAAACCGAAAGCCTGAACGCATCACGGTACTGCGGAAGATACAACGGTTCACGGATCTCCAGTCCGTCTTCCGATGCGTATGCATACATTCCCACAAGGCTGCCATTATCCCGCATCAGCCGGACTCCGCCTTTCTCGCTTTGCTGTTCCATAATCATAGTCTGGTAATACGCTTCATTTCTCACAGCATATACCTGCCATTGATTTGCAAAATGCCGGTTGAAGAAATCCGTCATCTCTTCTGCATTCCATAGTGCTGCGTCTGAAAATACCATCTTCTGTGTATCTCGGTATTCTGTAACCACCTTCTCCAAACCGGTAACCGATTGCGCAGCCAGTGTTTCTCTGCACTCTTCTTCTCCGGAGACAGAATATTCCAGTTCTCCTGTATTCTGAAAATAAATAAAGCGGAAATCATACGGTGTATAAATCGCTTCAGCTGCCGGCATCAGAAATGTAAACGGAATCTTTGCCGAATACATATCTTCAAGCGCTCTTCTCAGAAGTGTTCCCATAAAACCTCTGCCCCGATATGCTTCTTTTGTCGCCACGGCAATAATATACGCTGAAGGGAAACAACCCTTTTCGATCTGAAGCCGGTATGGGTTAAGCTGGAGCATTGAACAGATCTGATTGTCTTCCTCTGCGACATAGATCTGATTATCTTTTGTTTTGATATAGTAATAATAATCAAGGAATGCTTTTGTATCCTCTGTAAACACTTCCTCCCACAGTGAACGTGTTTTACTGTGTTCTTCCGGATCCAGTTTGCGTACTTTCATGTCGTAAATCTCCTCCGCAATCTCGTTTCTGTATAATGCTGCAGTGTGCTGTTTTCAGTTTTCATTCTTCGTGCGGGGGCAGCATCCGCCGCAGCCGGGCTGACCGGGCATTATATCTACGCTGGCATAGTTTGTATATTTTTCTATTGCGCAAACCGCATGAGAAGAAATCCCTTCGCCGCTTCCGGTAAATCCGAGTCCTTCCTCCGTTGTTGCTTTCACATTCACCTGATCCGTCTCTATATTGAGCGCGAATGCAATATTTTCGCACATCCGTTCAATGTATGGACGCATTTTTGGCTTCTGGGCAATAATCGTCGCATCGATATTTTCAATCACATAGCCATTCTCGTCCAGGAGACGGCCAACGTGCTTCAATAGGCTGATACTTGAAATTCCCTCATATGCCGGATCTGTATCCGGAAAGTGCTTTCCTATATCGCCCAGTGCAGCCGCCCCGAGAAGTGCATCCATAATGGCGTGCACCAGTACATCCGCATCAGAATGTCCCAGCAGTCCTTTTTCATACGGTATTTCAACACCACCCATGATCAGTTTCCTGCCGGCGGAAAGCCGGTGTACGTCATATCCCATACCTACACGCATAACTATTTCTCCTCATAATCATTTTCAAGGTCTTCTTTAACCTCTGAATCATCCGGTTTTTCTGTATCTGTTTCAGTTTTCTCCGGCTCAGCTTTTTTTATTTCCTGCATTTCCGGCTCGTGCCTTTTCTCTTCCGAAACAGGCTTTTTAGTCTCTGTATGTTCAACTTTTTCGGAAAGGTTCGTGCTGTAGTTTTCTTCTGTTCCCGCCTCGTCTGTCTGCGGTTCTTTTTCAGCCTTTTTTATATCCCATACTTTTTTTATACAGTAAACAGCATATCCTGCACCGATCACCAGAAAAACAGCACCCGCCACCATCATAAAGATCATATTGCTTGGTCTCTCTTTTGCCATCTCGAGCAGGATTTTTACTCCCAGATATGCAAGATATCCGCTGAGCAGAATACGAAATGCATACGCAGCTTTTTGGTTCATGTCTTTATCCTCCGTAATTATTCTGTGCAATATTTTATCATAACTTACACGACAATTCCACTAATTCGATAATTACATATCTGAATGGGAACACAAAACGCAAAGAAAAAAGCCCGTTAAAAACGGGCTTTTTCAGTAGCGGAAACTGGATTTGAACCAGCGACACCACGGGTATGAACCGTGTGCTCTAGCCAACTGAGCTATTCCGCCATATTAGGTTTTATATGGGGCCTATAGGGCTCGAACCTATGACCCTCTGCTTGTAAGGCAGATGCTCTCCCAGCTGAGCTAAGACCCCATATTTCTGCGGGTTTCGGAGTTCTTTTCCGCAACCCGCTTTGCTATTATACTATCAACTTTCAACAAATGTCAACACTTTTTTTCATAAATTTAAAATATTTTTTTTGCATTTGTTTTTCGGCCTAATATGCCTATTTGAAATACTTAACACCGGACTCAAATATCTTCATATCCTGCTCGCCGTAAATGTTTATCGCAACAGAAGTATCGCGACGTTCCGAATGAGCCATTTTTCCCAGCACACGTCCATCAGGACTTGTAATACCCTCAATGGCACAGTATGAACCGTTTACATTCCACTCTTCGTTCATGGATATTCTACCCTCCGGATCACAGTACTGTGTCGCGACCTGACCATTTTCAAACAAACGTCTGATCCACTCTTCATTTGCGACAAAACGTCCTTCACCATGAGATGCCGGGTTTGTATACACACCGCCGAGTTCTGCCCCCATAAGCCACGGAGACTTATTCGTAACAACTTTCGTATACACCATCTTGGAGATATGACGTCCGATCGTATTGTATGTCAGAGTGGGAGAATCTTCCGTCTGTCCGACAATCTTTCCATAAGGAACCAGACCAAGCTTAATCAGCGCCTGAAAGCCATTGCAGATACCAAGAGCAAGTCCGTCACGCTCATTGAGCAGTTTTTCTACTGCTTCTTTGATCTTGGCATTCTGGAATGCCGTTGCAAAAAACTTCGCAGATCCGTCCGGTTCATCGCCCGCACTGAAACCGCCCGGGAACATAATCATCTGAGCCTGTCCGATCGCTTTCTCGAACTCCTCCACAGAACCTCTGATGTCCTCAGCATCCAGATTGCGGAATACTTTTGTAACCACTTTGGCTCCTGCACGTTCGAATGCACGTGTACTGTCATATTCACAGTTTGTACCCGGGAATACAGGAATAAACACTGTAGGCTGTCCGAGCTTATGACTGCATATATGAATATCAGAAGCATTATATAATTTTTCTTCAACAGGCTGATCCGAGCTTTCTTCTGATTTCGTGGCAAATACTTTTTCAAGAGTTCCTGTCCATGCCTCAAGAGCCTCGTCCATACCAATCCGAGCGCTACCATACTCGAAACAGTCTTTGTCCGTCACCTCGCCGATGAGCGTGTAGGTAATCTGCAGATTTCCCACCTGGCCGTCTTCTACTTCAGCAATAATATCACCGAATGCAGGCGCAAACATATCTCTCGGATCCATATTGTGCTCGATTTTCACACCCTTGCGGTTACCAAATGCCATCTTGCTGACTGCCGCAATTACTCCGTGACGATCAAGTGCATATGCGGAAACAATTCTTCCCGATCTGATATCATCCTCAAATTTACCGTACTGCTCCATGATCTGTCCATATACAGGGAGGTCATACTCATCTTTTTCTATTCTCAGCCATACAAGTTTATTTCCGGCCTTCTTCAGTTCCGGAGTGATAATATCCTTGTCCAGAGCCATATCTACAGCGAAAGAAACGAGTGTCGGAGGCACATCAATATCCTGGAATGTTCCCGACATACTGTCCTTTCCTCCGATCGAAGGAAGTCCGAATCCAATCTGAGCAGCATATGCACCGAGAAGTGCGGCAAAAGGCTGGCTCCAACGTTTCGGATCTTCTGACATACGACGGAAGTACTCCTGGAATGTAAAACGGATCTTCCTGTAATCTCCGCCCGAAGCAACAATCTTGGCAATAGATTCTGTAACTGCATAAACTGCTCCGTGATACGGACTCCAGCTGGACAGATAAGGATCGAACCCGTAGCTCATCATGGATACACTGTCTGTCTTTCCTGTCTGAACCGGAACTTTCGCCACCATTGTCTGTGTCTCCGTAAGCTGATATTTTCCTCCATGCGGCATAAATACGGAGCCGGCACCGATAGAACCGTCAAACATCTCAACAAGTCCCTTCTGCGAGCATACATTGAGATCTTTCAATGTGTTCAGCCACGTCTCCCTTACGTCACCGATCTCAGTTCTGTTAAAAAGACTGCCCTCACGCTCCGGCATCTCCACTTCCACATCAGTTTCCTGATGCGCTCCGTTTGTATCGAGGAAAGCACGTGACAGATTCACAATCTCCTTCCCTCTCCAAATCAGAACCAGTCTTGGTTCCTCGGTTACTACGGCAACCGCTGTAGCCTCAAGATTCTCTTCTTTCGCATAAGACATAAATTTGTCAACATCTTTAGGATCAACCACAACCGCCATACGTTCCTGAGACTCGGATATGGCAATCTCTGTCCCGTCAAGTCCTGCGTACTTCTTCGGCACTTTGTCCAGTTCGACTCTGAGGCCGTCTGCCAGTTCTCCGATTGCAACAGATACCCCGCCTGCACCAAAATCATTACATTTCTTAATCAGACAGCTTATCTCCTCGCGTCTGAAAAGCCTCTGAATCTTACGCTCTGTCGGTGGATTTCCCTTCTGTACTTCCGCCCCGCACGTCTCAATAGACTCCTCGGTATGCACTTTAGAAGATCCTGTAGCTCCGCCGCAGCCGTCACGACCTGTACGTCCGCCAAGCAGAATAATAATATCACCCGGATCCGAATTTTCACGGATTACGGCACGGCGGGGTGCCGCACCTAATACCGCTCCGATTTCCATACGTTTTGCCACATAATTCGGATGATAGATCTCTTTCACAAGGCCGGTGGCCAGACCTATCTGGTTTCCGTAGGAACTGTAGCCATGTGCAGCTTCGCGAACCAGTTTCTTCTGTGGCAGTTTGCCTTTGAGCGTATCCTTCACAGAAACAGTCGGATCCGCTGCTCCGGTTACACGCATTGCCTGATAAACATAGGTTCTTCCCGAAAGCGGGTCTCGGATCGCTCCGCCAAGGCAGGTGGCGGCACCGCCGAACGGTTCAATTTCCGTAGGGTGATTATGCGTCTCATTTTTAAAGTTGATCAGCCACTCTTCTTCTACACCGTCTACTTTAACAGGGACAACAATGCTGCAGGCATTGATTTCATCAGATTCTTCCTGATCTGCAAGCTTGCCCTCTCTCTTCAGTCTTCTCATAGCCATAAGAGCAAGGTCCATAAGACATACGAACTTATCCTCTCTGCCCGCAAAAATCTCGCTGTGGTCTTTCAGGTATTCTCTGTAAGTATCTTCAATAGGTTTTCTGTAATATCCATCGTCAAACTGTACATTTTTTAACTCTGTTGAGAATGTAGTGTGACGGCAATGGTCAGACCAGTATGTGTCAAGAACCCTGATCTCTGTCATCGTAGGATCTCGGTGTTCCTCGCCGCTGTAATAATTCTGAATATGAAGAAAATCCTTAAATGTCATAGCCAGACCGAGAGAATCATACAGTTTTCTCAATTCATCCTCGGACATATCCTTAAACCCGTCAAATACAAGGATATCCGCGGGTTCATCAAATGTAGTTACAAGTGTCTCCGGCTTCTCCTCTGAAGCTTCTCTGGAATCGACCGGATTAATGCAGTGGCTGCGGATAGCCTCAAATTCCTCATCGGAAATATTTCCTTCAATTACGTAAGTTGTCGCGGTACGGATTACCGGGCTTTCGTCTTCTTTGATAAAACGAATACACTGCTCGGCAGAATCTGCTCTCTGGTCAAACTGTCCGGGAAGGAACTCAACCGAGAAGCTGCGGTCTCCTTCAGATACCGGATATGTTTCTCTGTAAAGAGTATCTACCGGCGGTTCTGCAAATACACCACTGCACGCTTTCTCAAATGTATCGTCTGAAATATTCTCCACATCATAACGGATCAGGACACGGACTCCGCTCACATCCATAATCCCGAGATAGCGTCTGATCTCATGACGCAGTTCCTTCGCCGCGACTGCATAGTCTGGTTTCTTTTCTACAAATACACGTCTTACACTGCCCATATAAAATCTCCTTTGCATGATTATTCGTGCCTCGTGCACCCAAAATAATATCTGTTAGTATCGTACCACACTTCACTTCATTAGTATAATTAATATAACTAAAATTAGTTATAAGTCATACTAATTTCTTTTTCTCCCGATAAATTTCGGTATCAGAGTCAGAATCAACAGAGCCACCAGCGATGCCACAAAAATAGCACCGATGCGTATCACCATATCATAAAACAGCCCTTCCGGAAGCATCCGGATCATATAATCCTCCGCAGGATCAAATATCCACAGATCGTTATCAAAGAATATGTGATGAAACTGTACAAAAACCGCGTTAAAATCTATAACCGACGCCGTTCCGATCAAAAGGACGGCCGCACCGGTAATTCCCAGCGCAATCCAGTATCCCCGCGGAATCACTTTTTTTACATCGGCGTGTGTAATAATCAGAAAAGCGATACAGATCAGGCCAATAACACACGCCCCCAGCCGGATATTTAATCCTCCGATAAAGAGTCCCCTCACTTCCTCCATATGGAATCGATCCTGTTCATTAAAGAAATCCTGCTCACGCCCCTCAACGGTCGTAATAACTGAAAGAGTATCCCCTTCCCCCCGCAGATAATCCATCATCTCATGCGTAACATACATTACGTCATCCATTGTCATATCCAGATCCGAAAGCACGTCATATTTTTCATATTCTCTTTGATATACGTCAAAGTCAGAGTACATTGCTATTTCAAAGCTTGTAATAAGCAGCGCTGCAATGATTGAGAATCCCAGAATAATTCCGGCACACCAGTGAAGTTTTTTCATCTTATCCCAATCCTTTCCTCAGTGTTATTGTAATTTTCTTCTCGATAGCTTATAATATAGTATCAGTATTTATTAGGAGGTCTTATAATGATCGATATTAATTATGAACTATATAAAGTATTTTATCATGTGGCGTCAACCCTGAACTTCTCCGAGGCCTCCAAACAGCTCTTCATTTCTCAATCTGCAGTAAGCCAGTCTATCAAAACACTGGAGCGCAAGCTGGATCAGACTTTGTTTATACGCAGTACGAAAAAAGTGCAGCTCACCCCCGAAGGCGAAATTCTTATGAGACATATTGAACCCGCCATGAATCTGATACAAAAAGGAGAGGCACAGCTTATTGACGCCGCTACTACAGGAGGACAGATCCGTATCGGAGCCAGCGACACAATCTGCCGTTATTTCCTCATTCCTTATCTTGAGCGTTTTCACAAATCCTTTCCGGGCGCACATATCAAGGTAATCAATCAGACTTCCATGAAATGCGCGGAACTCCTCCGGAACGGTCAGGTGGATCTGATTGTGGTAAACTATCCGAATAACCACCTGGGAACTGCCGCTTCAGTTCTGAGGATCAAAAAATTCCGCGATGTATTTATCGCAGGCTCCCCGTTCCATGAACTTAGAGGCAAAACTGTATCATTTTCAGAACTTCTCCAGTATCCGATTCTGATGCTGGATAAAAACAGCACAACAAATGAATTTCTTCATCAGGTTTTCCAGCAGCATCAGCTTGATCTTGTGCCGGAAATCGAGCTGACCAGCAATGATCTTCTGATTGATCTTGCTCGTATCGGTCTCGGAATTGCTTTTGTCCCGGACTACTGCATCACAGAACCGTCAGATGACCTGTTTCTTTTAAAAACAAAAGAAGAACTCCCCTGCCGGGAGCTTGCAGTTGCCTACAATGACCAGATCCCGCTTTCCAGGGCTTCCATGGAATTTCTGAGTTATTTCCAGAATGACTCTATATAGTCTTTTAGTGTCGCGGCAGTACAGATTCTTAAGTTGCCCCATTCCCGCGGGAAACTTTCTCTATACTGCCGCTGGGAAAATCTCTCGTCAAGCAGCAGGATAACACCTCTGTCCGTCTCAGTACGGATTACCCGTCCCGCAGACTGAAGTACCTTATTAATCCCCGGATACAGATATGCATAATCAAACCCAGCCATTTTTCGCGCGTCAAAATATCCTTTTACAATCTCTCTGTCGTTACAGACCTGAGGCAGACCTGTTCCAACTATAGCTGCTCCGATCAGGCGGTCTTCCGTCAGGTCAATCCCCTCCGAAAACACGCCTCCCATTACGCAAAATCCCGCAAGACTGTTTTTTCTTTCTTTTTCAAATTCTTTCAGGAAATCTTCTTTTTCTTTTTCACTCATATTTTGCGACTGGATAAGTATATCGACTTCATCTGTTATTTCCACAAAGTAACCGCACACCTCTTCCATAAAACGGTACGAGGGGAAAAACACCATATAATTTCCTTTTTTAGATTTTACCATCTGTAGTATATAGTCGGCATATCTCCGATACATATTCTCATTTCTCATGGTATACCGGGTACTGACATCTCTTGCCTGCAGCAAAAGCATATTTTCTTTTGGAAAGGAAGATTCCGCATAGATTGCATAATCATCCTTTTCTACTGACAGCAGACTTTTATAGTAATGAATAGGCAGGAGTGTCGCCGAGAAAAATACCGTTCCACTCCCGTAATCCAGATAGGCGCTGAGATTTTCCGCAGGATTCACACAAAAAAGCTTTATTTTAAATCTTCCGTCAGACTCCAGTTCGCTGTAAATCACATAATTCTCATCAAGAATATCGTGAATACTGACAAAAGATCTTACCTGGAAGTAAAGATTCAGCACACGTTCTCTCAGCTCATCATCGACCGGTTCATCCAGAAAGTTTTCCATCTCCGCCATAAGATTCATCAGTTTCAGAGCTATGTGCGAGACACTGTTCAGTATCTGATAATTTTCACACTCCCGCTTCAGTTCCAGAAACAGTTTATTGACCTCACCTAGTCTGCGGGCAAGTTTCCCGTTAAGATGTATCACATCCCGTTTTAACTCCATAAAATCTTCTTTATACAGCACCGCGCTGTACATTTCTCTTCCCCGTTCAACAAGATTATGCGCTTCATCGATTAGGAAAATATAATTTCCCGCACTTCCCTCGGAAAAGAACCGTTTCAGATGGGCATTGGGATCAAAAACATAATTATAGTCACAGATCACAGCATCCACCCATGTAGAAATATCAAGAGAAAGTTCAAACGGACACACCTTAAATTTTTCTGACTGCCGCTCGATTGCCATGCGGTCAATCTTATTTTCCTTCATCAGGATATCATAAACCGCATCATTTACACGGTCAAAATGCCCTTTTGCATATGGACAGGCATCAGGATTGCAGACAGTCTCCTCGCAGAAACATATTTTTTCCTTAGCCGTCAGAGTAATCACTTTCATATTAAGTCCCTGATCCTGCATTGTCCCAAATGCCCGTTCCGCCACTGTTCGGGTTATAGTTTTGGCTGTCAGATAAAATATCTTATCTCCCAGCCCTTCCCCCACCGCCTTTACCGCCGGGAACACTGTGGAAATCGTCTTGCCCACTCCGGTCGGAGCCTGGATAAACAGCTTCTTCTTTCTCAGAATCGTACGGTAAACTGCCGCAGCAACATCCCTCTGCCCCGGGCGGTAGGCAAACGGAAACTCAGTCTGTTTAATTGATGCGTTTCTCTTCCTCTCCCATTCGATCTGGAATTCCGCCCATTTTTCATACTGCCTGATCAGCTCTGTGAACCATTCCGTCAGTTCATCCACAGTGTATTCTTTATGAAACCGCTTTATTTCCTCTGTATCCAGATTGCAGTATGTCATTTGCACACCGATTCGTTTCAGGTCATTCTGATCAGCATAAATATATGCATAGCACTTTGCCTGTGCCAGATGTACATCCACAGGTTCACTTATATGTTCAAGATCACGCAGCACGCCTTTGATTTCATCAATTGTCACTGAGGGCGCACCCTCCTCTTCATGAATAATAATGCCGTCTGCACGTCCCTCTACCTGGAGTTGAAAACCGCTGCATGGTATTCTTGTTTTCAGACTGACTTCTGCATGATAATCTGATCCCATACTTCTCTGTATTTTACGGTGCAGACGTCCTCCCATCAGCATTGCTTCCTTTTCCATAGTGCCGGAAGTTCTATTGTCGATATCTCCGCCTCTCAATATAAATTCAACAAGATTTCTGACCGAGACACGGACGGTCTTTTTCTCTCCTTTTTCCACTCCTGCACTGCCGCCTCTTTCAATGTGTATTTCATCCTGCCTGCAGCCGCGATGATGTATCTATCATAAGCTTATTTCCATCGTAATACAATATTTTTATCTGGTTTGATCCGAAAATTCAGTCATATCGCTCCGGAAATGGAACGGGAGATGAGTTCTCTGGCATACCGGATTTTCCCTCTCCCGGATCGAAATGGATTCGAAAAATTCTTTCCACAGTTCTGCATAAGCTTTTTCTGATTCTGATATATGTTCTGCAGCGCTCCTGTTAAGAGCAGCACCGGAAACAACCGTCCATTCTCCGTGTTTTCTGTGTACAAGAAACTTTTTATGCGTCTTATCATATATCATCCAGTTTTCCAGCGGGAAACGGTCTGCGAAGTGATCCGCAATGCAGACCAGTACCTGCGCTTTCGGCGTAATCTCCGAAAACAGAAGTCCGTTTTCCAGCTCGCGAAACCGGATAAACTCTTCATATAGATGGGCTTCGTTGGACACACTCCGGCTCATGGCGAAAACTTTTGCGACATCGGGATTTCCAAGATGATCCATAATCTTCCGGCTGTCTGTAATATTTCTTGCCGCCTGAAGCGTTCGAAAAACTTCCGTCCCTTTCTCCGGATCATCTGACAGAAGTGCATAGAAGATATCACGATATGCAATATATCCCAGATATCTCTTTACCATCCGCTGAAGCCTCCCCGCTTTCTTATCAGTCTCATCCACAGTTTTATATTGGCAGAAGAGCTGCTGCTGTGTCTTCCCCTTTACACCAATTCCGGCATCTCCATCCCGATTTTCCAGCCATGCATCGTGCAGGGCTGAACAAAGTCCTGTAATCGTATCCGAACATATATAAATCTGTTTCATATCCCATTCACCCCGCTGAAATTTACATCGTCAAAAAGAGAAAGCTGTCGGTAAGTCATTCCATCCATCCCCTCAGGCAGACGTTCCTTTGTGTTAAGAAGATTGCGTGTAATATAATCTTCCTCGATACGGACCGGGTACATCATCTTTCCCCCACAAGTAATAAAGTACAGGGCCCGCTTAAGCACAACTCCCATTTTCTTAAGGTCTTCAAATTCCAGATTTCCCATTCTCCGGGCCTTTACAATCCGTCCCGCTGATTTATAACCAATCCCCGGGACACGCAGAAGAAGCATATAATCCGCCCTGTTAACTTCCACAGGGAACAGATCCAAATGTTTCAACGCCCAGCAGCACTTCGGATCAAGCAGCACATTAAAATTCGGATTATCCTCGTCAAGCAGCTCTTCCGCTTCAAAATGATAAAACCGAAGCAGCCAGTCTGCCTGATATAGCCTGTGTTCCCGCAAAAGTGGCGGTTTACTGTCTTTCAGAGCAGGCAGTGTGCTGTCTTCATTAACCGGGACAAAAGCAGAATAAAAAACGCGTTTCAGGTCAAACTTCTTATACAGCGATTCCGCTACGTGGAGAATCTGGTAGTCCGTCTCCGGAGTTGCACCGATAATCATCTGGGTACTCTGTCCTGCCGGAACGAATCTGGGTGCATTCCGGTAGAGACGGATCTCCTGTTTATTTTCATTCATCTGCGTCTGTACAAGGCGCATCGGAGCCAGAATATTTTTTCTTGATTTATGGGGAGCAAGCAGTCTCAGACTTTCCGCAGTCGGAAGTTCTACATTTACGCTCATTCTGTCTGCCAGATACCCCGTCATGCGAATCAGACGCGGATCCGCTCCGGGAATCGCCTTTACATGGATATACCCTTGAAAATTGCATACGTTTCTCAATCTATACAGCGTCGCATAGATCAGTTCCATCGTATAGTCGGGACTGCGCGCAATTCCCGAGCTCAGAAACAGTCCTTCAATATAATTTCTTCTGTAAAACTCCATTGTAAGAGTACATACTTCCTCCGGTGTAAAAGAAGTACGCACCACATCGTTGGAAGAACGGTTGATACAATATTTACAATCATAAATACACTCGTTGGTAAATAAAATCTTGAGCAGAGAAATACACCTGCCATCAGCGGAAAAGCTATGACATATTCCGGCAGCGCTGCAGTTTCCCATGCCTGTTCCATCACCCCTGCGGTCTACTCCGCTGGATGTACAGGCGACATCATATTTTGCGGCATCTGATAAGATATGCAGCTTTTCATTTAAAGTTATTTTCTCCTGAATCATCCCCCGCATTGCGGCTCCTCCTTTTCGAACATTTGTTCTTTTCTGTATAATAGCACATACGTTCGGTTTTTTCAATGATTTCTTATCAAATAAAAAACGCTTTGTCAAACCGTTTATACGGTTTGACAAAGCGCATGAATATTTCGTATATATTATGTGATCAGCAAATATTATTCTATTCGCACTCTCTGATCCTCTTTCTGAGCGGCAGCACCATAGACGGAGATACAGACAGTTCATCCAGTCCCATTTTAAGGAACTCTTCTGTAAGCTCAAGATCTGCTCCCAGTTCACCGCAGATACCGATCCATGCACCTTCTGCGTGTGCACTCTCGGCTGCCATTCTGATCATGGCAAGTACAGCCGGATGATGTGGGTCATAGAACTCGTCAAGTTTGGAGTTCTGGCGGTCGATAGCCAGTGTATACTGTGTCAGATCATTTGTTCCGACACTGAAGAAGTCCACCTCTTTTGCAAGATCCCTGCTGACCATAACTGAAGCAGGAGTCTCGATCATAATGCCAAGCTCTACATCTTCTTTATAAGGAATTCCTTCTTTCTTCAGCTCCTCTTTTACTTCCGCAATAATCTCTTTGATTCTGAGCACTTCCTTCACGGAAATGATCATCGGGAACATAATAGAAATATTGCCGAATACCGCTGCACGATAGAGTGCACGCAGCTGAGTCTTGAAGATCTCCGGCCTTGTAAGACAGATACGGATAGCTCTGTACCCCAGAGCAGGGTTGTCCTCTTTATCAAGTCCGAAATAATCTACCTGTTTGTCCGCGCCAATATCAAGCGTACGGATGATG